>Ga0194125_10009579_pt1 | contig 13400 bp, 8 predicted proteins | sample TA2KigC250mmetaG_FD_148626 | JGI IMG/M metagenome (GOLD analysis project Ga0194125, IMG submission 148626) | Freshwater microbial communities from Lake Tanganyika, Tanzania - TA2015034 Kigoma Deep Cast 250m | ecosystem: Environmental > Aquatic > Freshwater > Lake | place: Tanzania: Lake... | reverse complement strand
GCCAGGGCCCTGGCCGTGTACCGCAACATGCTGCAGACCAATCCCCCGGCAGGCTTCATCCCCTATCTGCAGGAAAAAATCAAGTTACTGGAAGGGGAGAAGAGCTGAGACGGTTTCCGGTGTTGGGAGTGTAGGGCGGGAAAGCGAAGCGCATCCCGCCTTTGGCCTTGATAAAAAGTTTAGGAATTGGCAAGAGCCTACAAGAGGGGAGTAATCACCTTAAGAAATTCCTCTTTGTGGCGGGCTCCCTCAATTTTTACCGCAATTTTGCCCTCCTTGTTGATCACAAAGGTGGTGGGCACGGCCGTAATATCGCCGTAATCCTTGCTGACCTGATCCGTGCCCAGCAGAATCGGGTAATTCAGGTTCATCTGTTTGGCAAAAGCTTTTAATTGATTGGGGTCGGTGCTCAAGCAGATGCCCAACATGGCCAATCCCTTGTCCTTATTTTCTTTATAGATGGCGTTGAGTTCAGGCATCTCCTTGCGGCAGGGTTGGCACCAGATGGTAAAAAAATTCACCACCACCACCTTCCCCTGCAACTTGCTCAGGGTCACCGTATTCCCCTCGGTATCGGTGAGGGAAAAATCCGGGGCCGGTTCCCCCTCTTTTATCGCCCAGACACTGGTGTTAAGGCACAGAAGCAGAAGCAGGACGGTCCCCCCAACTAAGGTGGCGTGGACGCGTTTGTATCTTTGCAAAATTTTCATAGGCTACTCCTTTAGCTGAAATTGCCGTTGGCGAGATTGTTTTGATTCTGGCCGGATGCCAGAAGGATTGATAAAAGGAATTATAAAATAGTTTTTCTTGAACAGGAAATGATTTTAACTTTTTTCCTGTTTGGCCAACCGCTGCATGACCGCCTTGATTAAAATGGGCCAGGCAATGGTGGCGTCGCAGTAAACCTCGGCAAACCGGCCACCTTCATTCTCCGGGACGAATTTCCCCCAGGAGATGCCTTCCCGGTAGGTGCAACCGCTGAGCCCGCCCCAGTGCACCGGTTCCGGGCAGATGCGGACACCGTAGTGAAAGCGGACAAAGGGCAGATCAATACCCAGGCGATTCTGCAAAATATCGAAGAACGGCCCCACCTGCTGGGCCCAGTTGCGGGGGACGCCCCCGCCGATGGTAAAAATTCCCACCTTCCTGGCCGCCATAATATTTTGGGCGTAGAGGCCCAGATCTAAAAAAGGATTGAAATTAATTGACATGGCGGTAAGGGCTTCGGCCACGGTTTTACCATCCCGTAAGGCCCGCTGGATCATCCAGTTGGCCACGTCCAGGCCCAGTTCGGAATCGGTGAATGCCGGGATAAATACCGGCACCCCTTGGAGATAAGCATTCCGCAAAATTCCGGGGTGATGGCTGACCTCGGCCAGATGCCGCCCCAATTCCCGGCACAGGATTGCAGAGGACATAGTCTGGCTGATATCCAGGCGATCCAGCACCTCCTTGAAAACGGCCTCGGCGTAGTCCAGGTTCTGCTCCATCTCCAGGGTGTCATAGACTCGATTATAACCCATGCGGTAGAGCTCTTCATCGGACCGGCGGGGATCGTGCTTGTAGTGAACCTGCCCCACGGCCTCGATGAGACCGTGGGCCATAAGGGCGCCGGTGCTGATGATGACCTGCAGCCAGCCCCGGTCGATCATTTCACAGATCAAGAGACCCATTTTGGCCACCGTCATGGCGCCCGAGAAGGTGCCAACGATGGCGCAGTCCGGGTCAGTAACCATGGCCTGGAGGACCTCGGCCGCCTCTCCCAGGGAGCGCCCCCCAAAGGACGTCAGGCTATAGCCGGCCAGCAGTTCATCGAAATCCGCAATGTTCGCGATATCCAGAGGCGCCAGGGGGGTGAGCCCGTCTTGCGCGCCGTCATGAAATTCTTCGGGTTTACGCCGCAAGTTTTACTCCTTACTTACCTAAAATCAAAAACTGGAAACCGAATACCGCCTCACTCATCGCTGCCTTTGGCCGCCTCCCGGCTCTTATAAAGGTATCCCAAAAATTTATAGATCAGCCTGGCCGCAGTAAATTCACTGACCCTGTGACCGGGTATGGGGGCCAACTCGGTGACATCCAGACCCACCACCGGGCCCCGCTCGGTGATGGCCTTGAGGATGGTCAAGGCCTGATAGTAGGTTAAGCCCCCCGGTTCCGGGGTGCCGGTTCCCGGCATTATTCCAGGGTCCAGGGCGTCCACGTCCAGGGATATGTATACCGGCCCCCTGATACGGCCCAGGTGCTCCAGGGTCAGGTTCAGATAATCGGGATCCCGCAAATTCCGGGCTTTGAGCAGGGTCAGCCGGGGGGCCACCCGGATAAAATCATATTCCGCCGCGGAGTAGCTCCGCACCCCCACCAGGGTCAGGGGCCGCCCCAGTTCCCACACCCGCCGCATGACGCAGGCATGGGAAAGTTGGCTGTTCTCATATTTGTCCCGCAGGTCGGCATGGGCGTCCAGGGTGACCACAGTCAGGTCGGGGTACCGGGTAAGGTAAGACTCCACCAGCGCCAGGGTTATGGTATGCTCCCCCCCGAGGGTGACGAGTATTTTGCCCTCGGCGATCCAGGGTTTTACCCTCTTTTTAATCTTTTCCAGCATGGCCGCGGGACCGTTGGCGTCCGGGCTTATTTCCGCCACCGTGGCCAACCGGATGGCCTGGCTGGGATTCCAGTCATTGTCCTCGTCCCACAGCTCCACCTGCCGGCTGGCTGCCAGGATCGCCTCCGGTCCGCCTCGAGTGCCGCCGCCATATGTAGTGGTGGCTTCATAGGGAACAGGCACGATAAGCACTTCCGCATCCTTGAGAGGCAAAGGGTCGAAATCAAAAAAGGTCCCGTGCGGCATCCGTCAATTCTCCTTTCCCGGCATTTCGGCCTCGGTTGTCTCTTTGACGTCCATCTCTTTCAGGCGCCGGTAGAGCGTCGCCAGGCCGATGCCCAACACCCGGGCCGTCACCTCTTTATCGCCCCCGGTTTTCTTTAAGGTCTGCCGGATGGCCAGACGTTCGATTTCTTCCAGGGAGGCACCTACTTGTATGACGATGTTTTCTTCCCCCTCGGATTGCTGCTGCACCTCTTCCGGGAGGTCCTCCGGTCCCACCGCGGGGCCGCTGCACAGGGCCACGGCTCGTTCCACCACATTTTCCAGTTCCCGGACGTTTCCCGGCCAGAGATAATTTTTCAGGGCCTTTAAGGCCTCGGGAGTGAAGGCCATGGGAGGCCGGTTGTTGGCCAGACAGAATTTATCCAAAAAGTGGTGGGCCAACAAGGAAATATCCTCTCTCCGGGCCCGGAGCGGCGGGACCTCCAAATGAATGACATTGAGGCGGTAGAAGAGATCTTTGCGAAAGGTTCCCGCGGCCACCATCTCTTCCAGATTCTGATTGGTGGCGCCCACCACCCGTACATCCACTTTCAGGGTGCGGGTCCCGCCCACCCGGTCGAACTCCCCTTCCTGGAGAACCCGGAGCAGCTTGACCTGGGTGTTCACGGGCATTTCCGAGACTTCGTCCAAAAAAATGGTGCCGCCGTCGGCCAATTCGAACCGGCCTTTGCGCTGCTGCAGGGCGCCGGTGAAGGCCCCTTTTTCGTGGCCGAAGAGCTCCGATTCGATCAAGCCCTCGGGGAGGGCGCCGCAATTTACCTTGACCAGCGGTTTATCCCGGCGGGGACTGCCGTAATGGATGGCCTCGGCAAAGAGCTCTTTCCCCACCCCGCTTTCCCCGGTAATTAATACCGTGCTGCGGACCGGGGCGATCTGGTTCACCTGATGGATGACTTTTAAAAACGCCGGGCTGTGGCCCAGGATGCGGCCGCTGGCCAGACGCTCCTGCAGGGCCTGGCGCAATCTCTGGTTTTCCTGTAACAGTTGCTGGGTTTCCAGGGCCTTGTTCACCACTTTGCGGATCTCCTGCATCCGGAAATCCTTGGTGATGAAGTCGTAAATACCCAGCTTCAGGGCCGACACGGCTTCGTCCACCGTGGCCCGGGCCGAAATCATGATGGCAATGGTGTAAGGACTGATAATTCGCAGCGCCTCAAAAAGGTCGGTGCCTTCCATATCAGGCAGCTTCAGGTCAATGATGGCCAGTTCCACCGGCTGCTGCCGCACCAGTTCCAGGGCTTCGCTCCCGGTTCCGGCCAAAAAGACCTGGTGACCGATTTTCTTTAAACTGACGGCCAGGGCCTCCCTGGTATTGGCATCATCATCCACTACCAGAATTTCGCTCATATCATAATCCTTACCGGCATGGTCCTAACAAGTCTCATTGTCATCCAGGAGCAGCCGCCGGGGCCGGCAGGCCGTCAAGAAGTCAGCCATGGTTTTTTGGGGACGGCCTGTGAGGCAATGCTCCCAACCGCCCAGGTGTACCACGCGGCGGCATTTTTTGGCCAAGGAGCGGATGCGCCGGGCCAAAACCTTCTCCCGCATGGTGGCCTGGGGCGAGGCTGCCGTGACAGCCAGACCCTTTTCCCCAGCCCCCCTAGCGTCCATAGCCCTCCGGGCCCGCTGGTACTGCCCCCGGATGGCCTCTTTCCAATCCGCTTCCGGCGTGGAGGCCAGATAGGCAAGATTTTTCGGACTCAACAAGTCTTTGCCGTAAAGCGGCAGGTGCTCCCGGGCAATGGCGTTAATGTCCACGGCCTCCCAGGTTATGCCGCATTGCCGGGCATAAGCTGCGGCGGCGCGCACCTCGAAGGGCATGGCAAGTTGCGCCGCCACCGGGCGCAGGGCCGGATGTTCCCGTTGACGCCGGGGCAATGAGCGTAAACCCTGGTGAAATCGCCCTTGCCAGCTAACTTCCCGGCGTTGGCGGTAATTCCAGGAATAGGCGCTGATCTCGACGCTGACGGCCTGGGGCCGGATTGTCTCGAGAAGCCTTAAAACCTTCTCATAGCCCTCCGGGTCGCCGTGCACCACACCCACGAGAAAGATTTCCACCGGCCCCCCTGTTTTATCCATTCATTTTCTTCAATTAATCACTCATAATTTACTACTAAACGCCGTTTTTCCCAGCTTCCTCGGCCTCCCGTCCCGGCTCCAGGCCATGACTCCGCATTTTTTTGTATAGATGCGAACGCTCCAGACCGATGGTCTCCGCCGTCAGACTGACGTTTCCGTGAAACTCCAGAAGCTTGCGTCTGATAAACTCCTTTTCGAATAAGGCACGGGCCTCTTTGAAGGAATTTATCTGAAAAAATGGCTGGTCCAGTTCCCCCGGTAACTTTCCCTGGAGGACATTGTCCGGCAGTTGCGCCAGGTCGATCACCCGTCCCGGTGTCAGGATGGCCAGTCGGTAGACCACGTTTTTCAACTCTCGCACGTTCCCCGGCCAGCTATGGTGGCGGAGAACCTCCACCGCCTCCGGGGTCATGATTTTCGGCAGGCTGGAATTTTCCCGGGCCAGTTCCTTTAAAAAATATTCAATCAGCAGGGGGATATCCTCGGTCCTCTCTTTCAAGGAAGGTACGTTGATGGGAATGACGTTAATGCGATAATACAGATCCTCCCGGAATTGGCCCCGGCTGATGAGCTCCTCCAGGTTCTGGTTAGTAGCGGCCACCACCCTGACATCCACCTGAATGGACCGGCTGCCGCCCACCCGTTCGAAACGCTGTTCCTGCAGGATACGCAGCACCTTTGCCTGGGTTTTTAGGCTCATATCGGCAATTTCATCCAAAAAGAGGGTGCCTTCGTGGGCCTGGTCGAATTTTCCCCGGCGCTTGGCGGTGGCCCCGGTAAAAGCCCCTTTCTCGTGGCCGAACAGTTCGCTTTCGATGAGTTCTTCCGGAATGGCGGCGCAATTAACCTCCACAAATGGCCTGCTGGCCCGCTTGCTGAAGCGGTGGATGGCCCGGGCCACCAACTCCTTGCCGGTGCCGTTTTCCCCGGTGATGAGGACCCAGGCATTGGTGGGCGCCACAATGCGCACCTGCTCCCGGAGTTTTTGCATGACCAGGGATTGGCCGATAATCTCCTGGGCGGCCACGGCCCGCTGGCGCAGTTGCAGATTTTCTTCGGCCAGGCGGGTCATCTCCAGGGCATTGCGCACGGTCAGGACTATTTTATCGGCATGGGGAGGTTTTTCAATAAAGTCGTAGGCCCCCAGCCGAGTGGCCTTGACGGCGTTTTCGACGTTCCCGTAGGCCGAGACCATCACCACCGGCAGCAGGGGCCGCTGCTCTTTCACCTGCTGCAGCACCTCCAGGCCGTCCATGCCGGGGAGGGCGATATCCAGAAATACCAGGTCCGGCGTTTCCTCCTCCACCACGTGGAGGGCGGTCTCCCCGTCCGGGGCAGTGAGCACCTCAAAGCCTTCATCCTGCAAGATGCCTGAAATAGTCTGCACTATGGACGGTTCGTCGTCCACCACCAGAATAGTTCTGGCCATAACTCTTATTTCCCAAACCTTGTCAAACACATGAGAATGGTTTTAAAACCTCTAGGCTCACCAATTCCCGTTGAGGAAAGCTCTGAAAAGTGGCCAGGCACAGTTTGGTGGAATATCGGATTCCGACGTGCACCTTGGGAACGAAGATAAGATATACCTTCGGAACCAGGAAGATGCCCGATTTTTACTAACCACTGACCACTGACCCCTGCCCACTTTCTCCTGGCCCCTGACCACTGTCCCCTGCGTGAACCGCGGCCCGATCCCTGAGATCCAACGGCAGCTCAATAATAAAGCGGCTGCCCCGGGGCCGGTTGTCCTCCACCCGGATGCAGCCATGGTGTTCGGAGATGACAGCCTTGGCAATGGCTAACCCCAGACCGGTGCCGGAAAGTTTGGTGGAGAAGTATGGTTCAAAAATGCGGTCCTTGTCCCTGTCAGGGATTCCCTGGCCGTCATCGGCCACCTCAACCCTGATCCGCCCCCCTGACTCATCTTCAACGCTGCTGATCTGAATGTGCCCCTGGTGGTGGACGGAAGCGATGGCGTTATCCAGCAGATTTATCAGAACCCGTTTGAACTGCTCCCGGTCCAGGGGCATGAGGGGCAATCGGGAATCCAGGCGGATTTCAAACTCTACCTGCGATTCGCTCTCCTGATACAAGACCAGGGTTTCCCGGATAAGCCCATTGATATCCTCAGCGGCCAGGGTGAGATGGGGCAGACGGGCGAAACGGGAAAACTCGTTAACCAGATTTTTCAGGTCTTCCACCTGATTGACGATCATTTGAGTGCACTCCCGGAGAACCTGATTATCATCGCCGAGTTTTTCCCCGTAACGCCGCCACAGCCGTTGGGCCGACAATTGTATGGGGGTCAGGGGATTTTTGACCTCATGGGCAATGCGCCGGGCCACCTCGCGCCAGGCCGCCACCCGCTGGGCCCGATACAACTCCGTCATATCCTCCAAGACCAGCACCATGCCCACGTACTGCCCGGTTTCATCCTTTAAAACCGTGGTTTTCACCGAAAGCGTGAGGGCCTGGGAGGCCAGACTGAGCTGCAGCGGTTTTTCCAGGGATCCCCGAGTCCGGTGACGGGCTTCGGTCATGATATCGGTCAGTTTCTGGCCATCGGCCCCAGGGAAAAGGTGGCGTATGTCCTGTCCCAGTGCTTCTCGGGCTTCCACCCCAAAGATCATCTCAACGGAATGGTTCATCGTGGTCACCCGGTCCCTGGCATCCACGGAGATAACCCCTGCCGCCACATTTTTTAGGATAATCTCCATATAGCGCCGACGGGCTTCCAATTCCTCGTTTTTCTGCGATAATTCTCGATTGGCGGAATCCAGTTGGCTGCGGCTCTGCTGCAAATCCTGGGTCATTTTATTGAAAGATTGGACCAGGAAGCCGATCTCGTCCCGTCCTTCCTGGTTAATATGAATGTTATAGTCACCGTCCGCCACTTTCAAGGTGCCCTCGGCTAACTGACGGATGGGGGTGGTAATTTCCCGGGCCATGTACATGCCCAACCACACTGCGGACATGAGCACCAGCAGGGTCACGGCGCCCAGAGCCACGTAGCGGCTCACCCGCACCGGCCGCAAGAGGTACTGCAACCGCCGCACTTCGGAGACCCCTTCCCGGATATCGGCTGCCTGTTTCAGGGCCGGTCCGGGGATCAATTGGCTGACAACTAAAAAAACCTCAGGCTGCAGGGACGCTCCGGGCAAGGCAAGGGGAAAAATCCCCCGGATCATTTCACCGTTCATTTCCACCTGGCGGTGAACCTGACGGTCATCCAACTTCTTGAGCAATTCAAAGACTTCCTGGTCGGTGTTGACCACCCCCATGTCGGCCTCGCTACTCACCAGCCGGCGGCCATCAATGGAAAACACCTCGAGATTTTCCAGGCTATATTCCTTCCGGCTTTCCTGCAAAAAATCTTTCAGGGCTACTTCGTCAAACCCCAACAGACCCCGCTCCTGAATAATGCGGCCCAGTAATTGCCCGCAGACCAGGACCTTTCGCTCCATGCCGCGGAAATATGATTGACCCAGGGATACGGCATTGGTCAAAGACCTCTCCACCTGCGTGTTGAGCTGATATTCGGTCCGACCGGAGATAAACTCAAAAGCCACGAAAGACATGAGCAAGGTGGGCAGCAGAGAGAGAAAAACAAAGGTCAGCACCAGGCGGATGCGCAGCTTGGAACCGAAGATCTTCTGCCGCCGCTCCAGGATAAGCTTAGCCAGGTTCCGGAAAACCAGAAAAGTCAATAAAAGCAGCAGGATGGTGTTGATATTCACCAGGCCGAAGGCCAGCAGGCTGTCTGTAATGGACTCGCCCCGCTGCCGCACCAGACGGACTTCCACCAGGGTGATGGTGATGACCAGCAGAATGATAATCCCGATGATCAGCTTTTCTCTCTGGCGACGTTTGGTTTCGCCTTTCTTATCCTGGAGCGCCGTTTCTTGAGGGGGGAAAAGCATCATGCAGGCTCATTAAGGCCGGCGGGCAGGGTGACGGCAAAGGTGGTCCCTTTTCCCTTAGTACTCTCCACCGTGATGAATCCGTAATGATCTTCGATGATTTTGTTGATTACCGCCAATCCCAGACCGGTTCCGGTCTTTTTCGTGGTAAAAAAAGGATTAAAAATGTCCTGAATTATTTCCGGTTCGATGCCTTTGCCGGTGTCGGTGACTGACAGACGGACCTGGCCGTCCAGGGAGTCCGTGGTCAGGGTAATTTTCCCGCCGGAGTCAATGGCCTCCAGGGAATTTTTAATTAAATTAATGAGGACCTGTTTCATCTGGTTGGGGTCAAAGTACACCCGGGGAAGATTGCTGTCCAGGTTGACGGCCAAGTGAATATTGTTTTCCTTGGCTGTCTCTTGCATCATGGTGGCCACCTCCTGGACCAGTTCGTTCAGGTCGGCCTCTTGTTTATCCGGGGCTGCGGGACGGGTGAAATCCCGCAACTCCCCCAAAAAATATTCCAGGCGTTTTACTTCATCGGCTATGATGTGCAGCTTGGCACTGGCCGACTCAGGAATTTCCGGACTTCTCTCCAGTTGACGGGCAAAACCGCCGATGACCATTAACGGGTTTTTTATTTCATGACTCACGTAAGCCGCAGCCTCACCCACCGCAGCAAATCTCTCGGAACGCAGCAGGCGTGCGTGGCTCTGGCGCAATTCTTCGGTCTTATGTTGGACTTCCTGGGTCAATACCCGATTCCAGCTATATGCTGCGCCGATGAGCAGATACCCGACGCCCATTAGAAGCAGCAGAAAGAAGCCCACCATCAACCCCTGGTCCACTTGAAACCTATGCACTAAACCAGATACTTCCTCCACCGGGGCTACGACTCCCACTCCCCAAATATTATGATTCAAACCCTCCTGGTCCAAAAGGCCCCGGATCATACCTTTATCAAAGCGTATGGGTGTATAAGCAATCAGTTTCTTCATCTGACCGAGCTTTTCCCGGTGCCAGCCGGAATAATACCAATCCGTGCCCTCCTGTCCCTGAAGGAGATGGTTTTTGACTAACTCTTCGATTTTAGCAAAGGAGAGCGCCGGGTTGCGCTCCTGCCGGACTTTGATATGGTCCCGGCCGATGAAACTTTCTTCAAAATGGCCCAAAAAGACGCCGTCCTGGTCGACGATCCAGGCATAGCCGGTCTCCCCGGATTGCACGTCTTCGATCACCATCTGACTGATGAAAAAGGGATCGATGATAATCCGTAAAACCCCATGGAACCCTATTTTTGTTCCTGTTAAGGATTCATGCTCATCCAGATAAAGGGGGGTCAGGAGGGACATGAGCCGGCGGCCTTCCCAGGGGGATTCCGCCGCCGGGACAACCTTGGTCAACAACAACTTATTCCGGTGGGACCCATCCCTGGCCCAGGCGAGATAATCTTCGTTCAGGGGCGCTGCTTCTTCCGAGTCAGAGGCTGACCTGACCCGGTAACTCTGCCGCAAATTACCGGCGGCATCATATTCCCTTATTTCCAATAAGCCGAAATTTTTAAGGTTTTCAACTTGTAAGGTGATGAATGACTCAAAATGCTTTCTCGTTAAGGCCTCCACCTGGTAAGCCTGGGCGTAGCTCACCAGTTGATATTCCAAGAAATCTATGTATACCTCGACATTGTCGGCTATTTTACGGGCCAGCATCAGTTGCTGCTGATTAAACTGCTCCGTGATGATATTCTCCATCTTTTTCCCGGCCCAGAGCCAGAGATAGAAAAGGCCCAGGGAGATGAGCAGGGTCGTGATGAGGATGGTGGCCACCACCGTGCGGACCCGCAACTGACTTAACCGCAGAAATAAATTGTTCATTATTTGACCGGAAGAATTATACAAATTAATATTTAATATTACCATTGCGGCTAAACTTGTGCAAGTAAGAGTTTCCTTGTATCACGTTAAGGAACAGGAGTTCAGCCCCTTTGTTCGAGTAGCTCAGCCATTCGGCTTCTGCCCTCACAGATACGGACGTGAGCCTTTCCCGCATCCGGTTCTTCCTGCAGAAACCGTCCATCCCAAGTTTCACCACATAATGGGTGAACCCCAGAAATGAAAGGTTTCCGGACGCCTTTGGCCTCGCTTGAGACACTTGCCCCGGGCAGACTTGCCAAATTCCAGGAGCCGGGTCTTATCTTCGTGGCTATTCAGGCCGAACTTGCCTGATCTGCTGGTCAGTTCAAAACCGCCGGGCCTCCCTATTTGCCAGTAGGCCTGTTGAATCCGATGAATAGCTTATTTGTAAGATAATAAAATAGGGAGAAAGAAAAAAAACTAGTAGAGAAGGTAGGCTTGTCTGGTCTTTAAAAACGTATTCAGGTCTTGTTGCCATCGTTGCTTAATCTCTCGGGGATCAAGCCCGCTTTTAAGGTCCGCCAGAGCCTCCCGGGAACCGATCATGCCGAGATTGCGGTCGAGTTGAAATTCACCGGGATACAGGGTATAAAGGGCAGCGGCCAACTCAATGCCCAGGGATGGGCTATCCAGGGTCTGGCGGTCGGTGAGGTGCAGTCGGACGCCCTGGCACTTCTGGCCGCGGTGGCGGCTGGAGGTGGGCATGAAGTTCGTTGGGGTAAAAGACACCCCGGGGATCTGGCGGGCGCTCAGATAGCGGGCCAGCTGCTCCCCGGAAATCCAGGGAGCCCCCACCACTTCGAAGGGACTAGGGGTGCCCCGCCCGACACTGACATTGGCGGACTCCACCAGGGCCACACCGGGGTAAAGGATCGTCTGGGTGAGGGACCGGAGGTTGGGGGAGGGGGGCGTCCAGGTTAGTCCGGTCTGGTCAAACCAGGCGTCCCGGCGGTAGCCCGACATTTTTATGACCTGGAGCCTGGCACCGATCCGGTTTTCCCGGTTAAACAGGTGGGCCAGTTCCCCCACCGTCAGGCCGTAGCGCACGGGCAACGGGAAATATCCCACAAAGGATTTTAACCCGGGCTCCAGCACCGGACCCTGGACCACCCCGGCGGTGATGGGGTTAGGCCGGTCCAGCACGTAGAAATCCAGATCATGGGCCGCGGCCGCTTCCATGGCGTAAGCCATGGTGGTGATATAAGTATAAAAGCGGACGCCCACATCCTGGATATCGTAAACCAGGGCATCCAGCCCCCGGAGCATTTCCGGGGTAGGTTTTTTGACCTCGCCGTACAGGCTGTAAACCGGCAGTCCGGTGGCCGGATCCCGGCTGGAGGAGATTTTTTCATCCAGATGGCCTGTCAGACCGTGTTCCGGGCTGAAAATGGCCCGCAGTTTCACCCCGGGGGCGCTCCTGAGGAGGTCGACGATGGACCTGCCGGAGGCGCTGCGACCGGTGTGGTTGGTGATTACTCCCAGGTTTTTGCCAACCAGCGGGGCAAATCCCTGGGTGGCCAGGACGTCCAGGCCGCTTTGCACCCTCTCCGGGCTGTCGCTGGCCCCGAATCCGAGACTCTCCTCATCCAGACAGGGCACATCCCCCGAGGCCATTTCCGCCGGCGGTCCCATGGGCACGGCCGCGGCCACCGCCGCGGCCGTATAGGTCCGCAAGGACTTGACTACGCCCCGTCCGTGGGGGTGGAGCCGGTTGGTGAGGATAATCAGGAAGGTTTGGGAGTTGGGATCCATCCAGATGGACGTGCCGGTGTAACCGGTGTGGCCGAAGGAGCCCCTCGGAAAGGACAGGGTGAAGGGCTTGCTGAAGGGGGAGAGCATATCCCAGCCCAGGGCTCGGATAGTGTTGGCACCCCGCAGGCGATGAGGTTTGATCATTGCCGCCACGGCCTTGGGGCTCAGGATTTTGCCACCCTGAAAACTGCCGTTATTGAGCAGCATCTGGCAGAAAATGGCCAGATCCTCCGCGGTGGCAAAAACCCCGGCGTTACCGGCAACGCCCCCCAGACGGTGGGCGGTGGGATCATGGACCTCACCCCAGCGCAGGTCCGTGGGGGCAATCAGGTCTTTTGACGCCCTTGGCCGGAACCCGGTATGCCACATACCCAGAGGTTTAAAAATCTTCTGGGCGCAATAGACGTCCAGGTTCTCCCCGGAGACCCGGCGGACGACTTCTCCCAGGGCGATAAAGTTGGCATCGCTGTAACGGTAGCCGTGGCCCGGGGGATAGACCGGCGAGTCAGCCACGATGGCCCCCATTCCGCCGTCGTAGCCCAGCCAGGAAGCTCTGGAATTCAAATCGGCCCGCAGGCCCGAACTGTGGGTTAACAGCTGCCGCAGGGTAATGCCTCCCTTGCCGTTGGCGCCGAAGGCCGGCCAATAAGCGGCCACGGGTTTGTCCAGGTTGAGGCGTCCGGCATCGGCCAGCTGCATGATGGCCGTGGTGGTGGCCACCACCTTGGTTAAGGAGGCGATATCGAAAACCGTCTCAGGGGTCATGGGCAGCACCTGGGGGATAACAGCCCGCTGGCCGAAGGCTTGCAGGTAAATAATTCTCCCCTGATGGCCCACTAAAACCACGGCTCCAGGGACTCCCCC
>Ga0194125_10009576_pt1 | contig 13401 bp, 10 predicted proteins | sample TA2KigC250mmetaG_FD_148626 | JGI IMG/M metagenome (GOLD analysis project Ga0194125, IMG submission 148626) | Freshwater microbial communities from Lake Tanganyika, Tanzania - TA2015034 Kigoma Deep Cast 250m | ecosystem: Environmental > Aquatic > Freshwater > Lake | place: Tanzania: Lake... | reverse complement strand
TACCAAGTTGCATTCAAAGAGGTATTATTGAGTTTGTCATTCTGAACGGAGCGAAGCGGAGTGAAGAATCTAGATTCTTCGCTGCGCTCAGAATGACAATTCTACTCGTTTGATCGCAACTTGGTATGAATCATTAGCAAGATATTGTAAGGATATAAAAAGGCAGGGAGTTTAGCCCCTGCCTTTGTTGTTTTTTACCGAAAACCGAAAACTGTCTTTTAACTGAAGCTCCCCCACACCACATTCTTGGGAAGAGCCGGTTTTTGCAGGAGGGTCAACGCGGCCTGGAGGATGCCGGGGGCGTCCAGGCCGTATTTTTTCCGCAGGATGGCGGGAGAGCCGTGCTCCAGGAAGACGTCGGGGATGGCCAGGCGTTTTATTGCCACACCGGTGAGGTCCCAGTCGGCGAAGAGTTCCAGGACCGCGCTGCCGAAGCCGCCCTGGGCCACGTTTTCTTCCACGGTGAGGACCCGGCCGTGTTTGGCCGCCAGGTTGAGGATGAGGTTTTCATCCAGGGGCTTGATGAACCGGGCGTTGACCACGGTGGCGCTGAAGCCCTGCTGTTCCAGTTCCTGGGCGGCCTGGAGGGCGGGATAGACGGAGGCGCCCACCGCCAGGATGAGGAGGTCCTGGCCTTCCCGCAGCACTTCGGCCTTGCCGATAGGCAATTTTTTCAGGGTGGAGGAAAAGGCCACGCCCGCGCCCTGGCCCCGGGGGTAACGCACCGCGACGGGCCCGGGATGGTGCACCGCAGTGAACAGCATGTGGCGCAGCTCGTCTTCGTCCTTGGGAGCCATGAGAGTGAGGTTGGGCAGGTGGCGCAGATAAGAGAGGTCGAACAGCCCCTGGTGGGTTTCGCCGTCTTCCCCCACCACGCCGCCCCGGTCCAGGGCGAAGACCACGGGGAGGTTCTGGAGGCAGACGTCGTGGAGCACCTGGTCATAGGCCCGCTGGAGGAAAGTGGAGTAGATGGCGGCCACGGGGCGCAGGCCCTCCAGGGCCAGGCCGGCGGAGAAGGTCACCGCGTGCTGTTCGCAGATGCCCACGTCAAAGAAGCGGTCCGGGAAGTATTTGCGGAAGTCCACCAGGCCGGTGCCGTCGGGCATGGCCGCGGTGATGGCCACGATACGCTTGTCCTCTCGGGCCAGGCGCACCAGGGTTTCCCCGAAAACTTCGGTGTAAGACAGGATGTCGCTGACGCTTTTCTTAGGCTCGCCGGTGTCGGCGTTGAACTTCCCCAGGCCGTGGAACCCGGTGGGGTTTACTTCTGCAGGTTCATAGCCCTTGCCCTTGATGGTGCGCACGTGCACCAGGATGGGGCCCGTCAGGTACTTGACGTTGTTTAAGGTCTCGATGAGGTGGTCCAGGCGGTGGCCGTCCACCGGCCCCAGGTAGTTGAATTTCAGGGCTTCAAAGAGCATGCCGGGGGTGAAGAAGGCCTTGACGGATTCTTCGCTTTTTTTGGCCCAGGCCACCAGGTCGTCGCCGATGGCCGGGAAGGAGCGCAGCATGTGCTCCACCTGCTTTTTCAGGAAGACCATGGTGCGCCCGGTGAGCTTGCGGCTGAAGAAAGAAGAAAGCGCGCCCACGTTGGGGGCGATGGACATGCCGTTGTCGTTAAGGATGACGATGAGGTTTTTGTTCAGATCGCCGGCGTTGTTCAGGCCCTCGAAGGCCATGCCGGCAGTCAAGGCCCCGTCGCCGATGACCGCGATGACCCGGCCGCTTTCCCGCTTGATGCACCGGGCCGAAGCCATCCCCAGGGCGGCGGACACGGAGGTGGAGCTGTGCCCGGTGTCCAAGGCGTCGTAGGGGCTTTCGGCCCGCTTGGGGAAGCCGCTGATGCCGCCGTATTGTCGCAGGGTGTGGAAGCGGTCCTGGCGTCCGGTGAGGAGTTTATGGGCGTAAGCCTGATGGCCCACGTCCCAGATGATCTTGTCCCGGGGGGTGTCAAAGACGTAGTGGAGCGCAACGGTCAGCTCCACCACCCCCAGGCTGGGGGCCAGGTGGCCGCCGGTGCGGGACACGGTTTCGATGATGACGTCCCGGATCTCCTGAGCCACCTGGGGCAGAAGCTCCGGGGGCAGTTTTTTTAAGGCCTGGGGACCGCTGATCCGGGGCAGCAAACGTCCGGCAACCTTGCGGCTATCCATATTCCATCTCCTCCTTATATCCTCCTCCCCCGAGGATCACCAAGGAGAGTTTTTTTAATTTTTAATTTTTAAGTATACCCATAATTGAGTAATAAAGCCAGAAAATGTTGAGGCAGGGAATAGGGATTAGGAATTATACCAAGTTCAGTTTCAGATGCAACAAATTATATGGCTAACTTATTGATAATACAATTTCTTTTAACCGAAAACTGGAAACCGAAGACCGAAAACCGAAAACCGTATTAGATTGGCCGGATAGAGGAAACTTAAAAAAGGTTAACCACATTTTTCTCATAGGACAAACCAAACCGGGGGCCGGCGTGGCCCTGCCTTTTTTTGTGCCCTATATGACCGCACCCAGCAGGGCCGACCGACAAATTTCTCGATTTGGAGCACTGCCAAGATGCTGACTAATTGCCGCTCTTTCTCAGTTAACGGCCGCTCCCCACATTCTTCCAGGCACGGGATTAAATTCCGTTGCAAGGTCCCCATGGCCCATGATACTGCTTCCCTAAACTGCATCGGCGCCCCCTAAGCCTATGGTTTTTCTCTCAAAAAAGTACCGGAACGCCGATGAGGCTTAAATTGTCAATAAATCAACCCTAAAGAGACTTTTGCAAAAGGCTCAAGAGGAACCCCCTGGTCGCTGAACGGTGGTCTCACTCGTTCTTGATGGTGTAAGCGGCCTGGGCCAGCCGGGAAACCAGTTTGTCGGAGGTATAGGCCACGGCCCGGAGCAGGGTGCTTTGGTTGATGGTGATGACGGTGCCGTTGGCCACCTCGAAGCCCAGGTCCCGGGTGGGGGTAGTGCCGTCAACGGTATAGCGAATGGTGGCATCCCGGTCTCGGCACCACAGGAACACTTGCTGCTCCCCGGTATAAGTTCCGCTCGGCGGCCCCAGGACGGGGGTCGCGGTGACGCCTGCAACCGCCTCCCAGGTGCGCTGGTTGTTCTTCAGGTTGCTGTCGGAGGGCGTATTCACCTCCAAGATCCCCCGGAACTTATAGGTTCCCTTCACCGCCGGTGTATAGGGCGCGCTGATGCTGCCTTCCTCGAAGGGCAGGAGGGTCATCTTGTTCCTTTTCAGCTTCAGCGTGGACCACGCGCCTCCGGGGGGTTTGACCTGGAGAACCGCGGTGAGGCTGGTGTCCCGGCCTTGGTTGCGGAATTTCAGGATTACCTGGTTGCTCTTGCCATAGGTGAGCCTCAAGGGTGACTCCCCCTGGGACCTTCCCGGGCCTTCGACGATGACCAGGTCCTGGGGCTTCAGCCCCACATCCACCGTAGTCATGTCCTCGACCGTCACCCGGATTTTGGCGTTCCCACTCAGGCCCTTGGAGTTAGTGACGGTGAAGGTGATGTCGTGCTGGCCCGGGCTGAGCACCACCCCCTCGGCCACCTGCAGGGACCCGTCCCGGGAGGAATTCCACTGGCCGCTGGTGATCAGGCCGTCTTCCACATCGACGGCCTGGCCCTTAAAAAACCAGCGGGTCCCCGGCTGGGCCACATCGCCATCCAGGTACGGGCTGATGGCCACGTGCCGGGGTGGCCGCGGAGGCAGTCTGAGGCCGTCCACCTGGGCGATACCCGTATTCAGGCCGTCGCTGGAGAGCACCTTGAAGCTGATCTGGTCGCCAGCGGGCAGGAAGTCGGTGCTGCCCTTCCAGTTGGGGGCGTCCAAGATGGCGCCGTCGCCCATCCAGGTGGCCCCGTTGTCCGTGCTCCAGAGCACCAGGTGTTGCAGGGGCAGGGCCGGCGTCCCCTGCACCGTGCTCTCCCAGGTCAGCTGGAGCTCTTCACCCAGGGTGGCGCCGCCAACCGGCGCCGTGATCTCGGTGGCGACACCGCCGCTGGGCGCGAACTCCATAATTTTCTCCCCAGCAGGAGAGACGCCTTGATAAATTTCCACCCGGTACGTGTCCTGCGGCACGTCAAAGGTGGCCTGCCATTGACCCTCCGGCGGATTACCGCCGGTGGGGTCATCATACGGCGGGACGGTAAAATTCTCCACTTGCTGCCCCCCGCTAGGGGAAAGAGCTTGTATATAGTAACTGGTCCCCGGAGATACGTCTGGCGGCAGCGCATTCTGGGCCACCGCAGTAATATTGAGGGCTCGCACCGTCTCCGGCTTCAGGATTTGGGAGTGGCTGCTGCTCCCGTCCGCCGCCGGAAGGATCTGGGTCCTGGCAGTGAGGAGGAGGCGCTTGGTCCCCGCCGGAGGCGGGCCGGCGGCGAACGCCTCCCCGGCGGCCGTAAGGGGAGGCGGGCCGGCGGTCACCGCTTTCTCCGCGGCCGCGGAGGTCGAGGTTTTGGTTAAACCTTGGAAATATGTGGGAAAAGCCTGGAGCGTTGGGTAAATGGGCCAGGCTTCTCGTTTATTGCCCATCAGGTCATAAGCGGTTGGTGGGCCTCTAAACCAGATATCCGCGGCCCGGGCGAAATGGTAGAAACGGCCGACCCCTTTTGCTGAACTCACATCCCCAAACGGATCAGGATTGAAAGCCGTACAACCCACCAGGGGCAACCCGTTTTCACGATACTTTTCGTATTGCTCCTCCCCCTTCCCGCGCCAGAGGCCCAGGGAATGGCCCCACTCATGCAACACCGCCACTGGATATCGTTCATCCACAAATAAAATATTCGAACCGAGGTAATTCACCCCTTCGGCGTTTCCCGGAAAAGTGCCTGCCGGGACCACCGCCACCAGGCGGTCGATTGGCTCCTGGCTCACGACCCAGTTCAACACATTGGCCAGTCCCATGTCGGCGCGCAGTGCGGCGGCCAGAGGTAACAAGGTTAAACCCTGTGCGATTTCGCCTACGGGGTTATCCATTATGGTGCCACTGAAGGGATACGGCCTCGGCCGCCCACAATAGAGGTTGGGACGCCAGAGCGGCAGCATGCCCGGCATGAGGTTTGCCAGGGCGCTCTTCATCACGACAGGATCGGGCGTTGTGCCCCCCTCCATCACCACATCCGAGATAAATCTGATGGGAACCACCTTGACATTAACACGCCGCGGTTCCGGCCTAAACAATACCGAAGACTCAAACAACGTCTGCTCCCCGCGCGGTACCTCTTTGGCATAACCGGTCACCCCGGTGGTGTCCAGGACGACTTTCAGCGTGACAGCATCTTTGTCTGTGGCCGGCAGGTAGAAATTGAAGGTGCTAACTCCGAGGCCAATCTTTTCAGGAGAAGGACTCCTTCCGCCTTGCTGGGGAGAACCATAATAACGAGACAGGTCCCGGTAAATTGTCGGAGGCGCTTGGTCACAGGTCCAGGTCACATCCTGCCCGTCAACATAGACCCAGACCTTAGCCCCCGACACGGCTTCGTCCGTGGAGGTCACATCGACGGACACCAGCGTTTCACGGTTTTTTATTAACGAGGGAGACGTTTTAGTATTCCAGTCGATGGTGTTTTGGCCGTATATCACATTGGACCAGAAGCGGGGCAAGGTCTTCTGGAGGCTGCGGTGCTTCCCCGCAACCAGGGGGGTCTCGATCTTAAAGGGGAGCCCCGACTGAGAATAGCAAAACGGCCTGTGGTCGAGGAAACCGGGCAAGGTTGTGCCAATAATGGGGTCCCCAGGGCCCCCAAAATAGTTGCGGCCGATAGGGATGGGTGCGGTGGGCGCCACCGAGGGAGCATAAAATAGAGCATACCTCCCCACAAAACTGTTGCCGGCGAGGGTGGGGCTGGGGGCGGCGGCTAGGTCCCACTTCGGAATCTCGGCCAAAGTTGAGTTGGAGAAAAACACGCCCATGGCAAAGACATTGTTGAGATATCCGCCGCCATTGCGGCCCCAGAAGACCAACCACCAATCAAATTCGCAATCGGTGAAATTGGGTTCAAACCCGTACACGCTTACCTGGTAGTAAAAAAAACATTTATCGGCATTGAAGGAACTCCAGGCTCTTACCGTCACATGACACAAGGGGTCGAAGGTCACCTGATCTAATACTATTGCTCCTTTAGGCAGCATGGAGGTCAGATGAACCCAAGAACCTGTAAAACAGGTATCTTTATTGAGCTGAAGACTCCCATAAACTCGTAATTCAGGATTATTGGTTGATACATCAAGTTGCGTATTTTCAATGGTCCAGGTTATTCCCTCAGGCACCGTCACATTTCTACCGCTAACACCGTCCCAGCCTAGTTTAACCGTACCCATGCCATTTATCGTATCGTCAAATTGGAGCTCGCCCCAAATAAAGTTATCGATTTCTATAGGAAGCCCCACACTATATTCCCAACCCAAACTGGAAGTCATTAAATATTGACAACTTTTTGTCTTAGGCACATTTGTATGTAAAAAGGGCCCTTCAAAAATAACATTATCGTTTGCTTGAAAGTCCTTTGAAACCAGAACCTCCCTCTTGCCGTCCATTTCAGCGACAAGATACATTGTAAACGGTACATTCGGTCCCGGGTCTTGATCGTAGTAGTAATTCACATGGACCTTGTTCACCCCCACGTATGAGACTCCGTTCGTAGACGTTCTTTCCCCGGGCTTGAGTGCCCCCCTGGCCCGGGGCCGGCGGGAGGACGCGGCCCGGGCGGCTTCGCCGGCAGCCTGGTTATGCAGGCGCTCCAGGGCCAGGTTATGCAGGCGCTCCAGGGCCGGGCCGTGCTCCACGGCCGGCAGGTCCCCGCAGCAGGTGGCGGGCTGGCCGCCCTGCCACTCCCAGGCTCCCAGGTCAGGGCCGGCGCCCTGGGGGCGGGGCAGGCCCAGAATGTCGGTGGCCGGCGCACCCCGGCCGGTTCCAGCTTTGATGCAGGGGCTCTGGTCCTGGAATTGCCAGGCCAGGCCCGCTCCCCCCGCCGCCGCCCCGGCAAAACGGGGATCCTGTTCCAGGTTGCTCTCCCGCCAGCCGGTGTAGTATTCCAGGCCCTGGGGCGCCACGATGGCCGCCCGGCCCCCCTCCACGTCGCAGTAAGCCAGGACCGGGTTGCTGGCCGGGTCGTCCACATACACCTGGTTGGCCCGGGTCCCCACCCGGTTGCCCCACAGGATGCTGTTGGTGAGCGCCGGCGCCGAACGGTAGCAGGCGATCCCGCCCCCGCCGAAGGTCGCGGCGTTGCCGGTCAGGGTGAGGTGGATGAGGGCGCCGGTCGCCTCCATGAAGCACAGACCTGCCCCGAAGGAGGCCTGGTTGTTGACCATCACGTTATTAGCCAGATAGGGCGCGGCCTCCTGAACATAGGCGGCCCCGCCGTGCACGGCGGCGTTCCCCTGCCAGATATTATTCAGGACCAGCGGCGAGGCCCGGCGGCAGTAGAGTCCCCCCCCGCCTGGGAATTGCCGTTTTGCATCGTGAAGCCATCGATGACGTCCAGGTGGTTCTGCAGGGTGTCAGCAAAGACAAAGGCCCGGCCATCGCCTTCGCAGTCAATGACGGCGCACAGAGGTCCGTTGGCCGATTTCACCGTGAGGTGTTTGATCCGGCCGTCCCAGGACAGGTTCTTGTTGCCGGCGCCCTGATAGACGCCGTTGGCTACCAGCACCAGGTCCCCGTCATGAGCCGCGTCAATGGCCGCCTGGATGGTGGGGTAGTCCCGGGGAACGTGCCTGACCTGCCCCTCCAGGGGGTCAAAGGAGCCGTAGCGGCCACCCCGGACGGTAGCGCACCAGGGCGGTTTGGCTTTTCTTCCGGGGTCGGAGTCCGGCGTCCAACCCGGCATAGGTCTGGGCTTGTTCCAGGTCTGCCGGTACGGTGCTCCCGGACCAATAGACCTTGCCTGGACGCTGCAGGTCCGCCGGCAGCAGCAGCAATTCCCCGGCCCGGGGGAGACGCCAGTCGCCATACCCCCCCAGATTCAGTTCGTTGCCGTAGCGGACGGCTTCCTCCCAGGTGCGCTCCACCCCATCGTCCGCCTGCTGCCACATCAGGTCGGTGAGCGGGTCGGTGAGAGCGTCTTCTTCCTGGAAGCCGTGGCAGGGCGGGAAAGCCAGGCCTAAACCGAGAATGACCAGAGCGGCAACTGAAACTAACCCAAAGAGAAAACCGGAGTTCCGAAGGGTGCTGCTTTTCATAACGCCCTCCTCATGGCGGTGCAAGCGTCTGATGGCATTCGTATTAGGCGGGATGATGCGGCGGCCTTGGCCACCGCAGTCAAAAGTTGGTTTTGGGGGTCTCTTGGCCCGGGGAAAATCCCCCAACGCTTTTGTTCTTGACGCCTAATTCTCTCAGTGATGGCACGATAGCACAAATTTCGCGGAAAAAATATTTTTTATTTTTATTTATATTTATTGAATTTTGGACATATCCTTACCATCAGAACCAGGACACCTCTTTGCTGGGAAGCCTAAGAACCCCAGGCCAGTACGCCCGGTATTGGTAAAGCAAAGTGGCCAGATATTATTGACGGATGCGCTGATGACTTGCCAGGTTCGACAATTATCCCCTCACCGGGGGGGTGCAGTTTTCACGGTAAAGCCTGACGGCTAGCAAAACCCGGTGAACTACTCAACAAAAAACTGCAGCCGGATGGGACGCCTCCGGCTGCAGTTTTTTTCAGCCCAATCCAGTCCGCAGACCGCAGATTATACCATTTTCTCTTTCAAGTGCAACAAACTTAGTGCTTATCCGTAAATATCTTGACATTTATCAAATAATATGGCATGCATACCCATAAAAAGGCTCAAAGGAGGTGCGCATGCCAAGGTTGCCGTCATGGGCTGTTTCTGATGCTTTTTGGAAGCGTGTGGAGCCACTCTTACCGCAACCGACCAGGGATCCGGACAAATCTTATATCCGGAAAAAAGGCGGCGGCAGAAAGCCGTTGGATTATCGCCAAGTATTTGAAGGTATTGTTTATGTTCTCCGCACCGGCTGTCAATGGAAGGCTCTACCCAAAGAGATATATGGTAGCCCCAGTTCCGTCCATGCCTACTTTCGGCAGTGGGAAAGATCTGGGGTATTTCTGGCCATCTGGCGAGCCGGATTGGCGGAATATGATGAAATGGAAGGCATATCCTGGTCATGGCAGAGTATCGATAGCGCCATGACCAAAGCGCCTTTGGCACGAGAGGCGGTTGGTCCGAGCCCGACGGATCGGGGGAAAAAAAGGAAGCAAACGCCATTTGCTGGTGGAAGAGCGTGGCGTCCCTCTCTCGATCGTCGTCACCGGGGCGAATAGGCATGATGTAACTCAACTGGAAATCGTCTTGGATAGCATTGTCATTAAACGACCAGAGCCCAAAGCAGACCAACTTCAGCATCTTTGCGCCGACAAAGGCTATGACGGTAAGCCTGCATACCAAAGCATAGTGGACCGGGATTATATCCCGCACGTCCGGCGCCGCGGCGAGGAAATCGAGGCGAAGCAAAATGTTCCCGGCTACCGTGCCCGCCGCTGGATCCTAGAAGTTTGCAATTCATGGTTCAACAGGTTTCGCAAGATCTTGGTTCGCTATGAAAAGACCCTTTCCAGCTATATCGCCTTGCTTCATTTAGCAGCAGCCATAATCTGCTGGCGAAAAATTGGAGTTATTTACGGATAAGCACTAAGGCAAAATCCACAAAAGCTGGTCTCTCCTTGATCATGGAGCGATTTCCCGAGGAGGAACTATCCTTGCGGCGCCTCTTTCAGAACAGCCTGTCCTTCCAGTCCCTCTGCAACGACTATCGGGAGTGTCTTGCTGAGCTGCAACACTGGCAGCAGTCAACCTCAGAGGAGGCTCCTACCTGGCGCGATGAGTACGCTCATTTGCTGCTGGCACTGGAACAGGAGATCAGGCAATATCTGGAAAATCCAGCTGCCTACAGCAACGGCCCCCGGTGAAACCAAGACGGACTCGGCACGGTAACGGGACGTTCACCTCAAATCTATTCCCGAAGTAAGGATTCGGAATTGGGCATAAGGAAGAATAAGGCCCCACAATTATTAGTTAAAGAGCTACATGGAGAAAAGCGCGCATGACGGCCCGTGGTGAAATGGTCATGGAGCAACCATCGGAAGACACGCTGAAGGTGATTCTTTCCGGGCACTGGAAGCTGGGCGGTGAACTGCCTGGGGCCGATAAGGTTCAGCAAACGCTGGAAGCCAGGCCGGGGGTTCGCAACCTGGTCTTCGACACCCGGGAGCTGGTCCATTGGGACACCGGGCTGTTGACCTTCCTGGTAAACTTGGGCACTTTCTGCTCCCGGCAAAAAATTCGCCTGAACCGCGACGGGCTGCCCCCAGGGGCGCAGAGACTGTTGGAATTGGCCTCGGCGGTGCCGGAAAAGACAGATGCCCGCCAGGCGGCGGAGGGGGTGTCGTTTCTCACCCATTTGGGCAACCAAACCGTCGATTTCTTCCGATCTGCCGGTGAAATGCTGGAATTCCTCGGCGATACGGTCATTGCCGTTCAGAGGCTGCTGCGCGGCAAGGCCCAGTACCGCCGCTCCGATCTGGGCTTGATCATACAGGCCTGTAGCGCCCAGGCGTTGCCCATCGTTTCCCTCATCTGCTTTCTGGTGGGGTTGATCCTGGCGTTTATCGGCGCCATCCAGCTGAAACTCTTCGGGGCCCAAATTTATGTGGCCGATTTGGTGGGCATTGCCATGGTGCGCCTGATGGCGGCGATTATGACCGGCATCGTCATGGCCGGCCGCACCGGGGGGGCCTTTGCCGCCCAGCTGGGGACCATGCAGGTGAACCAGGAGATCGACGCCCTGAAAACTTTAGGCATTTCGCCCATGGAGTTTCTGGTGCTGCCGCGCATGCTGGCCCTCGGTCTGATGATGCCCCTGCTGTGCCTTTACGCCAATTTCATGGGCATACTGGGGGGTATGGTGGTGGGAGTCTGGATGCTTGATATCGGCTTTATACAATATTATAACCAGACGGCGGCGGCCGTCAATCTCTGGAATCTGGGCATCGGCCTCTTTTCCGGCACGGTATTCGGCGTGATCGTGGCCCTGGCCGGCTGCCTGCGGGGCATGCAGTGCGGCCGCAGCGCTTCGGCGGTGGGTGACGCGGCCACGTCCGCGGTGGTCACCGCCATTGTCGGGATCATCGTCTCCACTGCGGTGATCACCGTTTTGTGCAACTTTCTGGGAATATGAGTTGTTAGACTTAGCGGCAGCGCCACCAGCGCCGCTTTGTCAGGATAATGTAAAAATGACGGAAAAAGAAGCCCACATCACAGTGCGCGATCTCACCATGGCCTATGGCGACTTTGTCCTCATGCGGGACCTGACCTTTACCATCAACCGGGGGGATATCTTCATCGTCATGGGCGGCAGTGGGTGCGGCAAGAGCACCATGATGACCATTTTAATCGGCTTGAAGGCGCCGGCCAAGGGTAAAGTCTTTTATGGAGAGGTGGATTTCTGGGGGGCCGATCCACCGACCCGCGCCCAAATCATTCGCCGCGCCGGGGTGATGTACCAGAGCGGGGCGCTCTGGAGCTCCATGACCCTGGCCGAGAATATCGCCCTGCCCCTGGAGACCTATACGGATTTGAGCCCGGCCCGCATTCGTGAGGTGGTCAAACTGAAACTGGCGTTGGTGGGGATGGCCGGATTCGAAGAATTCTATCCCTCGGAGATCAGCGGCGGGATGCAGAAACGGGCCGGCATAGCCCGGGCCATGGCCCTGGATCCGGAGATCCTGTTCTTCGATGAGCCTTCCGCCGGGTTGGATCCGGTGAGCGCCCGCCGTTTGGATGACCTTATCCTGGAACTCCGTGAGAGCCTGGGCACCACCATGGTGGTGGTGACCCATGAGTTGGCCAGCATATTTGCCATCGGCAGCAATTCCGTATTTCTGGATGTATCCCAACGAACCATGACGGCCACGGGCAACCCGAACCAGCTTTTGGCCGAAACCCGGGACCCCAATTTGCGCCTGTTTTTAACCCGCGGCGAGAAATCTTAACCGATAGGATGGACACAGATGGCTAAGCAAGCAAACAGAATGATGATCGGCGTTTTTGTGGTCATCGCGGTGATCATTATGGCCGCCAGCCTGGTGGTATTCGGTTCGGGCAAATTCTTCAAGAAAACCAATAAATACATTTTGTACTTCGATGAATCCGTCAAGGGGTTGAGTGTGGGCGCACCGGTGCTGTTTCAGGGCGTTCAGGTGGGGTCGGTGGTAAGCATCGTTATCCAAACCGACCTCGAGAAGATGAAGACATACATCCCCATCATCATCGAAGTCGAGCCGGAGAAATTCAACGTGGATGAAGAGGACCGAAAAAAGCTGGGGGCAACGAAACCTGTGACCAAGCTCATCGAAAAGGGGCTTCGGGCCGTATTGGCGATGCAGAGTCTTATTACCGGGCAGTTAGTGATCGAACTGGATTTTTTTCCCGACTCGCCCCTCTGCTATCCTCCCCCACGCATCGACAAGGACTATATCGTGATTCCCACCTGCCAGTCCACCTCCCAACGGCTGGCCAACGCCCTGGAGAAGCTGGATCTTGAAGGGCTGAAGAAGAATTTGGAATCGACCCTGGCGGGAGTTGATCGGTTCGTCAACAACCCGGACCTGGCCGCCGGCATCAGGGCCCTGAAAGACACTCTTCAGGACGCCAGCAAGCTCGTCACCCGCGTGGAGCGCCAGGTGGATCCCTTGGCGGACGACCTGAAAAAAACCGTCAAAGATATCGGCAAGCTAGCCCGTGACACCGACGCCAAGGTGGCAGGGCTGACGACCAGTTTGGATAAAACCATGTCCGCGGCCAGAGGGGTCATTTCCGAAGACGCACCGCTGATTGTTGAACTACAGAACACGCTGAAGGAGATTTCCGCCATGGGCCGGATATTTCGGCAGTTTGCCGATTATTTGGAACAGCATCCCGAGGTCCTGATTCGCGGCAAGGGGAAACCTGGAGGGAAAGAACAATGAGAGTGACGCCATTTTCTCGCGGCTTACCGGTCATCCTGGCCATCGTTTCCATCTTTTTAGGCGGATGCCTGAGCAGGAGTCAAACACCGCGTTTTTACGCTTTGAGTCCGATGCAGCAAGACCAGGTGATCTCAAAGCGTGAAAGCCCGGCTCCAAACGCGGTGGTCGGCATCGGCCCCGTCAAGCTGGCCGATTACCTCGACCAGTCTAACCTGGTCACCCGCACAACCGACAATCAGCTGGTAAAAGCCGAGTACGATCGATGGGCCGGGTCCTTCAAGGATGACCTCATTAATGTCCTGGCCGAAAATATCGGTTTTCTTGTGCCGACCAAACAGACTTATCTCTACCCCTGGCGCGGGTCCGTGCCCATCGGCTACCAGGTGGTATTGGAGGTCG
>Ga0194125_10009571_pt1 | contig 13405 bp, 7 predicted proteins | sample TA2KigC250mmetaG_FD_148626 | JGI IMG/M metagenome (GOLD analysis project Ga0194125, IMG submission 148626) | Freshwater microbial communities from Lake Tanganyika, Tanzania - TA2015034 Kigoma Deep Cast 250m | ecosystem: Environmental > Aquatic > Freshwater > Lake | place: Tanzania: Lake... | reverse complement strand
CTCCGGCAAGGAGGTCTTTGCCGTGACCGGGCACTACTACTACACCGCCGCGAACGTGGCGAAGGACGGAACCATCTTCGCCCTGACGAGCAAGGGCACCATTTACGGAGACGCGATCCTGAAGATCTCTCCTGAAGGCACGGTCCTGGCGCAACAGCCCATCGGGGGCTTTGACCTGGCCATCGCGGATGCGGCCGGCGGGCTCTACCTCGTGGGCGCCGACATCAAATACTGCGACTTTGACCTGCGCGTGAAATGGACCATCGACCCGATCAGATGGTGTGCGACATCTGTCGACACCTGCCGCGACGGGACGGCCTGGGTGGCCGTGCGCGAGTACAACGAGTGCCTTCCCGCGATGGGCTACCTTCACCATGTCTCGCCGGAAGGCAAGATCATCAGGACGATGAACCTGAGTTATCCACCCTGCTGCCTGCGCGTGGACCCGCGGGATGACAGCGTCTACGTCGCATCGGGCCAACTGTACAAGTATGACGGCAACGGGACGCTCCAGTTCGCAGCTTCACTCGGCGGGTCGTTTGGATGGAGTCTGGCCATCGACCCGTATCGCGGCGGTGTCTGGGTCGGCACCCTTCGCGATGTGCGTCTCATCTCGTTCGAGGGTAAGACTCTTCTGGCGGTCGAGGCTTTCCCGGGCGAAGACCAGAAGTACGTGGCGTGCTTCTCGACCCTGCCAGAAGGAGTGAAATACGGCGGCGGTTCCGGAGAACCCAACAGCCCTTACCTGATCTGGACGGCAGAGCAGATGAACGCCCTCGGCGCCCAGCCGGAGGATTGGGACCGTCACTTCAAACTCATGACGGACCTCGACCTGTCGGGCTTTGACGGCAAAGCAGGCAGACCCGCGCTCAACGTCATTGCCCCGGATGCGGACCCGGCCCGCGATGGCTGCCAGGGCACTGGTTTCACGGGCCTCTTGGACGGTAACCGGCACACGCTCTCGCATCTGACGATGGCAGGCGCAAGTCACGTGGGATTGTTTGGCCGACTGGCCTCCGGGGCCGAGGTCCGGGACTTGGGCGTGGTGGATGTCAACGTTGTGGGTTCTGGGAACTGCGTGGGCGGGCTGGTGGCAGACAACGCCGGCGGCGCAGTGACCCGGTGCTACAGCACGGGTACGGTCACCGGCGGCTCGTCGGTCGGCGGGCTGGTGGGCAACAATGGCGGCACGGTGACCTATTGCTACAGCATGGCGGCGATCGACGGGACCGGGCAGTATGGGGGCTGCGGCGGCTTGGTGGGCGCAAACTCGGGTTCTGTGACAGGCAGCTACAGCACCGGCCCGGTCCGCGGCGCCTCGTACGTCGGCGGGCTGGTGGGGCGCTGCTACGCAGGCAGCGATGCGACGCATAGTTTCTGGGACACCCAGACTTCCGGCCAGGCGACCAGCGCTGCTGGCACAGGCAAGACGACGGCCGAGATGCAGGCGGCCCAGACCTTCCTCAATGCCGGCTGGGATCTCGTGGGCGAGACGGCCAATGGCACGCAGGACATCTGGTGGATTCGCGCCGGGGAGGACTATCCGCGCTTGTGCTGGCAGCGTCCTTTGAAGTACGCCGGGGGCAGCGGGACCCCCGAGGATCCGTACCGAATCGCCACGGTCGAGGACCTGATCCTGTTGGGCGTGAACCTGGAGGATTATGACAAGCACTTCCTCCTGACACGCGACCTCGATCTGGACCCCAACCTCCCCGGCCGGCGGATCTTCGGCAGGGCCATCATCGCGCCGGACCTCTACGGACGCGGCGATGACTTCTACGGCACGCCATTTGCCGGCGTCTTCGACGGCCAGGGACACACCCTCTCGAATCTGACCGTCGCGGGTGGTCACTACCTCGGACTATTCGGTCGGCTGGCGCCGGAGGCCGAGGTTCGGAACGTGAGCCTCGTGCGGGCCCGCGTTAGCGGCTATGGCGTCTGCGTCGGCGTCCTGGTGGGAAGCAACATGGGGGACGTGACTGGTTGTGATGGCAACGGGGTGGTCGACGGCTATCGCCACGTCGGCGGGTTAGTGGGAAGCAACAAGGGTGGTCGCGTGATCGACTGCCACAGCGCCGCGACCGTCACCGGCGGGGATCGCGTGGGCGGGCTGGTGGGTCGCAACGGCATCGCAAATACGGAAGGCGTCATCCGGAACAGCTTCAGCACGGGCCCTGTCAATGGTAGTCGCGTCCAGATCGGCGGCCTCGTCGGATGGAACGAAGGCTCGGTGAGCCAGTGTCACAGCACCAGTGACGTCCACGGCGGCAGTGGCGCGGGCGGGCTGGCGGGGACCAACGATGGCTCAATCGCCCAATGTCACAGTGCCGGTCCCGTCAGTGGTTCCTCAGAGGTCGGCGGACTCGTGGGCTACCACGAGTGGGGGGATATCACCCAATGCTACAGCACCGGTGCGGTCAGCGGGTATTATGACGTGGGCGGATTGGTGGGATACAGCGAGAGCACCGTCACTCAGTGCTACAGCACCGGCGCGGTCCAGAGCGCGGGGCAGTGTGTCGGCGGACTGACGGGAGATGATTGGGGACTCATCAACAGTTGTTTCTGGGACACCCAGACCTCCGGCCAAGCCACGAGCGCCGGTGGCACGGGCAAGACGACGGCCGAGATGCAGACAGCCCAGACGTTTCTGGACGCCGGCTGGGACTTCGTGGGCGAGACAAAGAACGGCACAGAGGACATCTGGTGGATCGACGAAGGGAGAGACTATCCGCGCTTGTGGTGGGAGCTGCCCGAACCGCCGAAGACCGCGAACAACTGACCATTCGATAGGAGGATCAACAATGGACCACACACGCCCAATCTCGGTTCTGGGCACTACGGCCCTCCTGCTTCTGGCGGCGAGTCCTTTCGCGTGGGGCGACGCCGCGAACAAGCCGCCCCGAGCGGAGGCCGGTCTGCCCAGATATGCCGCGAAAGCCCCCGTTCGACTCGACGGCAGCGGGTCGTATGACCCTGATCATTCGGGTCCGCTGACCTATGCGTGGACTCAGGCTTCCGGGCCGCCGTTGGTCATCACAGGCGCGGACACCGCCACCCCTGCAGTCAGCGGCTTTGTGCAGACCGCGGAGATTCAGGAATGCGTTTTCGAGCTTGTCGTCAGTGATGGCGAGCTGAGAAGCGCGCCCGATACGGTCAGCACAATCATCGTACCGCTGTACGGGCCTGATGCCCTTGGACTGGAGAGGCCGCCGTTTGATGCCAATAAGCCCACCGTGATCCTCTTCCGCGGCGGAGATTGTGTCAATGGCAACTTAGGGAGACCCTGGGACGTGCCTGACTGGATCGGCAGAGCGAACATCATAGATTTTCCCAGCGGATATACACCCGATAGCTACACCGTGCCCCTCACCTATTACAAGTATGCCGACATGCTGATCGCCTACCTGTCGAGCGTCGCGCCCGAGTACAGACAACCGATCCAGATCATAGGCGTGAGCACGGGTGGCATGCCGGCGATAGACGTGGCGCTGCGTTTGAACACGATCTATCGGGACCCACGATACAACGCCAACCGAGTTACCTACTGTGACGCTCGATGCCGTGACAAAACGACTCAGTTGGCCCTCGTGGACCGACTCGTGGCCAACTCGGTGGAGGGCGAGCCATGCTGGGTGGATAGCTATGACAGCACCGGGCCGTGGCCGAACGCGTTGAGTGTCTACTGTCCACTTGTTCCTCATGCCAAGGCAGGAAATTGGTACCGTGAGTCTCTCGTCTCCGCAGATATGGGCAAATTCAATGATGGCGTCGTGGCGGGCGCATACTGGTCCGTCGTAGGTCCTGGCAAGAATCTTCAGCTTGCCCCGGCGCCGGGCAGGCAGATCTACAGCTTCCAATGGAGCGGGTCGTCCACCAGCGGTCGGATGGAATTCTACCATGAGTCAAGTTATCCGGGGCGGCTCCCCCAGCCTATCACCCTCACTGGACCTGCCGAGGGAGCCGCCGTGGGCGCCGGCGGGGCCGTCTTGAGTTGTCGCAACAGCCAAAACGCGGTCGGCTATCAACTTCTGTTCGGGCGCGACCCCTTCCACCTGACCTATCTCGCGTGGGAGGGCGCGACTCCGCCCAACGACGTCGTGACGGTGTTTCCGTTCCCGAAGACGTGGTGGACCATCAAAGCGCGTGACCTGTACGGGTCTACGATCCACGCGGACCCCGTTTGCCTCACGGCGGAGAACGTGGTGCCGCAGACCATCGAGAACTCCGGCACCAGCCAGACGTATGCTGCCATTCAAGAGGCCATCAACGCGGCCCACGAGGGGGATCAAATCGTGCTCGCGCCGGGGGTCTGGCAGTATCTGGGGAATCTCGATTTCAAGGGCAAAGGCCTGACCCTGCGTTCCGCCGATCCGAACGACGCGCGCGTGGTTGGCGCCACCGTTCTGTGCGGCGATGGGCGCGGACCTGTTGTGACTCTGTCATCAGGCCCAGACCGACCTCCGACACTGGAGGGTCTCACAATCGCCGGCGGCACCGTGGGCATCTCGTGCCGAGACGCGGCGCCGACGATCCGACGCTGTACGGTTGGGAGCGACGGACCTGTCGCCATCGAGTTCTGGCCCGCGCACGAGCCCCGGCTCATCGATTGCACTCTCTTCGGGCACGTGACGAAACGTGACGTGGACACATCCAACATTCACGCAACCTATGAATGGAGGTAAACAACCATGAACGCGACAAGAAACATCCTGAGCTTTGTGTGGGTAGTGGTGGCAACCTGTGGCATGGCCGACCTGAAGGCCGATTTCACCTTCGGGGAGCCGGTCCGGTTCGGGTCGGTCGCCACCAGCGACGACCTGATTGATTGCCTGTCCGCTGATGGGCTGGAATTGTACATCCAATCCGTGCGGGCGGGAGGACAGGGCGGCCGGGACATGTGGGTGTCCAAACGGGCCTCGACAGAGGACGATTGGGGTCCGCCGGAGAATCTGGGCCCGAGGGTGAACAGCCCGCAATGGGACGGCTTTGCCTCGATTTCCACCGATGGTCTTACGCTCTACTTCATCTCGTCCGTTGGTCAAGCGGACCTTCTGGCCACCGACATCTACATGACCACGCGGGCGACGAAGAACGATCCGTGGGGCCCCGCGGTGAATCTTGGCGCCACGGTAAACGGTACCCGCCAGGATCTGGACCCCTGGATTTCACCCGACGGTCTGGAACTCTATTTCATGTCCTATCGGTCCGGCAACTATGGTCAGGCCGATATGTGGGTGACGCGGCGCCCGACCGAAGATGCCCCCTGGGGCACGCCGGTGAATCTCGGCCCTGTGGTGAACAGCGCCGTCACCGACGCGTACCTCTCGCTCTCACCGGACGGTTTACTACTGTTCTTCAGCGATGGTTCGAATCCTGGCGAGCCGCGCCGGCCCGGCGGGTACGGCAATGGGGACATGTGGATGAGCAGGCGTGCGAACCTCTCGGCCCCCTGGCAGACGCCGACGAATCTGGGACCTGGGGTCAATGGTCCGTCCGGCGAAATTGCGCCTCGCATCTCGCCGGATGGTCGGACCTTGTACTTCTTTTCTCAGCGCGGTGGCGGTTGGGAGGCCTGGCAGGCGCCGATCGTTGCCAACTGCGATCTCAACGGCGACGGCAAGGTCAATGAGAAAGATGTCCTGGTCATGACGCAGCATTGGGGCCAGGACTACCCACCGTGCGACATCGGCCCCTTCCCGTGGGGTGACGGCGTCGTGGACACCCAGGACCAGATGGTCCTCCTGGAGACCATTGAAGGACCGGGCTTCGTCCTGAGCCCCAGGCCGCACACGCGGGAAGTCTCGCGCGATGTGATCCTGAGCTGGACGTCGCCCAACTTCGCAAAGACACACGATGTATACTTTGGGACTTCCTTCGAGATGGTCCGCGGCGCCAGCCGGGGCAATCCGCTCGGCGTACTGGTCAGCCAGGGTCAGACGACAACCACGTACGACCCTCCCGGACATCTGGAGTTCGACCAGACCTACTACTGGCGGATCGATGACGTCGGCCCCGCCCCCGATTCTACGATTTACCGAGGGGCCGTCCTGGACTTCACGACCGAGGCGTTTGCGTATCCGATCAAGAGCATCACCGCCAGTTCTTCGAGCGCACAACCCGGCAATGGCCCGGAAAAGACCGTGAATGGCTCGGGACTCGACAAGAACGACGGACATTCGACGGACCCAAAAGACATGTGGTGGACCCTGCCCGCAGCGCCGCATTGGATTCAGTACGAGTTCGACAAGGTCTACACGCTGCACGAACTGTGGGTGTGGAACTTCAACCACATGAGCGAGCCCTATATCGGCTTTGGGGCCAGGAGCGTCCAGATCGAATACTCCCCCGACGGTACGACGTGGACCCCCTTGACCAATGTGGCGGAATTCGCCCGGGCGCCCGGCAAGCCCGCTTACAGGGCAAACACCTTCGTCAGCTTCGGCGGAGTCTCGGCCAGGTACGTCAAGCTGACCATCGAGAAGAACTGGGGCGTCGCCCCGCAGACGGGCCTGAGCGAGGTGCGGTTCTTCTATGTCCCGGTCGGTGCGAGTGAGCCCGCGCCGGGTTCCGGGCGTAAAGGCGTCCGTGTGGACACGCATCTGACTTGGAAGCCAGGTCGCCAGGCTGTTTCCCATCGGGTCTACTTCAGCCTGGACCGGCAGGCCCTGGAAGCCGGCGCCGCCCTGGCCGGGACGACCGCGGACGCCCATTTCGATCCCGGTCCGTTGGATTTGGGCCGGACGTACTACTGGCGGGTCGACGAGGTCAACGAGACGGCGACTCCCCCGGTCCGCCCCGGCGAAATCTGGAGTTTCACCACGAAGGAATATCACGTCGTGGACAATTTCGAGAGCTACACGGACGAGGAGGGCAGCCGGATCTACCAGATCTGGATCGACGGCGCGAGCAACAAGACCGGCTCCCAGGTCGGCTATCCCCAGTCGCCTTTTGCCGAGCGAACGGTTGTCCACAGCGGCAAGCAATCCATGCCGCTGGACTACAACAACACCAGGAGTCCGTTCTATAGCCAGGCCGAGCGGACCTTCGCGCCTGTCCAAGACTGGACGGTCAACGGGGCCGACACGTTCACGCTGTGGTTCCGGGGCAACCCGAGAGATTTCCTCCAGCGGGCCGACGGCAGCATTCAGATGAGCGGCGGTGGTGCGGATATCTGGGCCACGTCCGACCAATTCCGCTTTGCCTATAGACGGCTCAGCGGCGATGGCTCCGTCGTCGCCAGGGTCGACAGCCTGGTCAATACCCACACCTGGGCGAAAGCCGGCGTGATGATTCGCGGCAACCTGGACGCGGCTTCCACGTACGCCTTCATGACCCCAACGCCTGAGGGCCGGCGGGCCTTCCAGAACCGCCCGTGGGTCGGGGGCAGCGCGGTGGGAGCCTACAGCAACGCCGGCGCTGTTGTGCTCCCGCTCTGGGTGAAGGTGGAACGGCAGGGCAGCAACTTCACCGGCTACTACTCGCAGGACGGCAAGAACTGGGTCCGCCAGTCGGACAAGGAGAACACCGGCATCGATCGATCCAGCAATCCCGTGACGATCGCCATGATGGGCGACGTCTATATCGGCTTGGCCGTGACCAGCCACAACGTGGGGATGCCGACCATCGCCGAGTTTTCTGATGTGTCGTTCACGGGGATGGTCACCGGCCCATGGCAGGTGGAGGCCATCGGCGTGGAGCAGCCGAGCAACGATGCAGCGCCGTTGTACCTGATGGTCGAAGACAGCGCAGGACACATCAAGACGCTGACCCATCCCGACCCAGCGGCGGTTCAGGCCATCGACTGGCACAAGTGGGTGATTCCGTTCGGCGATCTCCAGGGTGTGAACCTGGCCGGCGTCAAGAAAATGACGATCGGCGTGGGCAACCGGAACAAGCCCACGGCGGGCGGCACCGGTGTGATCTACGTCGATGACATCGGCGTCGGCCATCCGCTATCTGCCGAGTAGTGGGCGGTGTCATCTGCTTGTCAGACGGAGCGGGGGCCGGCACACTGCGCGGTGGGCGGGCCTGCCACATTTCTCTGCCCTGCGGGGGGCCCCCGCTCGGCCGTCGAGCCCTTCACAGGCTTCGGGGCCAAGACCGTCAAGATCGAGTACTCCCCCGACGGCACGGCGTGGACTCCCTTGGCGGACGTGCCGGAATTCAAGAAGGCATCCGGCAAGGCCGGTTATATGGCGGACACGAAGATCAGCTTCGGCGGCGTCCCGGCCAAGGTTGTGAAGCTGACGATCGAGAAGAACTGGGGCACGGCTCCGCGGACGGGCTTGAGCGAGGTGCGGTTCTTCGCCGCCCAAAGCGCCGCGGCCACCCAGCCGTGAGGCTGGCAGGACAAAGCCACCCGCTTGGCGCCGGAAAGAGGGCTGGGGAACAACGGAGCACCCCGGCCCTCTTGTGCTCCCACTCGTCAGAATCTCGTGGTTCAGGAAATGACAGGAAGGAAACCGAGGGAGGACAGAAGGCTGGAGACAGAGGACGGAAGAGGGTAAAGTCGTAAAGTCGATGCCTGGCACCGATTCCCCCGGTGCCTGGCACCGATTCCCCCCCCGAACGTCGGGCGAGGACGCCCAACCCACGAAGAAACGCCTCACGGCGTCACTGCGAACGCGCTCGCCGTCGCATGGGGACCATTCGGCCGATCGTACGAGAGGTTGCCCAGTTCTGAACCGTGCCGAGTCCTTTAGAGCACTTCGAACTTCAAACTTGAAACTTCAAACTTCCCCCGTGCCGGGTGGCGGATTCTCGAGTGGCGTTTTTGGGCTGAAGATTCAGACCGCCACGATCAGACCGCCAAGGGGCCCGTGGGAGGGCATTTGGCGGTCTGATGATCCGCACTGGCGCCCCTGAAAACGCGGTTTGTGGCCGTTTAGGCCCGTTCAGACCGCCATGTATATATAATTTGGCGGTCTGAATCGGCGCCCCTGAAAATGGGGTTCTGGACCGGTCGCATCGCGCCTCTTGGCGGTCTGAACTGGCGCGGGCAAAAACGCGGTCTTGGCAGTTTCAGGTGTTAAGACGGGCAAGTGCATGGCTGGAGGCTTTGCGCTTCCCACTTCGCATGTCCAAGTCGGTCGAAGGCCGGCGCGGCTCTTGCGTTGTGCCCGCCCGGCGAGTAGACTCACTCTGTTAGCCCCATTTTTCGGGAAATATCGATATGGAGATGGTGTGCACAGCACACCCTACGTATGAGCAAAGCCGTAATACCGATTGACCGGTGGCTGCCGCATGAGCACATTCCGTGGGTGATCGCGGGGCCGTGCAGTGCCGAGTCGGCGGAGCAGATGCTCCAGACAGCCCGCGGCCTGGTGTCGTGCCCGCACGTGAAGGTGTTCCGGGCCGGGATCTGGAAGCCGCGGACCCGCCCGAACTCGTTCGAAGGGGTCGGGGAAGTGGGCCTGGACTGGCTGGCCCAGGTCAAGGCCGAGACCGGTCTGCCGACCGCCACGGAAGTCGCCAATACCGAGCACGTCGAGCTGTGTCTGAAGCACCGGGTCGATATCATCTGGGTCGGCGCGCGGACGACGGTCAGTCCCTTCGCGGTCCAGGAGATTGCCGACGCGGTCCGGGGCGTCGATATCCCGGTCCTGGTCAAGAACCCGATCAACGCCGAGCTGGGTCTGTGGCTGGGCGCGATCGAGCGGCTCCACGACGCCGGCGTCCGCAAGCTGGCAGCGATCCACCGGGGGTTCTCCACCTACGTCGAGATGCAGTTCCGCAACGACCCGAAGTGGCAGATACCCATCGAGCTCAAGCGCCTGTTCCCCGAGCTGCCCCTGATCTGCGATCCCAGCCACATCTCGGGCAGCCGCCAGCTCGTCGAGCCGGTCGCGCAGATGGCCCTCGACATCGGCATCCAGGGCCTGATGATCGAGTCGCACATCGACCCCGACCGGGCGCTCAGCGACGCCAGGCAGCAGGTCACGCCCGCGGACCTGTGCCGCATGCTGGAGCGGCTGCGCGTCCGCAATGCCCCGATCAGCGACCGGGACGTGAAGCAGAAGATCTCGCGTCTGCGCGCGGAGATCAGCCATATCGACGCCAAGATCATCCAGGACCTGGCGGAGCGGATGCGGTGGGTCGAGGAGATCGGCCGGCTCAAGCGGCAGCACAACATCCCGGTCCTGCAGCTCGAGCGCTGGGAGAACCTCCTGGAGAAGCACCTGGCCAAGGCCAAGGAGCTGGGCCTGGACGAGGACTTCATCAAGTCCCTTTTCGAGATCATCCACACCCAGGCCATCAAACGGCAGTTGTAGGATGAGGCCGGGCAACGGCCCCGGGAAGTCGCGGAGCCATGGCGGCATCGGTATGTTCCCGGGTGCGAATTCTCTTGACCTGGCGTAGAGTTTTTCGTAGATATGCCGCGAACCTGAGCACACGGCGTGCTCATCCTCCGGTTGCGTGGCTCGTTGCGATTACCGTCAGATGTCGTACGGTACGGGTCTCGCCGCCCTAACCGCCGAACGAATTTGGAAAGGTGTGTGCCTGATGAAAGTGAGCCAAAGAGCCAAAGCCGTTGCGCCGTCCGCGACCCTGGCCGTGACCAACCGGGCCAAGGAGCTCAAAGACCAGGGCATCGACGTGGTGGGTTTCGGGGCCGGAGAGCCCGATTTCGATACGCCGGACTATATCAAGGAAGCCGCGATCAAGGCCCTGAAAGAGGGCAAAACCAAGTATACGCCCGCCTCCGGCATCCCGGAACTGCGGGCCGCGATCGCCAAGAAGCTGGAGACGGAGAACGGCCTGAAGTACAAGCCCGAGCAGATCGTCGTCAATATCGGCGGCAAGCACTCGGTCTACGAGGCCATGCAGGCGGTCCTCGATCCGGGCGACGAGGTCCTGCTGCCCGCCCCCTACTGGGTGACCTACCCCGAGGCCGCCGGGCTGGCCGGCGCGACCGTCAAGGTCCTGGAGACGGATAAGAGCAACAGCTACAAGATCACCCCGGACCAGTTGAAGAAGGCGATCGGGCCCAAGAGCGCCATGCTGATCCTCAATTCGCCCAGCAACCCCGGCGGCTTCACCTATACGCCGGACGAGCTGCGGGCCCTGGCCAAGGTGCTCGAAGGCACGAACGTCGCGGTGATGTCGGACGAGATCTACGAGAAACTCATCTACGGCGACACGAAGTTCATCAGCTTCGCGGCCCTGAGCGAGGACGCGTTCAACCGCACGCTGACCCTCAACGGCCTGAGCAAGACCTACTCCATGACCGGCTGGCGGCTCGGCTACACGGCCGGCCCCGTCGATGTGCTCAAGGCGATGGCCCGCCTGCAGGACCACATGACCTCCAACCCGGTGACATTCGCCCAGTACGCGGCGATTGCGGCGATGGGGCCGCAGTCCGCGGAGGCGATTGAGAAGATGCGGATCGAATTCGAAAAGCGGGCCCGCTACATGACGGACCGGCTACGGGCGATGAAGGGCGTCGAGTGCACCGAGCCGACGGGCGCCTTCTACTGCTTCCCCGATGTCTCCGCCCACTACGGCCGGACCTTCGGCGGCCTGAAGATCACCGGCAGCATGGACTTCGCCAAGGCCCTCCTGGAGCAGGCCAACGTCGCGGTCGTCCCCGGCCTGCCCTTCGGCTGCGATAAGAACATCCGCCTGAGCTTCGCCACCTCGATGGCGCAGATCACCAAAGGCCTCGACCGCATGGAGAAATGGCTCGGGTGATTTGTGATTTATGATTTATGATTGACGATTTATAATTGGGATTGCCCCTATCGCACGTAGGCCAGGATGCCGGCGGCGATGGCTTGGGCGAGGCGGTTTTGCCAGGCGGGGTCGCGGAGGCGGGCGGCCTCCTGGACGTGGGAGAGGTAGCCGAGCTCGACCAGAACGGCGGGGCAGTTCGTCAGGACGAGGACTTTGAAGTCCGCCTCGCGGATGCCGCGGGTGTCGCAGCCGGTGGCGGCCATGGTCTGGCTGATCGCCTGGGCGGCGCGCCGGGCGTCGGCCGAGGCCGCCCGCGCGACGTAGATCGTGAAGCCCTGGACGGAACGGTTGGGCGCCCAGTCGGCATGGATGCTGACGAACAGGTCGGTCTTGCGGCGGTTGGCGAGGTCGGCGCGCGCTTCGAGATCGATGAACCGGTCGTGCTGGCGGGTCATGATGACCGCGACCCCCGCCTGTTCGAGCAGGTCGGCGACCTTCAGGGCGACCGCCAGGTTGATGTGCTTCTCCTGTGTGCCGGTGGCACTGCTGGTGCCGGGGTCCTGGCCGCCGTGACCGGCGTCGAGGACAACCAGGGCCTTGGACTTGGTCGGCTTGCGGCGGACTACCGGCGGGGCCGCGGAGCGAAGGTGCTCACGGATCTGCTCAACGAGAGAAGCCGGTACGTGGAACGTGTTGCCCTCTTTCTTGATCTCGCCTACCGGGCCGATGGGTTGGCCGTTGACGAAGAACCGCCCGTCCGGGTGGGTGAAGATGAGCACCGTGTTGGCGGCGTTCTTCAGGACGACAAAGCCGGCATCCCGCTCCTCGATGCGAAGGCCCAGGCGCAGGGCCAGGTCCTCCAGCGTCGTGGCGTGGTCGGCGACCACCATCTTCGGTGTCTGCTTCTGCGGCTCCTGGCAGCCGGCCAAGCCCAGGGCCGCGAGTGCCAACGCGGTGAGGATGTTCGTCCGTAAGGTCATATTGCCGGTATTATCGGAAATTGGGCGGCAAAGTGTTTAGACTTCTTCCGGCGATTCTTCAGAACCTCCGGAGAAGGAGGGAATACGGGAACCAGGAACTGTGATCCGTGATCCGTGATCCATGGCCCGTGACCCGAGTCACGGGCCACGACCCCGGATTCCAGGCTTAGTGCAAGAAACGGCCTTCTCGGGCCCCAAAGGATGGGTGGCAGCGGCAAGCGCAGTCTTCGGAGCTTGCCGATGGTTCTGCCCCCGGGCCATCGGCAAGGCCTGCGCAAAGCCTTCGGCCTTGCCGCTGCCACCCACCCAAACGGTTACCCGATTCTGAACCAGGCCGGATTCCATCAGTCCAGCGGTCCTTCCAGGCGCCAATTCGCGGCCAGGAGGGCGAAGTCAATCAGATCGACGCTGCCGTCGCGGTTGGTGTCCGCCCGTTCCCAGTAGTCGTTGTGCCGCGCGCTGTCCGGGGCCAGCCAGTAGTGGCTCAAGCGGCATAGGTCCAGGAAATCGACGCGGCCATCCACCGCCAGGTCGCCCGCGCGGGGCGCCGCATTGAACACGATCGTGAAAGGCTCCGAGGGCTCGTAGGAGTCGCCGTCGTCGAGGGCGTCGTAGACCCGCAGCGTGATCCACTGGAGATTCCGACCGTCCGTCGCCTGATAGGACATGTGCACGTGGGAGTCGCCGCGCAGGCTGTGGATGCCGCTATGGCTGAAGGATTGGCCGACAGAGTCGATCGTGAACTGGGGATA
>Ga0194125_10009569_pt1 | contig 13406 bp, 12 predicted proteins | sample TA2KigC250mmetaG_FD_148626 | JGI IMG/M metagenome (GOLD analysis project Ga0194125, IMG submission 148626) | Freshwater microbial communities from Lake Tanganyika, Tanzania - TA2015034 Kigoma Deep Cast 250m | ecosystem: Environmental > Aquatic > Freshwater > Lake | place: Tanzania: Lake... | reverse complement strand
AAGAACCTGGGACCCCCGCTCAATGTATAATGCTAGAACCTTCATGGACTATCACACACCAGTGGATAAAGACATTAAAAAGAGAGTTATAACACGTCATCGACTTAAGAAGAAGAATCCATACGAGGAGATGGGAGAACCAGTTAAGCCAATTGTGTACTATATCGATAATGCTGTCCCAGAACCAATCCGAAGTGCACTTGTTGAAGGAGCAAACTGGTGGAATCAAGCTTTTGAAGCAGCAGGATACAAGAATGCTTTCAAAGCTGAAGTCCTACCAGAAGGCGCTGATCCCTTAGACATACGATACAATATTGTGAACTGGGTTCATAGGAGTTCAAGGGGATGGAGTTATGGTTCAGGTGTAACTCACCCACGAACAGGTGAAATAATTAAGGGACAAGTAGCTCTTGGTAGCCTCAGAATTAGACACGACTTCATGATCGCAACTGGATTAGTTGGAGACTATAAAAATGGTACAGAATCTAAAAAAATGCTAGATATGGCTTTTGCTCGAATAAGGCAGCTTAGCACCCATGAAATTGGTCACACACTTGGAGTAGGCCACAACTATGCTAGCCATGTTAATGGCAGAAGCTCTGTAATGGATTACCCAGCCATGTGGGTTAAAATCGATGAAAAAGGCGAACTCGACTTAAGTGACGCATATGCTCGTGGAGTCGGTGAATGGGATAAAGTCTACATCAACTTCGGTTACAGGGACTATCCTGAAGGCATAGATGAAGAAGCAGAAGGAAGAAAAATCCTTGATGAAGCCTTTGAAAAAGGCCTCCTCTATGTTCCAGGTCAGGATTCAGGACCAGGTGGAGCTCAACCATACTGCGCCCCATGGGTAAACGGTACGGATCCAATTGATGAGCTTGATAGAATAATTAAAGTAAGAAAAATTGCCTTAAACAATTTTGATGAACGAAAAATTAAACCTTATGAGCCTATGGCTATCTTAGAAGACATTCTTGTACCAATCTACCTATTCCACAGGTATCAGGTAGAAGTAGCATGCAGTAAAATTGGTGGTTTAATCTACTACCATACAATCAGAGGAGATACCCAACCAGACCCAAAGATCGTTCCAGGAGAAGAGCAAAGAGCTGCAATAAAGAAAGTACTACAAACACTTGACCCGGAGTTCCTTGCTATGCCACCAAAAATCCTTGAGAAGCTCCCCCCAAGATTATCCAACTTCGGACAAAATAGGGACCAGTTCCCAGGCAGAACAGGTTATGTCTTCGATGCAATGGGAGCAGCTGAAACAGCAGCAGACTTAACAATCAGCCGAATCCTGAATACAGAAAGAGCAACTAGGCTAATTGAATATCATGCACGAGATCCCAATACACCAAGTTTAGGAGAAATAATTGATGAACTCATATCCTATACTTGGAAGAAGACTCATGAAAATGAATACTATGCAGAACTTGGTAGAATGACAGCAAGCAACGCAATGTACAACTTGATGAAACTAGCATCAAACAATCAAGTATCAGATTCAGTTCGCTCCATCACTTACCTAAAGCTAGATGATCTAAAAAGCTGGTGTGAAACACAGATTAACTCAGCTAAAAATGCTGAATACGAAGCACATTACATGTGGGCAGCAGAAACCATCAAACTATACAAAGAAAACCCACAAGCTGTTAAACTTAGTGAACCACTCGAAACACCACAAGGTCCCCCAATCTAAATATATTTTTCATCAATTCACATACTCCTTTTTTTAATCAAGCAGCAAAAGTTAATTCAAATAAGGTATAATAGAATCCGATTATGATGGTTAAGAAACTTAGAATCGCAGTCAAACAGATAAAAGGTCACTGCGATATAATGAATGTTGGGGATTACTTCGAAGTCGATGGAAGTAAACTAAGCATACCCACGAATAAATACTTCTGTTACTGGGCAATACAAAGCATATTACCAATGCTACCAGCAAAGCAGAGGATCCTTAAGGAAGATGGTGACTGGATGCCCACGACATGGGAAATAGAATGCCCCGACCCAGCGGGACAAGCCATACTAAAGATTGAAGAAATTCAATAAACCAACAAAAATAAGCAGTAATCTAAACAAAAAGAGGTGAAACTCTATGCGCCCACCATGGTTCATCACATTACTTAAGAAAAATTTCCGCTTTCGCTTCGTCCTCGCAAGTGCATCAAGAATACCAGGCGTCGGTACATTAATGTCCAAGACGCTTTTTGATAAAGACGCCCTGATCTACCTTCCCAAAGACTCTGTAATAGAGCTAAAAATAAATCAATCAATACCAGCACCAGAAACGATACCACTACCATCAAAAATAATTCACGAATTCATTGATGAAGCAAGCTTTCACTGGATCATGGACTTCTGCATCTGCAGAGAATCAAACAAATGCAGTGACTACCCAAGAGACCTAGGATGCCTGTTCATGGGGGAAGCAGCGAAAAAAATAGATCCAAAACTCGGTCACCCAGCGACAAAAGAAGAAGCACATAATCATATTAAACACGCAGACGAAGCAGGATTAATCCATGTCATTGGCAGAAATAAACTGGACAGCGTCTGGCTTGATGTCTCCCCTGGTCAAAAGCTCTTGACTGTTTGCAATTGTTGCCCATGTTGTTGTTTATGGAAGATGCTACCGAATCTTAACAACAGCATTAGTGGTAGAATCACTAAGATGGAAGGGATTGAGATACAAGTTGGTTCTAATTGCGTAGGTTGTGAAGCATGCAGTAAAGTGTGTTTTGTTGATGCCATTAAAATTGTTGAAGGAAAAGCTCAGATCAATGATAATTGTCGTGGTTGTGGAAGATGCGTGGAAGTCTGCCCAAATCATGCTATTTCAATCACTGCACCAACATCAGAAGTAATTGAGCAAACGATAATGAGAATAAAAGAAAAAGTAGATGTAAAATAAGCTAAATTTCCCTAAAAATGGGGAACGTCTAAATGTAAGGAGCGCTGTCTTGCGTTATTATTAATACACTCGGTGACTCGTTTGGAGAATAAACAGTGGCACACTGAAAACATCGATGAGACACTTGAAGCACTCAACTCAAGTAAAGCTGGATTAAGCTCAGAAGAAGCAGATAAGCGAATCAAGAAATATGGTTTCAATGAGTTAAAAGATGAGAAAAAAGAAACTATTCTTGAAAAATTCATCAATCAATTCAAAAACATCCTAGTGATTATTCTGATATTCGCTGCAGCAGTATCGTATTATGTTGACGTAATTATCGGAGAGACACCCTGGGACACAGTCATTATTCTGTTAATAGTCATTATGAATGCTATCTTAGGTTTAGTTCAGGAATATCGTGCAGAGAAGGCACTTGAAGCACTCAAAAAAATGGTTTCACCCCACGTAATAGTCATCAGAAATGGTGTCGAAGCCAACATTGAGTCAAAGACTCTTGTACCAGGAGACATAATCCTGCTTGAAGCTGGCTCCCGTGTACCAGCCGATGCTCGACTCATAGAAGCAGTGAATTTACAGCTTGATGAAGCCACATTAACTGGAGAGTCTACCCCAGTTAGAAAAAACCTTGAACCACTCCCTGAAAACACCCTGCTTGGTAATAGAAAAAACATGATATTTATGGGAACCAGCGTCTCAGCTGGTCGAGCGGTAGCTGTAATAACTGGAACCGGAATGCAGACAGAATTCGGAAAGATAGCTGGACTAGTTCAAGCGGTTGAAGAAGAAGCCCCACCAATAGTCCAAAAAGTAGAGGTGATGGGTAGACAACTAGGAACTATAAGCATTATTTGCACAATTCTAACTTTCTTGGTTGGATATTTTATTTTCAAACAGCCTTTAGAACAAATTTTCATAACAAGCATTGGTCTTGCAGTCTCAGCAATACCTGAAGGCCTCCCTGCGGTTTTGACCATTACACTTGCGCTTGGTGTTGGTCAAATGGCTAGACAGCAGGCTATCATAAGAAAGCTTGCATCAGTTGAAACTTTGGGCAGTACAACAGTGATCTGCAGTGATAAGACAGGTACCTTAACAAAAGGAGAGATGACGGTCCGCCAAATTTTTTGCCATAATAGGACAATAGATGTGTCAGGTTCAGGATATGATCCGAATGGAGAATTTACAGTTGATGGAAACAAAATAGACGTAGAGCATGATGAGGATCTGAAACTTTTACTGAAGTCATCAGCGTTATGCACGGATGCACATACAAACAACCTAAATGGGCAACACGGTATTTTTGGCGACCCTACTGAGGGAGCCTTAGTTGTCGCTGCAGAGAAAGCAGGCTACAGCAAGAAAGAACTAGAAAAAGAATCCCCTCGAATAGGAGAAGTGCCATTCGATTCAAATCGGAAAAGAATGACGACAATACATCAATCACCAATCGACTGTGTTGCATATGTTAAGGGAGCACCTGAGCTGATACTCAACCGTAGCAACCAAATCTATGAAGACGGAAAAATCAATAAACTCACAGAGGAGAAAAGAAACAGAGTTAACCAAGCCTCCCAACAGATGGCGACTGAGGCTCTGCGTGTTCTAGGTATTGCTCACAGAATCATTCCCGCAGATATGAAAGATTATGACCCAGAAATCGTTGAAGACGAGTTAGTGTTTATTGGGTTAGTTGGTATGATTGATCCTCCACGGGAAGAAGTGAAGGAAGCTATCAAACTATGTAATGGTGCAAAAATTAGAGCAGTAATGGTAACAGGAGACCACCAACTTACAGCAGTTGCAATTGCTAAGCAGATTGGCATCATAGAAGAAGAGAAGAAAGGCGTAGTCTTTACCGGAGAAGACTTGAGTAGCATGACTGATGCAGTTCTGGATAAAGTGATTGAAGATGCAAGAGTCTTTGCTCGAGTAAGCCCAGAAGATAAAATGAGGATAGCATTAAGCCTGAAAAGGAAAGGACATGTTGTGGCAATGACAGGTGACGGAGTAAATGACGCTCCAGCCCTGAAAGCAGCTGATATTGGCATAGCCATGGGAATCAAAGGAACTGACGTAACTAAAGAAGCATCAGACATGATCCTGCAGGATGACAATTTCGCCACAATAGTCCGGGCAGTTGAAGGAGGACGCCACATCTACGAAAATATAACCAAATACCTCCGCTTAATGTTAAGTGCTAATTTTGATGAATTCGCAGAGATACTTGCTGCATTCGCATTTGGCATCCCACCACCATTACTAGCAATACACCTATTATGGATCAATCTAGTAACCGATGGACTACCAGCAATAGCTCTTAGCATGGACCCAAAATCCCCTGATCTAATGAAGTATCCACCAAAAGATCCGAAAGAGGGCTTACTCACAAGGTTTTGGGGCTTCATCCTCTTCGCAGCATTCGTTGATTTCTGCAGTGACTTCATTCCATACTGGTGGATATACCACAATACGGGCGATTTAATCCTAGCAAGAAGCGTAGCATTCACAACTATAGTATTCTTCGAGTTCCTCCTAGCCTACCAGTGTAGAAGCGAAACAAAACACATATTCACCCAAGGATGGAAAGGCTTTACAGAGAACAAAACACTGCTACTCTCAGTAATAGTAGGAATTACATTACAATTTGCGATATTATACTACTCACCACTCTCAGCTGCATTCGACGTGAAAGCCCTCCCACCCGAATTATTAGCACTCTGCATCATCGGAGCATCATCAGCATTCCTAATAAAACCAAGCTGGCTCATCAAAAAGAAACAATACTCTCTAATCTAAACACTATTAATAAAAAATTATTCGTTAATAAGCTCATTTGTTATATCAACTGTTCCAACCCTATCAACAAGCCAAACAATATATTCAATTTTCTTATTTACTTCAGTCATGTTTTCAGTTCACCAACAATTCATCAAATTCAGCACCATCTTTCGCATAAAATCTGCATGTCTCTAGCAAAGTTACATTCGAAATATTCTTAGCAATTAATAACTTTCTCTGCTATAGAACTTTATCAATGACATCTTGACGTATGAGAGCCTCTTTTAATCTAAATTTGAATTTGTCAAAAACTTCACCGAGCCGATTGATTTTTCTACTCCACCAAATGTTTATGGATTATCAAATTTACCATTAATCTAAGTCCAATTTTTTTTTATTTCTTAATTTCTTGTTTGCTTCCACAACAGCTGCATACAATGTATCCTTGCTTCATTTTTCCTTCAACAAATTCTTTGCATTCTTCTTTATCAAGGAACAATGGTAGATTACAGACTTTACATTTTACTTCTAGAGGCTCTGGATCAGCCACACATATCACCTATGTTAGGTTAGGATAGACTGCTTAAAAACTATTTAGTTAATCACTTAAAAATATTTTATATTGCGAAGAGCCTCATACTCATGAAGAATTGTCCTAGGTAATACATTGAGACAAGGAATATTGTTCCACAAAAGACCCAAATGAATACAGTGCTTTTTCCCCTCATATTTTTACACTCTTAACAGGTGGAATAAGTCACAAATTGATTTAATGCTACTCTAGCATTTTTACTAAAGTACTTCCTTAAACAGTAAAAAACTTTGAAAATTCACCAAATAAAGTGATAAAATATTATGTATCACAGTTTTAGCTTTGTTGCACTGGATGTTACATACATAAAATTAATACTGAAATTTACTTTATTATCTTGTTAGTGGTAGGTATGAAAAAGCTGATCTCTTATCTGATTCTTCTTTTAATGCTTGGATCTGTTACTAATTTCAATGTTTCAGCAGTTGATAATATTACATCAGCTGATTTTGAGAAGGAGAGTTGGAGTAAAACCATTGACTTGATTGAATATGCTAGAAGCCACATTAATGAGACCGGTGGGATACAGCCTCCAGTTAATTGGTCTTCTCAGACAGTGCTGAATTACATTAACATTTATGGTGTGAAACTTCTTTATGCTGGTTTTAGTGGATTAACTATTGATAAAGCCTCTTTCCAAATACCTTTACAGTCATTTGTTGAACGTTTCAAGACTCGTGAAGGATTAGAGGCCTTAAGTGCATCTAGCTTCTTGATGATGGTTGCGTTTAATGATACCAAAAACTCGATTTACCCAAATTCACCTGATGAAGGAGATAATCTATGGGCTTCATTCTCGATGGGCACTGACTTCACTGAATTCTTTGGAAATAATATTGCTCCACACTTCAGTGGTTCAGTAAAAGTGACGCCATTAACCGCGACACAGGACAAGAAGGGATGGTCGTGGGGCATGAGCTATTACAATATGACTGCAATCTGGTGGAAATTAGTGACAAAGAGTGGTTCACCAGATTACAGCAAGATTCCAGTAAATTTCTGCGTTTATGATGAAATCAGCTTCAACTATAAACTAGTTTTTGATACAGTGAATGGTGAAGCAAAACTATTTTTAACCTACAACATTGGTGAAATCAGGAACCTTTGGGGTTTCACATGGGTTGGTCTCTTCCCAACACTTTACCATTATAATGATACTGGTTGTTTCCTCTGGGGCAAAACGAAGGTCTCATCTGAGACAGTCCATACTTTCCTCAAGAATAATGGCATCAAAATGAGTATAGTTCTTGTACAAAGAAATTATGTAGCGAACCAGACACTCACAAGCAGCTCAAGTGGTAAACCCGCTTCTCAAGCTGGAATAGATGTAAGTAAAGGAATAATTGAAACAAAAGTAAGCAATGGAGCCAAAGTCTACAGCATAGATTTTGGTTCAAAGATCAGTTACAAACTCTATAAAACATCAACACCTTCACAATACGACTCAATCACTAGGACAGAATTAGTAGAGAAATATGCAAAGAACCCAGTGGTTGAGATACAAACCTCTTTACTTAAAATCATGAATCTAATGGTTAAACGAATCACCCCCGACCAATACTGGAGTAACGTCTCATCGTTCTTCGACATCTCGAAATCTGATTACCTGTACATAACCTCGTACCCAACTTATGAGGGATACAAGGTAATGCATGATCCAGTATACACAGCATATATTCCACCAATCGAAAATAAATCAAACTTTAACGAAATAATAGTACCCTTAACAGCATTAGGAGCGATAGCAATAATCACGATAATTCTTCTAAGGAAAAAGTAGTTAATTTTTTCTTATAATAACTTTTACTAATTTTTATTTTAAAAAAACATAATTTAACTTAAATACATCTTAAAGCAAGAAAAAACATTTGGAGATAAAGGGTATAATGGCTTTAAAATTTCTTAGGAGGAGATGGGTTCCACCATTTCTATTATTTGGTTTCATAGCTCTCCTCTTAGTAATCTGGTACTTCACTTTCCCAACATCGACATGGGAAAAGACACCAAATTACCTCCAGATGTACCTTGATTTTATTTTCAATCACTCAATAGATGCTTTTCTAACATTAAACACTGGACCAGGTGCTAAAATTGCTTGGGTGTTTCTTCCAACATACCTCTTAATTTTATTGCATATTTACCTTTATACGCATTCAAACAAAAAAATAAAAGCTTTTACTGTCGTAAACAGGGATTATCTGATTATATTATCTGTTCTTGGTTTAGCAACGATCTCAATTCAGAATTGTGCCCAATACTATGATTGGTACTGGAACCCAGTTCTGAATGCGCCGGGATATGTTGACACTTGGACTCATATATTATCACCAACCTTATTGGGAGCATTAATCGCTCCATTTGCTCTTGAAAGATATTTTGGATGGGAGAGAGAAGACGGATGGTTTATTGTCTTCGCCATACTAACTATGGTTGCCCTACTTTGGGAGATAGGTGAGACAATCGACGTGTACCATAACCCTTCAGCAACATATTATAATTTTCCCATAGATTCAATTAAGGACATGATCATGGGTGCAATAATAGGTTCAATAATTTCAAGTTGGGTATATGAAAAGCTAGTTATTGATCATCTGGATTAAAATGAGTGAGAATAATGCCTGCAAACCCCCTTCATTTTTTAGTAATACTCCCACTTCACTTGAAAAGCCCTAGCAGGTTTGATGCTTTAACCCTCTTAATTGCCTCAACCTTTGTTGATTTAGAGATGGTTTTCGGGTTTATCCTTGGATACCCCATTAGTCATGGTATCATACACAGTTACCTAATAGTCTTGACAATTTACCCACTTTTCCTTAGCATAATCTTCTACTACTTATTCAAGAGAACTAATGGGGAGATGAAGAAAACCTATGATAAACTTCGTTTAAACCCAAAGAGCATCGACCTTTCATTCAAACACATTTTTGTTAACTGCGTTGTTGGAGGTGTTTCACATCTTTTCCTTGATATGTGGACGCATGAATCTTCCCCATTCTTATTCTACCCTTTAACGACTGTTAACCCATTCTGGCTAAGTCAAACAAGCATTTTAGTCACTTTAGCAACTCTGCTGTTAAGTGGCTACTCAATACAGTTATGGTGGAGAAACGGGTTTAAAACTAGAACCAATTATGAATAACTTCTTTTCCTAAAAAATTATTTGAATATTGTTCGTGTTACAAATAATTTAAGATATGTTAATCGATGTGTTTCAAACTGTTCCATCCTATTCCTTTAATTCATCGCCTACAATGTTTCTTAATGACTGAAAATGAATCCTAGGCTAATTTTAGCTGGTTCTTTGATTGCCATAATTGTTGGAGCAGGTACTATGCTTTCGTGATTAATGCTAGTGGTTTCTTATCAATCGAAATCACTGACCCTCCGAAGGAGTGGGGTGATGCGTCTAATGTTTTTATACATTATAGTAACATCTCCGTTCACCGTTCAGATGATGGTAACGAAACTGGCTGGTACAATGTTGTTAGAAGTGATGGTTGGTTAGATCTGAAAACTGTTTTAAACACATCTAAAACCCTTGGAACTGGCGCATTGCAGCCAGGGACATATAATCTTTTACGTTTTGAGATCCTTGAATGCAGGGTAACTGTAAATGGAATTAACTACACTGCACCGGTTGAGAGCGGTAAAATAACCATCTCAATACTACAAGGGGGTGTGAAGATTGTGTCTGGACAAACTACAAGTGTGCTAATCGACATTACACCTAACATTGTCCCTCACCAAAATGGGTACAAAGTTGTCCCAGCAGCTAAAGCTACATCAGAATCTTAATTTTTAAAAAATAAAATTTTATTATAAAAAATAGCTTCTATTGAATTAATATTAAAAAAATAATTTTTTGAATGATTAATTACTCATTCCATTGAATGAGGATAAAAAGCAGCAAAGACTGAGTAAGATCTAATAAGCTCATAATAATGTAAGCAGTGTCTGAGAAAGCTGGCGCCCATGGAATCACATGAAGGAAATGAGCTACACAACCAGCGGCTTCAACAACACCTAAAATGAGTAACAAAAACTTGTTCCTAGTAAATATTGCTGCAAGCAGGCTTACTCCTATACCAATTAGAAGAATCGCTGATACTATTGAGCCCCACATGGTGAGTTGTAGGCCAAAAAAAGGACTAAGGATATAACAACACGAGTATGCAATTGTATAAGCACGTGCAATCCCATTCATAGAGTTCCCCGCTACATTCATTTTTGTTATTTTTTCATGTTCCATATTCATCACATCTTTAATTGAATCTCCTACTAATGTATCACTCATATATTTCGAAATACTAATAATTTGAACCCTTAAAAATAAAATGGATTAATAATTCATTAAAAATAATGTTTATAGTTATATAAATATTGAAATTAAAGATTCTTTAATAAATTAATTATTTCTAATGTTCCCATATCAGCAGAATCAAACAAGTTATTGAATAACGTGATGAACCTTTGAGAAATATTTTTATCAATAATAAAGAAAGCTATTGTAAATTCACCGTCGATTATATTTGGTAGTTCAAAGAAGCATTTTTCTTCATCTAGAATTAGGAAACTGAAGGGGAAGTCAACTTCTCGGTAGAAGTTAGCTAAGTCTGGGTTTTTCCTCATGTTATCAAGCATTTTTAATACTGATTGTGGTGCAAGCAACATTCGAAGTTTGGTTAACTTCCTAGACATGGTTTTTTTAGACATCATAACCTTAGCAGGAACTCCCCTGTTCATAACGTCAACAGCTTTGTCACTGACTATTGGGTCAAAGTATTGTGAAGCAAAGTACATGTTCTTCTTACAGATATTAATTTCGTCACAAATCCTTTTAACTAATTCATCATAGGTTGAGATCCTTTCCATTTTAGAATGCATTGGCCCATTAATCATCGGTGCAATAACTTGGCCAACCTCAAAGTTCTCTAGTAAAAAGTTGTTAACTTTATTCCTTTCATCACTAGATAAAACTGATGACCCAGACAGATTCATTATTAACTCTATTTTATCTTTATTCCTCATCACTTCAATAAGAGTTAATCCCATCTTAGCAACGACTTCACCAATTGGAGTGTAAACATAGCCTTCATCATTTTTGGTTAATAATCCACAATCAAGAATCTCTTTAAGCCGTGAATAATATCTTTTAGGTGTTAAATTCAGCTCTTTTATTGCTTGTGTTGAGTTGGTGATTCCTTTCTCAGCATACATAAATATCCTTAATGCATCAATGTTGGAAAATACAGTAAATAGATCTGAGCATTCACATAATGAATTATAGTCAACATCACTAAATGACTTTGATAGATTAGATACCTGCATCGAGTCACCTAAGTACTGGAAATATCATGACATTGCTTTTTATAACCTTAATAATTTTAAGAATCTGTATTCCTGAAGCAGATTCTGAATCTATAATCCATTTTATTAATTTATAATCATTTTTTTATTAATTATTTTATACTATTATTTCTTTCAATATATCGAATTAAATAATATTTTTAATATTTGTGCTTTATGGATCACTAATTACTTTTTAATAGAGCATCGATTATTAATCTAGAGTCCTATTCCATAATCTCCTTTAATATGAAGGATACCAAAATTTTTGGTAAAAATGGGTAAAAAGCAAAGATCATTATATGAAAATCCCGTAAATGTATGTATGTTATGTGGAGGCAATCTAAAACATAGAAAAATGTATGATGTTGAAAACTATGTTTGCATAGATTGTGGTGAAGTTTTCGATGTAGATGATTTAGGATTAATTCCCAACAATTCAAATAATCGCGACACAACTATACTCCAAATGGAATGGCTTATGGAAAAAATTTCTAAATCCTAAAAATAAATTTTTTATTGGTTATAAATTTCAAGAGCTCTAACAGTTTCTATACTAGAGGGATCTTTCCCGTATAACATTGCTAGGTAGTAACTGAGAAATTCACCAATATATAACATGGATAACATACGGGATAATCGTCCTTTCCCACGTGATTCAATTTCCACGACTTTCCCCAATCTCTCATTCGCTAAAACCATAAGTCCTACAAGGTTTTTTAAATAAGTTTTTTCTTGTTCAGCATCTCTAATAATGATTAAACCTATTCTTTTTAAATTATCATTAGAGGATTCCATGACCATTATACCGTTTTTAACGTATTCTGGGAAAAATCCTGAAGAAGATAAAAGTTTTGAGTTGAGATTAAATTCGGAACACATCCTTCTAATTATGCTCCTATAAAGTTGTGGCCCATAGATTAATGGAGTATAACCTTCAAGCTCGACAGCTAATTTCTTTATAAAATTTCGATTAAAATTGCCCATTGCTTCAGAGCGGATTTCTTCTAATATTCTAATTGATTCATCAAGCTCCCAAATTTTTTCTTTTAATAATCCTAGTTTTTTAACTATAGTAGCTAAAGTGAATAATTGGTAAGGCAAGCTTTCAGAATTATTTATGTTTCCTGGTAATTTCACATAAGGATATCCATAGTCACTGGCTAATTGAAGAAGTTCTCCACCAGATGCAATTACGATTGAGTTACATTTTCGGTTCACAGCTTCATTAAATGCATTCAGAGTCTCAAATGTGTCCCCAGTATTACTTAAAGCAATAACTAGACATTTATCATCAACAAAAATAGGTAACTCACTATCTCTCGATACATAAATAGGTACATGTGATTCGTTTAGTAACCAGTCTCTTAAAATAAATCCAGCAACTGCTGATTCGTTTGATCCAATCAGTATAATTGAATTGAAAGAAGCTGCTTTTAAATGATCAATCTTAAGAAACTCGCTGAGACTTAAGCCCTCAATGCATTCTTCCGGAAAAAGTGTGAGAGACTTAAAATAGCCTTTTCGATCAAGTGAATCGCACCATTCAGCATCATCTAGAATGTGAACCATATCTCAATGAATATTATCAGTAAATAAAAGAATAGCAAAAATACTGATACATATAGCAAAAAGATATTGATAAGAAGTGACAGTAAATAAATATCGAAAATCTATAAATGTTACGTTTTATCAATTTTAAAAAATACTTGAAATTAGGAATCAATATTAATCTAACAAAATTTAAATCTTGAGAAGGATTGA
>Ga0194125_10009558_pt1 | contig 13415 bp, 16 predicted proteins | sample TA2KigC250mmetaG_FD_148626 | JGI IMG/M metagenome (GOLD analysis project Ga0194125, IMG submission 148626) | Freshwater microbial communities from Lake Tanganyika, Tanzania - TA2015034 Kigoma Deep Cast 250m | ecosystem: Environmental > Aquatic > Freshwater > Lake | place: Tanzania: Lake... | reverse complement strand
GTTTATCTTGCAATCGCAGCCGTATCAGGGGGATTGATGCTTGCATATCACTACATGCTAACAAAGAATCCAACATCAGAATTTGCATGGAAGGCATACAAGGTTACAGCACCTTATCTTACGATAATCTTTGTCGGTATTGCCTTAGATGCAGCTTTTCACTTTAGAATCTAGTTATTCGTTGTTTTCCATTCCAGGAAAACTTGCTTCATAGTCTTTTTCCATTGATTCTTTGTTTTGTAAATCAACCTCATCCATCTCTTCTTCCTCAGTTATGGCCTCAATTCTTCGTGTATCTTTGGTAAGCCACGAAACTCTAATCTTTCCTAGTATTTCCAAATCAAGCAATATTTTGTTAAATCTGTCTTCAGGAATTATCATTCCAGATTTTGTCAGGCTTTTTGCAAGCTCTTCATCTGTAAGTGAGCCATTTTCTTTTATTTTTTCATATGCTTGATTGATAAGCGGTAATGAAGCCATTTTTACCCGTAAAATGTTTTATCGATTGACTTTGGAACTACATTTGAAATGGTTTCTTTGACTGTGTTGTACCACTGATCCACCTCTTTTGTAATCGATGGTTTTACTCTCTTTAGTGCAGAGGCAAAATCAGTACTTGTTATCTTGTTTGAATTATTCTGCATAGCATGGACTGCAGCCTCTCTGCACAGTGCTGCAAGATCAGCCCCAGTATAGTTTTGTGTTGCAAGTGCGATTTCTTTTAGTTTAACATCATTTGCAAGCGGCATTTTCTCTGTCAAAATTTTTATGACTTCTAATCGTCCCTTTTCGTCAGGTTGCTGTACGTAAAGAACAAGATCCAGTCTGCCTGATCTTAACAAAGAGCTATCAAGTAGATCAGGCCTGTTCGTAATTCCAATGACTACAACCCTTGAAGAGCCTCCTTCTTCCATCTCTGTTAATAGCTGACTAAGTATTGTTTCTCCAACTCCGCTTTCTTCTCCTGACTTGAATCTTGCCAGTGAATCAAGCTCATCAAAAATAACAACACATGGAGATGATGTTTTTGCCTTCCTGAATATCTCTCTTATTGCCTTTTCTGATTCTCCTACCCATTTTGATAGTATCTCAGGACCACGAACAAGTATCATATTAGCTCCGCTTTCTGTAGCAAGCGCCCTTGCAAGTAGTGTTTTCCCACATCCAGGTGGTCCATAAAGCAATGCGCCTTTTGGCGGCTTGATGCCCATTTTTTGAAACTTGGCAGGCTCTTTCATCGCAACGATCAAATTATCATTTAATGTCTCCTTTACATCATCTAATCCACCAACATCTTGCCACCAAACCTTTGGTCTTTCAACATAAAATTCTCGCATCGCAGTTGGAACAACTTCATGCATTGCATCATAGAAATCCTGTAAGGTGACCTCCATTGATTGTAATACCTCACTTGAAATTTTTTCTGTCTCTAAATCAATTTCTGGAAGATATCTTCTTATGGCCTTCATCGCAGATTCTCTGCACAGTGATTTGATATCCGCACCCGTGTATCCATAAAACTCATCTGCAAGTGTTTTCAAATTTACATCTTGGGCAATAGGCATTCCACGTGTGTGAATCTGTAGAATTTCATATCGTCCCTCCTGATTTGGAACAGAAATCTCTACTTCCCTATCGAATCTGCCCGGTCTTCTAAGGGCAGGATCTACACTGTCTGGTCTGTTTGTTGCACCTAAAACTATGACATTGCCTCTATCAGTTAGACCATCCATCAATGCCAAAAGCTGAGCTACCACTCTTTTTTCTACATCACCATATGCTTCTTCACGTTTTGGTGCAATAGCATCTATCTCATCGATGAATATTATGCTTGGAGAATTGTCTTTTGCTTCTTTGAAAATATCTCTTAGTCTAGCTTCGGTTTCACCGTAGTACTTGTTCATTATCTCAGGACCATTTATTGAATACATGTTTGCTTCAGATTCGCTTGCAAGTACTTTGGCAATCAAGGTCTTTCCACATCCAGGTGGGCCGTAAAGCAAAATTCCACTGTGCGGTTCTATTCCAAGTTTGCTAAACACTTCTGGATGTCGCAAAGGAAGCTCGACAATTTCTTTCATGGCTCTGATTTCCTCTTTTAATCCGCCGACTTCTTCATAGGTAACACGTAGCTTGCGGTCAGTTGAGGCTTCGGTTAGAATCGAAAGTGTTGTTGAACGGTCAATATTTGCAACGGTTTTTGGAGTGATTTTGTTAATTTTAAAGTCCATCGAGTTTCCAAGTATCATGACTGAAATTTCATCGCCTTGTGATAGCGGTAATCCCTTCAATCTGTTCTTTACAAAATCTGTAAATTCCTTATCAACTGTTACAACATCGCTTACTGGCATCAACACTACAGATTTTGCAGCCTTTGCAGAAACTTTTCTAATCTTTACTACATCATTTATAGCAGAACCGATGTTTTTTCTTGTCTGCCCATCAATTCTGACAATGTCTGGAAATTTTTCATCCTCGTCTGCAGGCCATACTACTGCACAACTTGCTCTTTTGCCTGTAATCTCAACAACATCTCCTGGCGCAACCTTCAAAAAGTCCATAGCCTCAGGACCCATCCTTACACGCTTTTTGCCTACATCTCGCTGTTTTGCTTCCCCGACTTTTAGCTGTAAAACATCGTCTTTTCGTGTCAACTAGCTCCCACCTATTTTACATCAACTGACATTCTGCTCATGTTTAACACTTCAACCTCACTTACCCCATCTACTGACCTGACTGCGTTTTCAAGTGAATCCATCTGTCCCTCTCTATCATCTAATTGAAACTCTGCTTTGATAAAATACAATCCAAACGCCAATGGTTCTTTTTCATATTTTGATAGCACTATTCCGTCTTTGAGTGCAGCCTTGATCTTCTTTGTCAAGTTGTCCAGATCAATTTCTGTTCCGGTAGGGAGGATTTTAGCTATTATCAGTAATCTCGCCATTTTATGGCCCTTCAAATTTGCAAGACTCGCAAGTATAAGCTCTTGCAGCATCCCTGCAGCTCTGGCATCTCCATATCAAAGCCTTGCCACAATTTGGGCAGTTGAACTTGACACACTTGTCATTTGGCATGATATGTCTATGGCAACAAGTACAAACAGGCAACGACAAAGTAGAAGACATATTGTGCTGATTCTCTTACAACTGAATTTATACCTTGCTTAGTATAGTTTCATTTTATTGAGTCAAAAGTCTTTTAATTTCTCCACCAAGAATTGTTTGCGCTACACCAACAGATCGTTTGATTCCAAGAAGTTTGATTATTGAAGACGTGTGGTAATCAAAGTCTTCGCCTTTTGAAATCTCATCTACAATTTCAGGTGTTATAGAGTTAAATAATTTATTTACTGATTCATTATCAATCTTTTCAAGCAACCTCCTTGCAAGTAATTGCTTGTCAAACTCTTTTCCAAATTTTTTCTTCCACATTTTTTGATACTCTTTAAGATATTCCTTATTTTCAGTTTCCAAAAATTTTGAAATTGCCCTTCCAGCAAACAAACCTCCAATACCACAAGAATAGATTCCGCCCGCTGTTGTTGGTTTTGATTGCCCAGCGGCATCTCCGATTGTCACTATATTGTTTGTTACAAATTCTTCAATCGGGCCTTTTATCCAGATTGGCGCAAAAATCTTTCTAATAATTGAATGCTTGCCCTTCTTTGAAAGAAACTCTTCAATTGTAGAAGAGACATTTATTGCTCTGCCTGCAACACCTACTTTTCCAATTCCATCTGATGATGGAATTATCCATGCAAAAAAGCCAGGATACTTTTCTTGATCAAAATAGACTTCAACATTTCCTTTCTTTATCCAATCTGCATACACTTCATATTGCGCAGAAGAAAGAATTCCATCCCTATCTTTGTTTATTAGAGCCGCAACCCCTCTTGCGTCAACTATAATCTTGCATTTTACATTACCATCAGATAGTTTTACTCCTTGGTCTGTAATTCCTTGGAAGCTAGTCTTTACTCTGATTTCTGCACCGTTTTGCTGTGCTTGGTGTGCTATTTGCTTGTCAAACTCTCTTCTGTTAATCTCTACGACATTTTGTTTTGTTGAATTTATGACAAAGCTCTTGCCATTTGGAGAAAAAATCTCAGCAGTCTCTATTCTGTGCTCGTATGTTTTTCTGTGGGGAATTACGCCTAATTCTTGTAACCCTGTGACACTTACCAATCCTCCACAATGCTCAGGCGTTCCTATCTCATAGTCCTCTTCTATGACTAAAACACGATGACCCTTCTCTGCAATCTCTCTTGCACAAATCAAGCCTGCGATACTTCCGCCTGCTATTACAACATCATAGTCCACAAATAGTATCCAAGGTGCAATTATTTAATTCAAAAGTTTTTCATAATGTCTTTTTAACACCATATACATGGCAAGTATAAAACAGGTTATTGCAGTAAGAACTGATCTTGCGATGGGCAAAGGCAAGATTGCAGCTCAGGTAGCGCATGCATCATTGCTTGGTGCTGAAAATGTAAGAAAATCAAATCCTGTTTGGTTTAAGGAATGGTGGAATGGTCAAGAAAAAGTGGTAGTTAAAGTAGAAAGTCTTAAAGAAATCGAAGAAATAAAAAAACTTGCAATCTCACTAAATGTTCCATGGTCTGAAGTTTCAGATGCAGGACACACCCAAATCGAACCTGGAACTACTACCTGTATTTCATTGGGTCCTGCGCCAGAAGATCTAATAGACAAGATAACTGGAAAATACAAATTACTATAACATATTATCAAATCTTGCTTGCTATATTGGAATAAGATATAACAAGGCTGGATATTTTTGCATTTGTGAAGAAAAAGACAAAAGGACTTGTTGTAGCAGCATTTTTTGGTATCATACTTGTTACTTCTACTGTAACGATTGCAGTTCCTAACCTGCTGCCTCCTCCTGAAGATGAATCAACAGTTACAGGCACTCCAGCTGATAATTTTTCTGATGATCAACGTGCACAGTTTTGTGGCAGTGAAGATGCAAAATCAAACACCTACATTAAAGAATATGAAATCCCAACAAAATGTACCCAGCCTCTTGCTATTACAACTGATCCAGACGGCAATGTGTGGTTTGCACAGGTCAATACTGGAAAACTTGCAAAGTTTGATCCAAACACAGAATCATTTACAGAATATGAAAATCCAGAATGGCCGCCAAAGGCGCGTTCTATGATGTGGGGAATTGCATACTCTCCAGATGCTTCCATATGGTTTACAGATGAGGCACATGATTCTGTTTGGAAATTTTCAATCGAAGATGAAAAATATGTGAGATATGGCTATCCGTCAATAGGAGATTCACTCCCACAACGTCTCCAGATAGCAGGCTCACAAATTGTAATTAATGATTTCACAGGTAACCAAATCACATTTTTAGATCCAGCATCAACTGTAGACGAAACATCTTATCGTGTTGCTGCATCACCACTTGAAAATTCATTCACAGGCGCATTCGCAATAGATTCTGATAGCAACATTTGGTATACAAACTGGCAGTTCAGACAAGGTGGTGCTCTTATCAAGTTTGACCAAAAAAGCTATTTTGAAGCAAGCGCTTTAGCCAAAGAAGGTGTACCGCTTTTTGATTTTAGCAAAGTTTTCCAACTGCCAGCTATGAATGCACCAAATGGTATTTCTGCTGGAAATGACGGAAGAATATGGTTAGCAGATACCTCTAGCAGCTTTTTCTATAGTTTTGATCCTATATCTGAAAAGTTTACAAAATACATTACATCAAAACCTGATATTTCATCATATGGCAATGTGACAGGTCTTATCAAGACACCTGTATCTGGCCCATATTGGAATGCCTTTGATCAAAAGGGAAGACTAGTTTTCAACGAACAGTCAGCAAACCGTATTGGAATTTTTGATCCACAAAAAGAATCACTTGTAGAGTATAACATTCCATCTAAAAATCCACTGTGGGCAGACTGTGATCCTCTATCCGATTGTGGCCTTGCTCAGGTCTTTGATTTTACAACTCAAAATGATAAAATATGGTTTACAGAGTGGGTTGAAAATAACATTGCTGTTCTTGATACCTCAACTCCGCTTCCATTTCAAATCGAGCTAGACCAAACTGAAATCACTCTGAAAAAAGGAGAAACGGCAGAGCTTTTAATGAAAGTTATTCCATCATCAACTGGAAAAATATCATTTACTTCATCTAACACTGGACAATTCTCAGACATCATAGTAACTCTTGACAAGCATGAACAAGAAGTATCAGAAAATGAACCAGCATCAATTTCAGTAATCATTGCAGCAAACAATAATGCATTGTCTGGTACATACAAGGTCCTTTTAGGTGCACAAAATGATGAGGTATCAGTTTCTCAATTTGTTACTGTAATCATAGAAAAGTGATACCTAAAATCGATAAAGAAATCGGCATTCTAGTATATAGTACAAAGTTTTCTGGCTGTGGAGGAAAAATTAGAACCCAAAATGAAGATTTTCTAGTATCTGAGGTTTTATCAAAAAAAACAGAATCATCAATTACTGACAAACTTGGATACGCCGTTTACAAACTAAAAAAGCATGGAATTGACACACATCACGCATTAAGTGATATTTTCAAAAAACACGGTTTGCGATTAAAAGCACTTGGTCTAAAAGATGCAGCAGCAACAACAGAACAATTCGTTTGCTCGATGAACAAATCACAATCAATTGAGGGTGTAACAGACAAAAAATATTCATTAAAAAGAATCGGATTCTCTCAAAGACCGCTATCAAAAAAAGATATGGTTGGAAACCACTTTACAATTAAAATAACTGGTGCAAATCAAAACATTACAGAATTTTCAGAATTTGATAAAATTTTAAACTTTTATGGATATCAGAGATTTGGCACAAAAAGGCCAGTCACTCACAAAATTGGCAAAGCCATAGTTCAGCGAAATTTTGATGAAGCGGTAAATCTGATTTTGAGCTTTACATCAGAATATGATTCTCAAGAAAACAATGAATTGCGAAAACATATGGCTGACAAGTCTGCATTTTCGCAGACTGTTGGAAAAATTCCACAACAAATGGATCTTGAACGAATTGTTATTAATGAGCTTCTAAAACATGATAATTCATTAACTGCGATTAGGGCACTGCCGATTTCAATTAAAAGGCTCTACATTCAAGCATATCAGTCTTTTATTTTTAATAAAACTCTGAGCATGGCATTTTTAGATGGCGAAGATTTGTTTTTGCCAAAAGAAAATGATGTATGTTATGACAAAAATGGCTTGATTGGAAGATTTGTCAAAGATCCTAGCCAGATACTAGCGGTTCCATTTGTTGGATATTCATATTTTAAGAAAACGAGATTTGATTATCAGATATCAAAAATTTTAAAAGAAGAGGAAATCTCGCCAAAGGATTTTTTCATAAGAGAAATGCAAGAATCAAGCAACGAAGGCGGCTTTAGACACGTATCTATAGAAATTAGCAATTATACTATAAATGACAACATCACATCCTTTACACTTTCACGTGGTTCTTTTGCTACTATATTATTGCGTGAAATTATGAAACCACAAGATCCGATTTTGGCAGGATTCTAGTATTAGAGTTTATTAAAAGAATCAAGTAAATTATGATCATGAATGCAACTTTTGCAGCAGGATGTTTTTGGGGAGTCGAAGAATTATTCAGAAAAGTAAAAGGTGTTTCCTCCACAATGGTAGGATATACTGGTGGTGCACTTGAAAATCCAACATATGAGGATGTTTGTTCAGATACAACAGGACATGCAGAGGCCATTCAGATAGAATATGATCCGTCGATTATATCATATGAAGACCTATTGATGATTTTTTGGAGTAACCACAACCCAACGACTCTAAATAGACAAGGCCCTGACATTGGAGAACAATATAGATCGGCTATATTTTATCACAGTCAAGAACAAGAGGCTGCTGCAAAAGATATGAAGGAAAAACTACAAGATGCAGCAATGAAAAGATTTGGCAAAAAGATTGTAACTGAGATAAAGCCAGCTTCGACTTTTTACAAAGCAGAAGAATATCATCAAAAATATCTTGAAAAGAATCCTTGGCGTGTCTGTCACACCATGTAGATATCCTAATAGGCTAAATCCACTAAATCAAATCAATGGAGAAAGCCTATGTTCTGGTTAGCTGTGAAATAGGAACAGAACATGATCTTTTACTACAACTAAAAAAAATAGATGGCATCAAAGATGTTACCATAACATATGGCGATTACGATCTAATTGTTGAAACAGAAACAGAAAATGAAAGTAAAATGAATGAGCTAATCGCATCAAGGATTAGAAAGCTAGAAAAAATTCGCTCAACTGTCACGCTAAGGGTTACAAGCTAACGTTTTTTTCTAAAGTAAATTCTTATTCCAATTCCAACAACAATAATCAATATCCCAATAATTGCAATCTGTAGACCATAAGTTATCCAGCTTGGGTTTTCATACATAAATGACTCTTGGGGTCCAACTATTCCCTGACCCTGAAGATGAAATACTATTCCAAACGCTATGATTATGGAGCCAATTACAATTAATGAAACTGGTAGCTTCATTACAATAGGCATGTACCTTATGGCTTAAAGGTAAATAGAATTGATTAATTAAGCAAATGATTTTTTGGTCTTTTCTTTAATTCATTTTCAAATAAAATACTGCATGTACAATTGGAACGAGAACCTTACAGAAGAGTCTCATATATACAGAAACGCAAACTTGATAATTTTTAGCGCAGCAGTTGCTTCTGCTTTACTGTTATTTTTCGTATTTCATCCTACCATTGTAAGAATTGGCCAAGAGTCACCAATTTTGATAAACATAATGTATGCACCATCATTTGCAATAGGATTCTTTTATGGAATGAAAATTACACAAAAGGTTGTAAATCCTGCTGAAATTCGCAGTCCATTTAAGCGAGGACTGGCAAAAATACTGTTATTCTTTTTTGTTATAGGTGGCCTGTTTAGCTCTGTAAATTTTGCACTAAGTGGAGGTGGATTGATGCCTGATGCATCACTTTTAAACGATGGACTAATTCCGTGGTTAAATGATCTAATCACATCAAATGGTGGTGCCACATTTCTAATTGTATCAAGCATTACATTGATGGGCTCTGCAACAAAACGAATTGTAGGCTTGGGTGGAAAAATAAACAGTCTCTTTACATTTGTTGGAACTTTTGTCTTTTTTACAATGATTGCCTTGAGCCTTTCACACAGTGATCCAACAAACCCAGAAATTTACTTGTATACATTTTATCAGTCTGGAATAATAGGCGGCTCGCTTTATCAGATGAATAGGCTAACTTCGAATCTTAACATGTGGGAAGATTACAAAAACGGCTTTTTTTAACATCAGACATTTATGGAATTGGGCTTCTTTCCATCTCATCTAGCATCCTTGCATATTTTTCACAATCTTCGCCAACCATTCCATTTGCCTGGCATTCATTGAATTTCTCTGTATTCATTCGTTGAATTCTGTCTCCAAATAACACATCATGACCAATTGCCAATCCAATTAATCCTATTATAGCCAATGATGCCGCAACTACAATCATAGAATAACCAACCTTCTTGTAGTTGTGAGGATCCTTCATTTGCTAAATCGCCTTAATGGAGGAATTTATTCTTTTATTAGCCATTACAAACAGAAAACAGAAAAGTTAGTAACATTATTCTTGAAATAATTGACAATACAAATTCTTCATTACGAGTTTCTTGGACCAATAAAGCTTTCAGAATGGGGTCCACCTATGGAAGAAGTTGTTTATGTCTTGTTTTCACGAACAAAAGATGCCTTTAACATTATGTATGTTGGCGAGTCAGACAAAACTAATGAATCAAATTTTTTCACAAAAAATGAAAAATTCAAGTGCTGGGTTTCTCATGCAGGTTCTTATGAAAATCTATATCTGTCAATTTATCCAATGTGGAATTCACAAAAAGAAGAACGAGAACAAATTGTAAAACAAGCAATTACAAAATACAGACCTGTCTGCAATATGGAAAGCCAGCCATCATAAATAATGCAATTTTGTATTGTATCATTATATGAAATGCCCATGTTGTGGTTCTGAGATGCAAAAAGTAAAAGATCTTGAAAACAGCATTCTCATGAAATGTAGTGGATGTGGGCTAAGTGATACTGTGGTAAAATCATGAATTGGTTTTACTCTTTACTTCAAAAAGTTGTAGAGTGAGAAGATCTATTGCCTTTTTCAAATGTTCAAACTCATTAACTGAATGAATTTGCCCTTCAACTAAAACACGCAGAACCTTAATGATTCCTTTTTGATAATCATCTGGTGCTGAAACCTCAAGCGCATTAATCTTTGACAAAAGAATGTCAAGTTCCTTTTTTATTTCATCAGAAGGTAGATGTTTTTTCATAGAATTTTTTTATTTTGATTTTGTATATGAACTATTGATTTTATAGTAGTTCCTCATCAATTTGGCTCATTGCATCAAGATATTCCCTGCAAGTACAGTGTGGTATTTGACATCTCCCAAGTTTTAAAATTGAATTGCTTTCTTGCGATGATTGATGAGCTTCATATGTATGATGACATCGTCTACAATTCACATCTTGATGAAGAGACGAGTTTTATTTAAGATAAATGAAATTTTTCAAAAACCAATTATGGAATAAGAACAGCTCGTGCTTCTATTTCTGATTTTTTTAATTTCATCAAAACCTCGTTTGCTTGATCAAGTGGAAATGTCTGATAAACTACCTCAAGTTTGTGTTTTGCCGCCAATCTTACCACTTCTTCCATATCTTTTCGTGATCCAATAATTGTTCCTCTGATTGTCTTTTCTTGTGTTACATCAAAGCTATGTATGTCTTGATACAAGGTTGCCATGACAACTAGTCCGCCTTTTTTTACAGACTTGATTGCGGAATCTGCCACACTATCAACAGGAGCAAAGACTATTGCTGCGTCAATTTGACCTGCTTTTTCTGATAATTCTTTTAAAAACTCTTTTTGATTTTCTTTGTATGTAACTACCATATCTGCACCTAAACGCTTTGAAATATCAAGATGTTTTTTGTTTCTTGAAACAGCAATCACTTTACATCCTGTTATCCTGGCAAATTGAATTGCCATATGGCCAACTCCGCCAATTCCAAATATCGCAAGTTTTTTTCCTTCTTTTGGTTCACTTGCAACTACTGCCTTGTATGCTGTAATTCCAGCACAAAAAAGAGGAGCCGCATATTCAGGTTTCATGGTTTCAGGAATCTTTGTCGCAAAGTCTTCATGAACATTAACATACTCTGCATATCCGCCTCGCATAGATTCGCCAAGCACGTCCATTGAATCACATAGGTTTTCTTTTCCTGCTACACAATATTCGCATTTCATGCAAGAGCCCATCAATGGAGAGACGCCAGCTCTCTCACCAATTTTGAATTTTTTCACCTTACTTCCAATCTCTACTACTTTTCCAACAATTTCATGCCCTGGTACTGTTGGAAGAGCTGGAGGAAATCCATACTTTTGCCAATCTCCTTCAATACCATGTAATTGTGAGTGACATACGCCACATGCCTCAATTTTGATCAGTATCTCATTTTGGTTAGTTATTTTGTGCTTGTCAATTATCTGTAGCTTTAGAGGCTTTGACTCAATTGGGGCTATTTTTGTTAAAACCATTGCACGCATCTTTTCGCCCATACCAAAAGTATCACATCAAATAATATTTTTACATTATCTGATTTTGTTTTTTACATAGATCGGGTAAAAACAAATCCACCAAACTGTTCAAAACATGTTGATGAGCTGTATTGTAAATCAGCTAAATCCCACCATACTAGATCAATAATGAGCATGAAGCCAGCATGCGAAATACCTGAATGCATGAACAAAGCAGACTATGTGCTTGAGTATGAATGTGGTTCTGAGCCAAACGATACTGCATTTATTTGCAAAGAACACGCAAACATTAATTCAAAACATTGGAACATGCGTGTAAAATCAGTTATGGAACTATAAACACAATTCATTTTTTACTTTACAAATACCAAAAAATTTCAAGTACATACAAATACATAATTAATACAAAGAATTCTCGTGGCAGAAAATAGTCTAATTCATGAAACAAGTCCATATCTGCTACAACACGCACACAACCCAGTCAAGTGGTATTCGTGGAATGAAACGGCATTAAAAAAAGCAAGAGACGAAAACAAGCCAATTTTTCTTAGCATAGGATACAGCTCATGTCATTGGTGCCATGTTATGGCACATGAATCATTTGAAAACGAAGATATTGCAACAATAATGAATGAGAATTTTATCAACATCAAAGTTGACAGAGAAGAAAGACCTGACATTGATGATATTTATCAAAAGACATGCCAGATTGCAACAGGCCAAGGAGGATGGCCACTAAGTGTCTTTCTTACGCCTGATCAAAAGCCCTTCTATGTAGGAACATACTTTCCGCCTCTTGACTCCTATGGGAGGCCAGGATTTGGCAGCATACTAAGGCAACTCTCACAGGCATGGAAGGAAAAACCACAAGATGTGCAAAAAGCCGCAGAAAATTTTCTTAGCACATTACAAAAAACCGAACAAATAACCACTACAGCAAAGCTTGAAAAATCAATTTTAGATGAGGCTGCAATAAACCTGATTCAGATAGGTGATCCAGTGTTTGGCGGGTTTGGCAGTGCACCAAAATTTCCAAACTCGGCAAATCTTTCCTTTTTGTTAAGATACTACAAGATTTCTGGAATTTCAAAGTTTGAGGAATTTGTATTAAAGACACTAAACAAAATGGGTCGAGGCGGAATATTTGATCAGATAGGAGGTGGATTCCATCGATACTCTACTGATGCACAATGGCTTGTCCCACACTTTGAGAAAATGCTTTACGATAATGCACTTGTTCCAATGGTATATGCAGAATCTTATCAGCTAACAAAAGATACATTCTATCTCGATATTGTAAAAAAAACACTCAACTATGTATTAAGAGAAATGACATCAAAAGAAGGCGGCTTTTTTTCTGCACAAGATGCAGATTCTGAAGGTGAAGAAGGAAAATACTATGTATGGAAAAAAAGAGAAATCGCAGATATTCTAGGAAAAGACTCTGATATTTTTTGTCTATATTATGACGTAACAGATGGTGGAAATTTTGAAGGAAACAATATCTTGTGTAATCACATCAGCCTGTCGTCTGTAGCATTCAAGTTTGGAATCTCAGAAGAACAAGTGAAAAAAATACTTGCTCAAGATGCACAAAAACTTCTTGAGACGCGCGCAAAACGTATTCCTCCAGGATTGGATGATAAAATTCTTACATCATGGAATTCATTGATGATCTCAGCTTTTGCAAAAGGATACAGAATATCAAATGAGAAAAAATACCTCATAGCTGCAGAAAACTG
>Ga0194125_10009556_pt1 | contig 13415 bp, 10 predicted proteins | sample TA2KigC250mmetaG_FD_148626 | JGI IMG/M metagenome (GOLD analysis project Ga0194125, IMG submission 148626) | Freshwater microbial communities from Lake Tanganyika, Tanzania - TA2015034 Kigoma Deep Cast 250m | ecosystem: Environmental > Aquatic > Freshwater > Lake | place: Tanzania: Lake... | reverse complement strand
GCTAGTGGTGGCGTCGGGTTCCGGCAGACCCGCACCGCTAACATACGCAGCTAACAGAGCGTTATGGCCGGCAATGTCCAGGGATGGACGCCGTCTCGTCTACTCGCAACCTATGTGGGACCAAAATATATGGCGGATCGACATGCCCGGACCGCCGCTTAAATTCATCTCGTCCACAAGATCGGATTTGCAGGGTCGCTGGTCCCCGGATGGCAAACGAATCGCCTTCATCTCCGGGCGCTCCGGGATTGAGGAGATTTGGGTGTGTGATACCGACGGCTCGAATCCCGTCCAGGTGACGTCCCTTCGTGCTCCGCATGTCGGATGGCCCAACTGGTCCCCTGATGGCAGGCTTCTGGTGTTTGATTCTTCAGCGCCGGGCCAGCGCGACATCTACGTCGTCAGTGCGGACGGGGGCGCTCCGGAACGGATGACAACCGACCCCGGCGACGATTCCATGCCAAGCTGGTCACGCGATGGGAGGTGGATCTACTTCTGCTCAAGCCGCACGGGGAAGCCCCAGGTCTGGAAGGTCCCGGGGGGCGGCGGCAGCGCAGTCCAGGTAACGAAGGACGGTGGCACAAGCGCGTTCGAGTCCGTGGACCGCAAGTTGCTCTACTACGCGAAGGAGCGCGGTCGAACCAGCCTGTGGAAGATCCCGGTCGAGGGGGGAGAGGCGAGCCGCGTTCTCGACTCGATCATCCACACAGACTTTGCGATAGCCGGCCGCGGGATCTACTTCAAAGGTAGCGATCTCCGCTCTATCCACTTCTTCAGCTTCGCCACCGGTAAGACCAAGTTAGTCGCCAGTATCGACGAGACATTCCTGGGCCAGGGTGTCTCCCCGGATGAAAAGTCGATCCTATACACGCAGTACGACCAGCTTGGCGCCGACCTCATGCTGGTGGAGAATTTCCGATGACCGGCCGGACCATCGCACACTACCAGATCGTTGAGAAGCTCGGCGAGGGCGGGAAGCATTCATCGGGCGCATGGCGCACCGGCGGGTGGGCACTTACGCCCCGCATGGCCCCGAGGAGCCGCTGATGTTACAGAACCACGGCGACGCGGTGCGCTTCCGCAACATCTGGCTGCGCAGGCTGGGCAGCTACGACGAGCCCTAAGGAGCCGTCGCGGCGGGTTCTTTCACCTTCAGCACCTGGTCCGCTTTGACGTCTTTCAGTTGCTGGAGCTTGCCGGAGGGCCAGCGGATTTCGACCAGGTCCGCCGTCTCGCACTTGCCCAGCCCGAAGTGCACGGGGCCGGCGCTGGAGGAGGCGTAGCCTACGGCCGTGGTGACGTGGTTGTACCGCGCGCCGTCCTTAGTCACCACCTTGATGCGCGCGCCGATGGCGTCCCGGTTGCCGCCGCTGCCTGTCAAGTCGATCTCCAGCCAGTGGTGGCCGCCCGGGCTGCGGTTCATCCAGATCCCCGCGGGCGCGCTCAGCGCCGCCACCACGACGTCGATGCGCCCGTCGTGGTCAAAATCGCCGAACGCCGCGCCGCGGTGCCTGCGCGGGGGCTGCGATTCGAATCCCGCCTCCTTGACCAGGGCCTCGAACTTGCCGTTGCGCAAATTGCGGAACACAACGTTGTGCTGGTCCACTTCCACACGCGGGCTCATGTAGGGCGACTGCACGTGGCCGCAGGAAACGAACAGATCCTTCCACCCATCGTTGTCGAAATCATAGATGCCAGGACTGTAGCCGCCCATGGTGCGGCTCACCGGGCCGAGCCCGCTCAAGGTGGTGATGTCCACGAAGGCGCCCTTGCCGGTGTTCCGGTAGAGGGGAAACGTCTCCTCGTTGAGCGCCACGAAGACCACGTCGGGAAGGCCGTCGTTGTCGATGTCGCGGAAATCCGTGCCCATGCCCGACACGTAGCGTGCGTGCTCGGGGAGGGCCACGCCGGCCTCGAAGGCCATCTCGCGGAACTTGCCATTACCCAGGTTGCGGAACAGGAAGTTGAACTCGGTGTCGTTGGTGACGAAGAGGTCCAGGAAGCCGTCGCCGTCGAGGTCGGCCAGGCCCGCGCCCATGCCTTTGCCGACGTGCTCGCGGATGCCGGAGGCGGCGGAAATGTCGGTGAAGGAGCCGTCGCCGTTGTTGCGGTAGAGCCGGTTGGGAAGCCCCCCGTAGTAGCTGGGGTGGCAATAGTCGTTGCAGGCCTTCTCGGTGGCCGCATCCCAGCGGAGGTAGTTGAGCACGAACAGGTCCAGGCGCCCGTCGTTGTCGAAATCGAGCCACACCGCGCCCACTGCCCACTCCGGCCCGTATTTCGGATCGGGCTTGCCGAGCCCGGCGCGCGCGGTGACGTCGGTGAACGTGCCGTCGCCGTTGCTGCGGTAGAGGGTGTTGCGATGCACGCCCGCCAGGAAAAGGTCCTTGTGGCCGTCGCCGTCGTAGTCCGCCACGGCGACGCCGGTATCGTAGCCGGTCCCGGCCAGCCCCGCTTTCCCGGTCACATCGGTGAAGTTGGCTTGGCCGTCATTGCGAAACAGGCGGTTGGAGTACCTGGGCGAGTCCTTCTTGAGGCCCGGCATGGTGGCGCCGTTGGCGAAAAAGATGTCGAGGTGGCCGTCGTTGTCGTAGTCGAACACGGCCACGCCGCCCGCCATGGTCTCCGGCGCGTGCCGCTTGGGGGTCTCGGCGTTCTCGAGGCGGAACGGTATGGTCTTGTGCTCGAAGCGAATGGAGGCAGGCGGCGGCTGGCACAAGCCTGCCATCAGCGCCACGAGCGCCGGCGCCATCACGCGCTGGGACATCAGAGTAGAGTATAGACTAGTGTCGCCTTGCGCATTTCTGCTGAGCGTGGGCCTGCTGCTGGCGCAGCCGGGGGACTTCGAGGCGCGCTATCGAGAGGGCCTGCTGGCGCTGAACCGCAACGCGCTTCGCGCCGCGCGGTCCCACCTGGAAGCCGCTGGCAAGTTGCAGCCCCGCAATGCGCGGGTGTGGGTGGCGCTGGCGCAGACCTACTGGAAGCTGGAAGACCGGGCGCTCTCCGGAAAGGCCGCGGCGCAGGCGGAGAAGCTCGGCGGTGAGGACCCGGCGGTGCTGCGCAGCCTGGCCCTGTACTACGCCGGGCGAGATGAGCCGGCCAGAGCAGCCGGCTTCGAGGCCCGTTACGCCGCGCGGGCGCCCGAGGATCGCGCCGCCCCCGCGCGAGCCATGGGCTGGTATTTGGAAGCCGGACAGCCCGGGCCGGCCATCGACCTCGGCCTGAGAACGCCTGACTGGGAGCAGCGCGCCGACATACGCAACCTGCTGGGCAAGGCTTACGACGCCAGCCAGAACTACGCGAAAGCCCTCTCGGAGCTTCAGGCGGCCGTTCGCCTCAGCCCCTACGAAGAGGATTACCACTTCGATCTGGCGCGGTTCCTCCTCCGGCATCACAACTTCGACGCCGCCGTCACCGTGCTTAAGGCCAGCCAGGCGATCTTCGCCAGGAGTCCTCAGCTCGAACTGGCCCTGGGCGTGGCGCACTACGGCCTGGGCCGCTACCCCGAGGCCGTCGAGTCTTTCTTGAAGACCGTTGCCCTAGCGCCCTCCGCCGAGCAGCCGTATGTGTTTCTGGGGCGGCTCCTCGAGCGCGCCGGTGAACAGCTCCCCGAAGTGATGCGGCGCTTCGAAGCGCTCCAGCGCAGCGAGCCGGACAACCACCTGGGCTGGTTCCTGCACGCCAAGGCGCTTAACCTGAGTTTCGAGAACCCCGAGCTGTCGGAGAAGCTGCTGCGGCGGGCCATCGGGCTGAACGGGGCCTTCTGGGAGTCGCACTACGAGCTGGGCAGGGTGCTGGAGCAGCAAGAGCGCTTTGATGAAGCGGTCACCGAGTACCGGCGTAGCGCGGAGCTGGACCCGGCGGTTCCGCTGCCGCACTATCGCCTCGCCATGGTGCTGCTGAAGCTGGGCAAGGCCGAGGAGGCGAAGGCCGAGCGCGACCTATATCAGAAGCTGGCCGCCGCGGAAAGAGCGGGCGTCCAGGAGCGCCTGGCTGAAACCGTACGCCTGAACCTGGTGATCCAGTAAGCCCCAGGCCGGCCGTTGTGGCCGCGGAGCGGAGGGTGTAAGCTGCTGTCATACGGGGTCGCCATGGATGCGCGCTTCGCAATCCCGGCCGGACGGCGCACGCTGCTGCGGGCGGCGCTCCTGACTGCCGTCGAGAGGCTAGGCGCCGTGCCGCGGCCGTCCTCAGCGGGGCGCCCCGCCGAGCGAGCGGTGCTGGTCACTATCGGCGGGGTCCGGCGGCGCGAGACCTTCTCGGCAGGCGGCCTGGACAACATCCCCCGCCTGCACGGCGACCTGCTGCCCCGGGCCTTGTTCTACGAGCAAGTCATCAACGAGGGCGTCACCTCGCACTTCAACACCATCACCAGCATCCTGACCGGGACCTGGCAACACCTGGACGACTGGGGCCGGGACCCGCCCCAGCAGCCCAACCTCCTCCAGTACCTGCGCAGCCAGCGCGGCCTGGAGCCTGCCGATACCTGGGTGGTAACCAGCAACAAGGCGGTCACCAGCCACGTGGGGGCCGGCGGCAACGTGATCCTGTCCAAGCAGCTTCTGGTGGAGGCCGTCGAGCGCATCATCATGGGCTACAGCCGCCGGCGACGCCTGGAGCGCGAGCTGCTGCTGGAGGAGCTGACCGAGGTGATGCAGCAGGACTACGAGCGCATCGGTTGGGACGTGCCCTCGCCCGCGGCCACCATGGACCCGGAGCTCAAGCAGACCTTCCTGACGGCTTTGGCCAACTTCATGCGCGGCCCCGACAGCGCCTCGAGCGGCGACGAGCTGACCTTCCTGGTGGCCTCGGAAGTTCTGCGGCGGGTGGCGCCCGTGTTGCTGGTGATCAACTTCTCGGATGTCGAGGTGGCCCATTCGGGCGTCTACTCGGCGCACCTGGCCGGCATACGGCGCAACGACGCGCTGTGCTTCCGGCTGTGGAACCTGCTCGAGTCGCTGCCCGGCTACCGCGGCGCGACCACCCTGGTCATCGTGCCGGAATTCGGCCGCGACCCCGACGGCTCCTCGACCAACGGATTCTTCAACCATCGGACCGACACCGAGGAGAACCGGGTGACCTGGATGATGGTGCTGGGCCGGGCGGTGAGCAAGCCGGCGGTGGTCGAGAGAATGGTGCGCCACATTGACGTGGCGCCCTCGCTGGGCGCGCGCTTCGGCGTGCGGTGCACGCGCTCGACGGGCGAGCTTCTGCCGGAGCTGGTGGAGGCGGTATGATCCCCCTCGACAAGGAGTTGCTCAAGCGGCTGCCGCGGACCTTCGTCCCGGCGCTCAACGAGCACCTCCACCGATGGGACCTGCTGTTCCCCGCCGAGCAGCGCGCTCTCCAGGACCAGCTCGCCTACCTGGCGAAGTTGCCGGCCCCGGAGTTCGAGGAGTTGTTCCGGAGCATCAAGGCGCTGGAAGCCAAAATGCGCCTGCCCGCCTGGGAGGCCTCCTCGGCGGGCATCAGTATCTCGGATACCTCCCTGCTGGTCCGCTCGCCCTACTACCCTCAGTGGCGGCTGGAAGTTGAGCGGGCGTTCGCGCGGATCAACGAAGCCCTCGAAGCCGCGCAACCGCGCAAGCTATTGAACCGGCTCATCTTGTGCGTGCTGCCGGCCGGCCTGCCGCTGCCGGCGGGATCGCCGTGGCCCCGGCTGGCCGCCCAAGGGCAGACATTGCGCCTGCAAGACCCCTTCGGCTCGATTCAGGGGGACTTCGTGCGTGCGCTGGCACGCGGCTCCGGCCCGGCCTCCGACCCGATCGAACAGGCCTGGGTCTTCGAGGCGGGGTCAGCCCTCAGCCGGGGACTGGGCCCGGAGGGCCTCACCGCGCTCTCCTTCGACGGCCTGGCGCCGGTGCGCAAGGAGTTCCTCCGGCGGCTGAACCTGATCAAGAAGAACCTTCGCTCCGCGGACCAAACGTATGACGAGCTGCGCCGCCTGGACCTTGGCCCGCTGCTGGGACCCCGGCTGGGCCGCCAGCCGCGCCTCGCTGGATTCGTCCGCGACCTCTTCCTGAGCGGCAACGGCTCGATGCTCTTCGCCAACTCCTTTGTTCAGTGGGGCGCCTCGGAAGCCATGCGCCGCGTTCAGCCGCGGGTGGTGGTCTGCCACTTCGGCATCCGCAACCGGTTGAAGCCGTTCTCCAGCGTGGTCCTGTTCGAGGACCAGAGCCGGGCGAACCCGGCGCCGGAGCAGGAAGACCCCGAAGCCTCGCTGATCGACGCCCAGATCCTGGGCGAATACGTGTACTTGACGGCGGCGCGCCTGCCCGCCTACCAAGGCCGCACCCTAGGGCTTTTTGCAGCGGCGGATGGCGGGACCTTGTTGGCGCTGGGGCCGGGCGCATTGCCCGCTGCACCTGGGGAAGGCTATTCCGCCTCCGGGCTGGCCGGGGCCGTCGAGGATTGGATGAAAGGGCTTGCATTTTCCCCTTGAAACGCGCCCCCGCTCAGGGTAGACTGATTCCAAGTCTGGAGTGCGGGGAGATTACTCCGCACCCCGGGGAGGTAAAATGCTGCGCAAGCTTGCGACGTGTTTGGCAGTTCTGGTGTTCCTGTTTGCCTGGTCTGCCTTCGCCCAGCGCGACCTGGGCACACTTACCGGAGTAGTCACCGATCCCACCGGGGCCGTAGTGCCCAGCGCCAAGGTCACCATTTCGGAGGAGGCCACCGGACAAAAGTACACCGTGGAGACGGATAACAGCGGAACCTGGATTCGCCCGCTGCTAAAACCTGGAACCTACGTGGTCGAGATCGAGGCCTCCGGTTTCCGTAAGGCCGTCCGCAGAGCCGTGCTGCTGACGGCGGGCGACCGCATCGGGGTCAACATCCAGCTCGCCGTCGGCGACATCACCCAGGCCGTGGAAGTCTCGGCCGTGGCGCCTTTGCTTCAAACCGAAAGCCCCATCATCGGCGGGAACCTGAGCGCCCGGACGGTGAGCGAGCTGCCGCTGGGGGGCATGCGGAGATTCTCCTTTATGGCCCGCCTGTCTCCCGCCGTGCTCCCCGCCGAACCCGGCGCCCGGGACTGGGCGGGCGGAGGCTTCTCGGCCAATGGCGTTCGCTCCAACGGCCAGAACAACTTCCTGCTCAACGGCGTGGACAACAACGTCAACGTCATTGACTTCATCAACCAGACCGCGTACGTGATCGGCCCGTCGGTGGAGGCCATCGGTGAGATGCGCATTCTCACCAGCGGCTACAACGCCGAGTACGGGCGCGGCGCGGGCGGGGTGGTCAACGTCACGCTGAAGTCCGGGACTAACGAGATCCATGGCACTTTGTTCGAGTTCCTCCAGCATGACAAGCTGAACGCCAACAAGTGGGAATCGAACCGGGCGGGCAAGGACAGGGGCCCCTTCAAGCAGAACCAGTTCGGCGCGGCGGTGGGCGGACCGATCATCAAGGACCGCACCTTCTGGTTCGCCGACTTCCAGGGCACCCGCATCCGCTCGACTGGCGGCGCGGTGCCCGGCCTGGGAGCGTCCTGGGCGGTCACCATCCCCAAGCCGGAGTTCAAGACCGGCGACTTCTCCTCCCTTCTGGGGCGGGTGCTGGGTACGGACGAGCTGGGCCGCAGCGTGGCCGAGGGCCAGCTCTACGACATCACCACCACGCGCCGGATGCCCAGCGGCAACTACATCCGCGATCCCTTCCCGGGGAACATCATTCCACCGAGCCGGTTTGACGGGCCCGGCAAGAAGATCATGGACCAGTACCCGGCGCCCAATCAGAACCTGGGGGCGCGTGTTCCAGCCACCAACTACTACAGCGTCACCACCGGCCAGCAGCGGAACGATCAGTGGGACGTGCGCATCGACCACCGCCTCACCGACCAAGACAGCCTGTTCGGTTCGGTGAGCTGGTCCGCGGAGCACAAGCTGCAATCCACGCCGCTGCCCGGCGCGCTGGACGCGGCCGGCTTCGGCGGGGCTAAGGAGGACAACCTGGGCCGCAATGCCATGCTGAGCTGGACCCGGGTGTGGAAACCCACCCTCCTCACCGAAACCCGGCTGGCTTTCACGCGCCTGGTCACCGCGCGCACGCAGGCCGATCCCGAGAAGAACCGTTACGCCGAGTTCGGCATCGGCGGGTATCACCCGATCAGCGGCTTCTACTTGAACGGCGGCCTCCCAGCCATCGGGATAGCAGGTTACACCGCCATCGGACCTCAGGAGTGGCTGCCCACCCAGGAGTACAGCAACGTCTGGAATTTCGTCCAGAACGTGGCCATCAACAAGGGTAAGCACGCCCTGAAGTTCGGCGGGGAGTTCCGCCCCATTCAGTTCCCCTTCTGGCAGTTCCCCTCTCCCCACGGCCGCGTGCAGTTCGAGCGGTGCCGCAACCAGCACCCCGATCCGCGGTACCAGGGCGCCACCGGCGACGGCATTGCCGGCGTGCTGCTGGGATACGCCACCTGGGCCCAGATTACGACGACCAACTTCATCTCCTCTGAGAAGAAGACCTTCGCCTTCTACGGGCAGACCGACTGGAAGGTCTCGCCGAAGCTGACCTTGAACCTCGGTGTCCGCTACGAGCTGTTCTCGCCGGTCAGCGAGAAGTTCGGCCGCCAGTCCAACTTCGACTGGGACCGGCAGACCCTGGTCATTCCCAAGGGCAAGGACCAGGACACCCCGGTGCCGGGGAACTTCAACATCCTGTTCCCCACGGTGAAGGTGGAGCGCGGCCAGGTCTCCAAGTACCTGATCCCGTGGGACAAGACCAGTGTGGCGCCGCGATTCGGTCTGGCCTGGACCGTGCAGCCGCGAACCGTGGTACGGGCCGGCTACGGCATCTTCTACGGCGGCGAGGAGAATGAGGGCGGCAACCCCAACCGTGGGGAGGGAGTGCCCTTCAACCTTATCGCCAACCTGACCATGCCGCCGGACAAGAGCACCTTCGACATCAATCCGCTGTTCCCCAGGCTTAGCCAGGGATTCCCGCTCAATGTCTTCGAGCTGCCAGGGCGGTTGCAGTTGCGCGGTCTGACCACCCGCCTGCGTATGCCGCTGGTGCACAAGTGGAACGTCGCCATCCAGCGGGAGCTCCCCTTCAACACGGCCTGGGAAGTCTCCTACATCGGCAACCACCAGGCGCACCAGTGGGTGCAGTGGGATCCGAACACCATCTATGCGCGTCCCGATCTTCCAGCGGGCAGCGTTCCCACGGATTCGTTGCGCCCGGTGCCCAGCATAGGCGGGGTCAACTACCTGTGGTCGTTCGGTTACGGCAACTACGCGGGCCTGGCCACCAAACTGGAGAAGCGCTACTCCCAGGGGCTTGATTTCCTGGTCGCTTACACCTGGGGCCATGCCTTGTCCAACGTTGGCACCCCGCTGTTCGGACCGCAGGGAACCTGGGGGACCAGGGGAGATCCGCGCAACATGGGCCAGAATTACTCCAGCGCGGCTTGGGATATCCGGCACAACTTCACCACCAGCTTCGTCTACGATCTGCCCTTCGGCCGCGGCAAGCGTTACGGCGCCGATCTACCGCGCGCGGCCGAGATCATGCTGGCCAACTGGCAGGTCAACGGGGTGCTGTCTTTCCGCACCGGCCCACCCTTCGGTCTGGGCACCCGTTACGGAGTCGGCTACATCGGGACCATCCACCCGGACGTGGTGCCTGGCAAGGACCCGAAGAAAGCGCCTCCCGGCGGGCGCACGCCCGAGCAGTGGTTTGACATTTCGGCGGTGACCCGGCCGGTTCCATACACTCCTGGAACGCTGGGCAACCAGAGCAACAACCGGCCCGGCGAACGCAACCTGGATCTGTCGCTCTTCAAGGACTTCCGGGTGACCGAGCGCTACCGGTTCCAGCTTCGCGCCGAGGCCTTCAACTTCACTAACACGCCCAAGTTTGGGCTGCCGGGCACCACCGACGGCGACAGCAACTTCGGGCGCGTGGACACCACGGTGGCGGGCACCGAGCGCCACTTCCAGGTCGCTCTGCGCTTCATGTTCTGACGATGCCTTCGAAGACCCGGGACAGGCTTGGGTGTCCCCCCGTGGACACCCCGGCCTGTCCCAGGGTCTTCATCCTCGCGAGCGCGTCAACTACGCAGGGTCACACTGTTCCGCAACACCGAAGAGGCTTCTACTGGCCGGTGCCGGCCGGGGGAAGCGCTGCGCCCGCCAGGAGTCTCTCGCGGCGCTTGGGCGGGACGCCCTTGGGGTGGCAGTCCGCGCATTTCACGAAGTGGATGTTGTGCTTGCTCTTGGGCGTGAGGAACGTAGTGTCCATCTTCTCGACGTCGCGGCCGCAGTTGGACAGCCGCGGATGACAGTTGGCGCAAGTGGCCCGCGTCTGCTGGCTGTGCTTCTGGTGGCAGGCCAGGCAACTGAGCCCCTCGTGCACGCCGATGGGTGTGCGGTCGTCGCCGGAATTCACCTGCCACGTCGATAGCGGGGCGTGGCACTGGTAGCAGAGCGCCTGGCGGCGGTCCGGGCTCATCTTCACCGGCCGCAATCCCTCGCGCATCTCGGGCAGCGGCAGGTGCGCCGTCCCCAGGTGCTCACGGCCGCGGATGTCGAACAGGGCCAAAGAGGGCCGGGAGATTTCCTGGCCGGCCGCGATCTCGATCACTTGCGGCTCTCTGCGCTTCAGCGGGAGACCCTCGCGGTGCATGGCGTGGCAGGCCAGGCAGGGGATGGCCGGCCGCCCGGCCAGCTCCGCCCGCAACAGCCGCCACGGCCCCTGGGCATCGACCGGCGCGACCAGGTCGCGAATGCCGCCCTCGAAGAACATGCCGTGGCAGCGCAGGCAGTCGTCCGTGAGGCGGCGCTTCTGATTGTGGGTCTGATCGACGAAGATGCGGGCGTAGGTGGCGCTGTGCGGACCGGCTTGCCACTGCGCGAACTCCTGCCGGTGGCAGGCGCGGCAGCGTTCCATCAGCCGATCCACGTCGCGGTTGCGGATGTCGATGCGCGGCGGCACGTCGTCGCGCACGTGGCGGGTCAGGCGGCGCAGATTCCCTGCGTGAAACGACACATCCAGAGTGAGCAGGCCGCCGTGGCACTCCTTGCAGTCCACCCCGCGGTGGCTCGAGTTGTTCCACACCTCGTAGGAGGGCCGGATCTCGTGGCACCGCACGCAGGATTCTCCGGCCGAGCCCTCGTAGAACAAGCTGGCGCCGGGGACAATCAGCAGCAGGCACAGGCCCGCGGCCAGGAGCAGGAAGCGGCGCGATGGCAGAAAACGCATAACGGCACCCTCAGCGGAACTTCGTCCCTTTCCAGGTCTTCAGCAGGTGATCGGAGGCGAAGTAGGCCACGGCCATGATGGTGAGCGCCGGGTTGAACGCCCCATTGGTGACGTTGACGCTGCCGTCGATCACGAACAGGTTGTCCACGTCGTGGACCTGGCAGTAGCGGTTGACCACCGAGGTCTTGGGGTCATCACCCATGCGGCAGGTGCCGGCCTGGTGCTGGCCGCCGCTCAGCCCCGTGCCCGGGATGCTCTTCCAGGTTCTCACCGCTCCCGCCTCTTTCATCCACAGGTCGCATTTCTCGGCGATGAACTTGCCCACGTCGATCACGTGCGGGTGTTTCGAGCCGGACAGCCGCGCCACCGGGATGCCCCAGTGATCCTTGACCACCGGGTCCACCTGCACCCGGGAGTCGAACACGGGAAGCTCCTGCACCGGCCCGCCCACGCTGGCGTGGAAGCGATATGCTCGACGCATGAAGGCCTTGTGCTCCGGCCCCCAGCGCGGAATGTCCGGCGGCACCTTAGCCACGAACTGGATGGCGCTGCGCAGGAATTCGTTGGTGATCATGGCCCCGCCGACGATGCCCGGGTTGTGATGCGCGAAGTCGCACAGCGCGATGCCGGCGCCGGGTCCCAGGTCGTCGTAGAGGTCGCGGGTGAACAGGCCCGCCACGCGCGGATAGGAGTGCCCCTGCAAGTTCCGGCCGACCCAGTCATGCCGGTTCCCCAAACCGTTGGGGTGAAGCCGGCTCTTCGAGTTCAACAACAGCCGGGCCGACTCGAGGGCCGCGGCGGAGACCACCACCACATCCGCAGTCTGCTCCTGGAGCCGGTCGCGGGCATCGAAGCAGGCCACTCCGCGGGCGCGCCCGCGCTCGTCCGTCAGAATCTCCTTGACCACGAACTCGGTGCGCAGCTCGCAGTTGCCGGTGGCCAGGGCCGTGGGGATCACCGTGTTCTGCGTGCCGTTCTTGGCGTCCACCTCGCAGGCGAAGCCCACGCACCAGCGGCACCGCATGCAGGGCTGGCGGCCCTGGTACGGCACGGTGTTGCGCGCCATGGGCAAATCGAAGGGATGCCAGCCCAGGCGCCTGGCCGCCGCGCGCAGCAGCTCCGCGTCCTTGTTCCCCGGCGGCGGGGGCATGGGCAGCGGCTTCTTTCGCGGGGCCTTGAAGGGGTCCGGTCCGACGTCGCCCGAGACGCCGATCTCCCACTCCGCCTTCTCGTAGTAGGGCTCCAGGTCCGAGTAACGGATGGGCCAGTCCTCCAGCGTGCTGCCGGGCGCCGCGCCGTAGATCGAGCGCATGCGGAAGTCCTGCTCCATGAAGCGCCAGGCCATGGCTCCGTAGCTGGCGGTGCCGCCGCCGACGCAGGCGGCGTTGTTGTGGTAGCCTCCGTCGCTGGGCCAGACTACGCGCGCCTCTCCCTTGGCATCCACAGTGACGCGGGGGTTGCGCTCGTCATCCGGGCCGAAGGGATTGCCCAGGATGCAGGTGCGCTGGTTGCGCAGCTCGTCCTTGCGGCAGTCGGCGGCGGTATACCACTTACCGCGCTCGAACAGCACCACGCTGAGGCCGCCCGCGGCCAGTTCCTTGGCCACGATGCCGCCGGCCGCGCCGGCGCCGATCACTACGGCGTTCACGTGTGGAAGGGCCATCAGCTTCTCCCTCCCGCCGCGCCGGCCGGCTGCCTGAGGTCGTGCTGCGCGCGCCCGCGCACCGGCGTTAGGGGAATGCCCAGCGTCCGCCAGCCCACGCCCTCGCGGTTGCCGCCGTGCCGCGGATCGCCGTAGTAGCCCTGCATGGTGTGGTTCAGCACGGCGTCGAAGAACTGCCGCGCCGGAACCCGCTTCCAGATCTCGCCCGGCGCCTCGCCTTTCTCGAGGGCCTTCAGCACCTGGTCCTGCCGCGCCGCGCCCAGCCCGACGAACCGCGCCTGAAACATCGCCGCGCTGGTCTGGTCCACTCCCGCCAGCCCCTGCCGGTACAGCTCCCGGAACCTCCGGAAGTTGAAGTGACCGGCAAGCTGCCGGTCGATGTAGCGCACCACGCCGGCCCAGGCCGCGCCGGGGTCCTGATCCGCCGGAATGATCCGCTCCGAGATGGCTTCCACAGTCCGCGCTTCTTCGGCGGTGAAGAAGCGCCACGAGGTCTTGGCCCGCCCGCAGGAGGCCAGCGCGCCGGATGCCGCGGCCGCGGCGGCCG
>Ga0194125_10009551_pt1 | contig 13417 bp, 7 predicted proteins | sample TA2KigC250mmetaG_FD_148626 | JGI IMG/M metagenome (GOLD analysis project Ga0194125, IMG submission 148626) | Freshwater microbial communities from Lake Tanganyika, Tanzania - TA2015034 Kigoma Deep Cast 250m | ecosystem: Environmental > Aquatic > Freshwater > Lake | place: Tanzania: Lake... | reverse complement strand
GGCAGTCGGTGCACCCTATGCCGGCCCGCAGGTGGACGTCTTCGTCTGTTTCCCATTTCTCGGGCGCGCCAGGGCCCACCGGGCGGTTCGTGTGGCAGAAGTAGCAGCGGTCGTTGGCGGGTTTGCCCAGGCAGTCGAAGAACACTTCCTTGGCGGCGTTGAAGCGCCACGCATCGTACGCGAGGGAGGGCGGGAACTCCTTCGGGTTGTCGCCGGTTGAGGGCGTCATCGGGTCCCACGTATCGGGAACCGTCTTGGCTATGCCGCGCATCAGGGCGAAGCCGCACGAGGCTGTTGCGGCCCACTGGAAGTTCTCGCGTTCGATGTTTGTGGCCCAGAGGCTCTGGTCGTGCAGTGGGTCGCCGCTGTGGCAGGCCTGGCAGTCGATCTCGAGTGCGCCGGAGACCATCCAGCGTGCCTTCGGGTCGGCGGCGATGTTGCCGCGGAACCTCTCGCCGTATCCGCCGCCGGGCGTGTGGCTGCCGAAGGCGAGGACGACCTTCCAGGGCGTAAGGCCCACCGCCTCCGGCCGGTGCGCGCCCGGCCAGGCGCGGGGCGACACGGGCAGTTGCGTTCCGGTGCGCAGGTCGGTCAAGATATACGGCTGGCCTGGGCGGCCGGGGGCGACCTTCGGGTCGGGGCCGTTGAAGTGCCAGCCCTTCTCGATGGCCTCGTAATCGTGGCAGCGGGCGGAGCAGGTGGCCCGGGGCGAATAGGGCAGGGCGGGTTTGTCGTCCGGGCCGAGGGGCTTATCGTCGCCCTTCAGGACGGGGTCCGCCAGGAGCGGAATGCGATGGACGGCCGTCGCGCGGCTGCCGTCGGGGACGAGGAACTTCTGTGCCGCGTCGGCGCCGGGTGGCAAAGCGGCCGTCGCCGCCAGGGCGACGGCCGCCGCGATCGTTGCCCATTGTCCCGAGGGCGACAGGTTGCAGCGCATGGTGGTTGGGGCCATGTTTACGCTTTGAACTCCTCGGGCGTGTAGTCCAGGCGCTTGGCAGCCGCAACGGCCTCGTTGACCTTCAGCACCGTCACCGCAGTGTCGTAGCCGACCTCGCCGGGGCAGGTGAGCGCGGCGCCTTCGCGGATGGCGGCGAAGAAGTTCTCGATGTGCGGCAGGTGCTCGGACTTGGTGAAGTTGGGGACGTTGATGGGCGGGTAGTAGCGTCCGGGGGCCGGGATGGAGTGGCCGACCTTGATGTCGCCCTCGTCGTCTTTCTTCTCGTCGGTCTTGGGTGCTTCCTTGCCGGGTTCGGCGGGGGCCGCCGGGGCGGCCGCGGGCTTCGCCATGGCTTTCTGAAGTTCCTTCTCCCAGTCGGCCTCGGGTGCTTCCTGCTCGCGTCGGATGCCGCCGGTGCCGGCGTTCTCGGAGATGATGATGGAGCCTTCATCGCCCATGAACGTCTCGGCGTAGCCGCCGTGGCTGGTGGTGCTGAGGACCTGGTAGAAGCCGCGGACGGGGCGTTTCTTGCCGCCCTCGCCGGAGACGTCCCACTCGTAGAGGGCGTTGATGTTGTCGTACCACTCGATGCCCTCGTAGTAGTCGAGGCCGCCGGAGGCCATGACGGCCTTCGGCGAGGCGCCGAGGAACCAGTTGAAGATGTCGATCTGGTGGGACCCCAGGTCCGCGATCGGGCCGCCGGAGTACTGCTTGTACCAGCGCCAGTTGCGGAAGCGCTGCATGGTGTCGTAGCCGTACTTCTTCAGGGCGGCCGGGTCGAGTTCCTGGTCCTTGGGCCAGCCCACGTCGAGGCGCTTCGCGCGGTTCCACTGGGCGGAGACGAACGTCAACTTGCCGCAGCACTTCTTCTTGGCCACGAGGTCGAAGGCGGCCTGGTAGCGCGGGTTGGAGCGGCGCTGGTGGCCGATCTGGAGGAGTTTCTTCGTCTCCTTCGAGGTGAGGACCATCTGCTTGGCCTTCTCCAGGGAGTTCGACATCTCCTTCTCGCAGTAAACGTGCCTGCCGGCCTTCATGCCGGCGATGGCGTGCTCGGCATGGACCCAGTCGGGCGAGGCCACCATGACCGCGTCGAGTTCCTTCTCCTTCTCGAGCATCTCGCGGTAGTCCTCGTAGCCGTTGGCCGCGTGGTTGTACTTCTTCAGGAGCCGGACGGCGTAGCCCAGGTGATAGGGCCAGATGTCCGTGACGGCGACGAACCTGAGGTCGGGGATTTTCAGGGCGTTCGTCAGGAGCACCCGCCCCTGTGTTCCGACGCCGATGAAGGCCACGTTGACGGTCTTTGAGGCCGCCTTGGCGGCTTCGCCGAGGACCGTGGGCGCCAGCACGAGGCTGGCCCCGACGGCGCCTGTGACCTTGAAAAAATCCCTCCTGCTTAAGGCCGCCGCGCCTGACTTCCTTGTTTCCGGATGACTCATTGTACGCCCATCCTCCACTGTAAGGGTTCCCGGACCCGCACCTGGCCGTTGCCTTCGGCGGTCCGCCTTTCTATACCAGAAGCCGCCGGATTATACAGGTTTTTTTTGCGACTGCCATAAGTTAGTTGGCGGAAATCGCCCCCAGGTTACTCGCTCGGCAGGCCGAAATCCCGCCCCGAAAGTTTAACCCCCGGCCGGCGGAAACGTTTCGGCCATGCGCCGACGGCCGCCGCGCGGAGTGCTCGCCTCCGGCTCGCGGCCACTTGCGACTGCGGCACCCGGCCTTACAAGTGCCAGGGCGCGCGCATGGGCACGTCGGCGAAGGCGTTTGCCTCGGCGTCGCCTGGAAACTCCTCCGCGGCGGGGTCCCAGCGGAGTTTGCGCCCGGTGCGGATGGCGATGTTCCCCAGGTGAAGGAGCGTGACGGAGCGGTGCGCCTCTTCGGCGTCGGGCTTCTCGCCGCCTGCGCGGGAGCGCGTGCGGACGGCCTCGGCGAAACCGATGAGTTCCGGCGGGTCGGGCCGGCCTGCGAGGCGGTCGAAGAGGTCCGGCGGGTCGGCGGCCAGCGTGCCCCGCTCGTCGCGGAAGACTTTGCCTTGCGGGCCTTCGATGAAGGCGGGATTGTGCGGCTCCGGCTCGCCCCACTCGCCGCTGGCAAGGGTGACGGCCGTACCGTCGGCGTAGCGCAGTGTGATTCGCCCCCACAGGCCGCAGGCGTCGGGGTGGGGCGGCCACGGCGCCGCGGCCTCGACCTCGACCGGGCCGGCGCCGTCCTTGCCGAGGAAGTACTGGACGGGGTCGAGCCAGTGCTGGCCCATGTCCGCCAGGCCGCCGCCGTCGTAGTCCCAGTAACCGCGGAAACTCGTGTGCACGCGGTGCGGGTGATAGGGCTTCCGGGGGGCGGGCCCCAGCCACATGTCGTAGTCGAGTTCGGGCGGCACGGCCTCGGGCGCAAGGTGCGCCCGGCCGCACCAGGTGCGGACCTTGAAGCCGAAGCCGGTCCGCGGGCCGACGTAAACGGCGAGGGGCGCGCCCAGGAGTCCCGAGGCGGCGAGTTTGCGGAGTTTCTGCCACGCGCGCCGCCCGAAGGTATTACACATAAAGATACGTCCGTAGCGGCGCGCGGCGTCGGCCGCGGCCCGGCCCTCGCGGATGAAGCGGGTCATCGGCTTCTCGCAGAGGACGTCTTTGCCGGCCTGCATCGCCGCGATTGCGATGAGGGCGTGCCAGTGCGGCGGCGCGGCGATGTGGATGACGTCGATGTCGGGCCGGTCCAGGACGCGGCGAAAATCGGCGCAGCCTTCGCACCCCGGGCCGGCCTTCCGGCAGGCCCGCGCCAGGCGGTCCTTATCGACGTCGCAGACGGCCAGTTGGACCGCCGGTCGGTCGGCGGCGTTGGCCAGCACGTGCGACATGCCCTGGGCGCCCGTGCCGATCGTGCCGCGCGTCAGGACCTCGCTGGGGGCCAGGCGGCCGGGTCCGCCCAGGACGTGCCGCGGGACGACCGTCAGGGCGGCCGCTGCGGCCAGGCCGCCAACGAACCGCCGCCGCGTGGTCGAGAGGGTCTTCGGCATGGCGTCCACCGAGCAGGGTCGGCAAATACGAGCGCGGCGGCCCGAGGAGAGCCGCCGCGCTGTGCGCTGTTGTGGCACTGATGTTGCGGCGCAACTCAGCCCGACGCCACTACAACTGTGCGGCGGTGGCGGCGAACCACTCGACGCACTTGTTGACGTTCTCAACGAGTTCCTGGCCCGAGCCGGACTCGTATTCAATGGAGAAAACGCCCCTGAGCCCCTGGCGTTTGAGTTCCTGGAGCATGGCCTTGGCGTCGCCTTGGCCGGTGCCCCAGGGCACGTCCTTGGGGCCGGGCTGGCCTTTCTCCACGGGGCCCATCTTGTCAAGGTCCTTAAGGTGCAGGCTGACGATGCGTCCGCGGAGTTTCTTAAGGCAATCAAGGGCTACCAGGCCCGAGCGCATCCAGTGGCCCGTGTCGGCGCATGAGCCGATGCGCTTGGAATGTCCCTCGACGCCCTTCAGGACGGTCTCGGCGTCCCAGTAGTGCGACGGCTTGGGGTGATTGTGCAGGGCAATGTTTATCTTGTATTCATCCGTGAGTTTGTCCAGCATGCCGAAGAGGTCCTCGGGCGTCTCGGTGACAAGGGTCTCGATGCCGACCTTCTTGGCGAACTCGAAGACCTTGCGGGCCGAGGCCTCGTCCTTACCGAGGCCGACGACGCCGTAGTTGACGATCCTGACGCCGGCGTCTGAGGCGAGTTTCTTCATTTCGGCCAGGTCGGCGTCGCTCATGTCGTGGCTCGTCCTGACGTCGGGCCTGTCGGGGGCGAGCCTCTGGCCCGGATAGATTTCCACATATTTAAGGCCCATGGCCGAGATGACCTTGAGGGTCTCGGCGAACGACCAGGCGCGGAAGGTGTAGGCCTGTGCGCCGAGCCGCCAGCCGAGGGCCTCGGCGGCAGAGAGGTCCGCCCGGCGGATCTTGCTCGTGTCGGGCGGCGGCGGAGGCGGCGCGGCCTCCTTCTTAGCGGGGGCCTTGTACACGCTCACGCGGGGCGCCTTGGCCACCTTCTTGGCCGGCGCCTTGGCGGGGGGCGTGCCGCCCGCCTGTTTCAGCAGGTCGGTGGATTCCTTCCTGACGTTGGCGTCCTTGGTGACCTCAAGGACCCTGGTCATGGCGTCGCGGACGGGGTCCTTGGCGGTAGAGACGATGTTCCTTGAGATTCTGACGGCCGCGGCACACGCCTCGGCCTGGACGTCGGCCTGGTCAACGCATGCCATGACCATGGCCAGGGCCTTGGCGTCCTTCATGTCTCCCAGTCCGCCGAGGGCTTGGCGTTTTTCATCGGGGCGCTTGGCTGCCGCAAGGGCTTCCTCATACATTTTCAGTTTCTGGTTGGCGGGCACTGCCGGCTCGCCCGCCAGCCGGATGTAGCCCTGGAGGGCCAGCACCTGGTGCGCGGGCTTGGCGGCCGTCTTGGCGATGTTCAGAAGGTCCGGTGCGGCCGCGGCGTCGGCCCAGGCGGCCAGCGACCGGATAGCCGCATCCTGGATCTCCGCGGCGGGGTCCTTGATGAATCCCTTGACGGCGGCGAGGGCCTTCGCGCCGCCGGCCCGGCCGAGCACGCGAATAAGGGCGCACCTGGCCGGCATCTCGGCCGATCCGATGGCCGCCAGCGCAGGCCCGGCGCACGCATCCTTGTTGGCTGCGCGGCTGCACAGAGACCCGAGGGCCTTCTCGGCGGCCTGGCGGTCCTTGTCGTCCTTGGCCTTGGTGATGAGAGCCACGATAGCCGGCGCCGCCTTCTCATCCGCGATGGCGTCGAGCGTGGCAAGCGCGGCCGCGCGGACGGCGGCATCGGCGTCCTCGGCCGCCTTCAGCACCACGGGCACGGCGCCGGGCGCGCGGCGGGCGGCCAGGCTGCGGAGGACTTCGGCCCGGACCTTGGCGTCGCCCTTCTCGGCCAGGGGCAGCATGGCGGGGTTGACGTCGGCCGCCGGCAGCCGGTCGAGGGCCGCGCGTGCCGCGTCCTGCTCTTCGCCCGAGGCGCCGGCCGCAAGTTGCGTCAGGGCCGGCAGGGTTGAGGCGTCGCCGAGCCGTCCTACGGCGCGGATGGCCGCCAGGCGCACGGCGGCGTCGGGGCTCTTGAGCATGCCGACGGCGGCAGGCAGCGTTGAGGCGTCGCCGCGCGTCGCCAGGTCGTCAAGCAGGAGGGCCTGGGCGCTGGGCGTGCACTTCGGCAGCAGCGCGGCCACGGTCCTGGCCGACCCCGGACCGGCCGTCTCGCGGAGGAACCGCAGGGCGGCGGCCTGCATCTCAGCGTCTGTGCCGGCGAGGATTTCCGTAAGAAGCGGCAGGGCCTTTTCGCCGCCCGCGGCCACGAGGCCCCGCAGGGCCGCCATCCGCACGTGCTTTGCCTCGGTGGGCTTGTACATCTCCTGGTAAATGGCCGAGGCCTCGTCGTTCTTCTTCTCGGCCACGAGGCGGTCGGCGCAGAGCATCAGGGCGTCGGCGATGGTGGCCTTGACTTCGGGCTTGGCCGACGGGCGGGCCGCCTGGAGAGCCTTGACGGCATCCGGGCCGCCGATCTTGCCGAGTGCGGCGGCGGCGGCCTCGGCCACCATGGCGTCGGCGTCGCGCAGGGCGGCGGCGATGGCGGTCCCGCTGGCGGCGTCGCGCCGCTCGCCCAGGGAGTTAATCATGCCGACCTTCTGCTTGCCTGTGGCCTTCGCCAGGGCGCTTCGCATGGCGTCGGCCGCAGAGGCGTCCGGGATTCGCTCCAGGGCGTACCGCGCCATGTCCGACAGGTCCTTGTCAAGGAGGAGGGCCGCCAGGGCGGGAACCGACTCGGCCGTGCCGGCGACGCTCAACTGGCGGCAGATGAAGCGTTTGCCGTCGAGCGAGGCGCCGGCCTTCAGGAGCGCGGTGAGGCGGGCAACGAGCCTGGCGCGATCGGCCGGGGCCTTGTGCGAGTCGCGGACGGCGTCGGCGATCATCGTCAGTGCCTCGCGGCTCTGGCCGAACTCGTACGTGGCCAGGGCCTTGAAGGCCTCATCGAGGTTGGCCGGCTTGGGCGCCTCGGGGACCGCCCCGGCGGGGGCGGCCTCCCTGGCCTTGGCGGCCCCGCCCAGCGCGGCGGCCGGCAGGCAGGTCCCCAGGATGGACAGAATTACAAGTGTTTTCAGGCAGCACTTCATGGCAGAATCCTCCCTTCTTACCCCTTGCCGCCGGCCGTCATCGGCCGGCGGATGGTAGCCGCAGCATCGCGCGGGGCCACGGCCGGACAAGCCGGCCGTGCCACATTATCGCGCGGGGGCCGCGCCGCAACGGCGCACCCTCGGCCCCTCGCCGTCAAAAATGCCACGGGGCGCGCATCGGACGTGCTATCATCCGATTTGCGGCGTCATCGTCAATAAATCTTTCGCGGAGGAAGTCCCACTTCAGTTTCCGGCGCAGGATGCAGGCTATGAGGCACAGGTGGCAGAACGAGGCGGTGCGGTGTCCGTCCTCGGCCGGGGCCATGGTGGGGCCGCGCGTGCGCATGGCGTCTATCCAGTCTTGGCCGTGTCCGCGGCTGCGACCCAGTTGGACCTCGCCCGGCTGGATGACGGTCTTCAGGAGTTCCGGCGGCTCGGCCGCCAGCGCCCCTCCGTGGATGGCCACGAAGAGTTTCGCCTCGGTTCCCTCGAAAAGGATGCCGCGGTGAGCCTTGGTGATGTTGCAGATGACGTTTGTGGGGGCATCGCTGCTGTCAACGATGAACCGTACGCCGTTTGCGAACGTGAACTCGATGTGGTACTGGTAGGGCACGTCCCACAACGGGTCCTTGATGAACGTGCCGCGGCCCTCGAATTCGGCTGGCCCGACCAGGAAGGGCCCGGCCCCCAGCAGGGCGATGTCGTTGACGTGTGCCCCGCGGTCCGTGAGTTCGCCGTCGGAGTAGTCAATTATCCAGCGGAACGAGCCGTGGCACCGCCGCGGGTGATACGGCTCGTACGGGGCGGGCCCGAGCCACCGGTCGTAGTCGAAGCCGTCCGGCACGGGCACGGGGCCGGTTGCGCCGGAGTGCTTATCGTCGGTGGGCAGGAACGTGCGGACGGTGTGGAGTTTGCCCAGGCGTCCGTTCCGCACCAGTTCGCAGGCGTAGCGGATGCTGCTGGTGGACCGCTCGTGGCTGCCGGTCTGGAACACGCGGCCGTAGCGGCGGATGGCATCGGCGGCCGCGCGACCGTCGCCGATGGTCGAGGCCATCGGCTTCTCGCAGTAGATGTCCTTGCCGGCCTTGGCGGCCAGGGCCGTCAGGAGGCCGTGCCAGTGGTCGGGCGTGGCGATCACCACGCCGTCTATGTCGGGCCGCGCGAGGACCTCTTCAAAATCCTTGTAAGACTTGCATCCGGCGTACGTGCCGGGCGCCTCCTGGCTGTAGGCGCCCTCGACGCGTTTTCGGGCCGGTTCGAGCCGCGAGGCATCGGTGTCGCACACGGCCAGGACCTGGACCTCGGGGTTTCCGAGGAATCCTGTCATCAGGCCGCTGCCTCGGCCGCCGACGCCGATATGTGCCAGGCCGATGCGGCTTGAGGCCGCCGGCCGGCCGCCGATCCCGAGGGCCGATGCCGAGACGACAAGCGGCGCGGCTGCGGCCGCCTTGAGCAGCGTTCGTCGCGTAAGGTGTTTCATGATTCTCCTTTCCGTCGGTGGGCCGCGCTCGCCTTCGGCTCGCGGCTAACGTTTGCCTTCGTCAAAAATGCCACGGCGCCCGCATCGGCCGCGAGACCATCGCGTTGGCATCGCGGTCGCCGATGAACTGCTCTTTCGCAAGGTCCCACGCAAGTTTGCGGCCGGTCAGGCACGCTATGACGCCCAGGTGGCAGAAGGACGCGGTGCGGTGTCCGTCCTCGGCGGGCGCGACGGGGTCCTCGCGCGTCTTGATGCAGTCAAGCCAATCGCGCCGGTGGCCGCGGTTGCGCCTGAGTTGGACGTCGCCCGGCCCCCAGGTGGTCTTGAGGAGGTCGGGCGGGTCGGCCGTCAGGCGGCCGCCGTGGATGGCCACGAAGACCCAGCCGTCGGTCCCCTCGAACCTTATGCCGCGCTGCCCGCCGGACTCGCAGATGATCTTGAGTCCGTTGCCGTACGCGTATTCAATGTGGAAGTTGATGGGCACGTTCCACAACGTATCGGTGCGGAACTTTACGTCGCGGGCCTCTATCTGTACCGGCCCGACCAGGAGCGGCCCGGCCCCCCACAAGGCGATGTCGTTGACGTGAGCGCCGCGGTCCGTCAGTTCCCCGTCGGAGTAGTCGAGAATCCAGCGGAAGTTGAAGTGGCATCGCGGCTCGCAGTAGGGTTCCCACGGGGCGGGGCCGAGCCACATGTCGTAGTCGAAGCCTTCGGGCGGCGGCTTCGGGTCGGCCGGAGGCTGCGGCGCAAGGCAGTGGGCCTCCATCGGAAGGTGCGTACGGATGGTGTGAATCCTGCCCAGGCGCCCGTTGCGCACCAGTTCGCAGGCAAAGCGGGCCTGGCCGGAGCGCTCCTGGCTGCCCGTCTGAAACACGCGGCCGTAGCGGCGGACGGCATCGGCGGCTGCGCGGCCGTCGCCGATGGTCGAGGCCATCGGCTTCTCGCAATAAACGTCTTTGCCGGCCTTGGCGGCCAGCGCCGAGAGGAGGCCGTGCCAGTGGTCGGGCGCGGCAATCAGAACGGCGTCAACGTCGGGCCGCTCCAGAACCTTGCGGAAATCGGCGTAGGAGGCGCAGCCGGCGTACGTGCCGGGGGCGTCCTTGGAGTAGTGCTGCTCGACCCACCCTTTTTTCTCTTCGCGGCGGCGTGAATCGACGTCGCATATGGCCAGGACCTGTACGTCCTTCTCTTCCAGCAGGCCGCGCACGTGCCCGCCGCCCTGGCCGCCAGTGCCGATGCAGCCGATGCCGATGCGGCCGGACGGGGCAGGGCGGCCCTCCAGGCCGAGGGCCGACGCGGGTATCACATGGGGCGCCGCGGCGGTTGCCGCCGCGGCCTTCAGCAAGGTTCGTCGCGTGAAGACCTTCATGCCGCACCTTTCATCAAACGCACTGCGCTCGCCTTCGGCTCGTGCCTAAGCCGCGGCCTTGCATGGCGCCTGCGGCTGGCGTTCGAGCCGCCGCTGTAAAGCGGCGGTTACGTCCGCGCCGCGTCGCGTCGCCGGCGGCGCTCGCCTTTACAAGTGCCACGGCGCACGCATGGCACGCGACAGGAACCGGTCGGCCTCCGGGTCGTCCACGAACTGCTCGGCGTCGGGGTTCCAACGGACCTTGCGGCCCAGAAGCATCGCAATGTTGCCCAGGTGCGCGATGGTTACGGAGCGGTGCGCGTTCTCGATGGGGGCGACCGTCTCGCCGCGCGCCCGGACGCACTCCAGGAAGTTCCCCTTGTGGTCGCCGGACTCGTACAGGTGAATCTCGCTGGGGCCGATGACGCTGGTAAGGAGCGACTTCGGCTGTGCGTCGATCTTGCCGCGGCTGACGAAGACCCACCCATCCGTGCCGACGAACTTGATGCCGTTCGGGAACGTCGTGCCGTCGGCCACGATCATTCTTGCGCCGTCGGCATAGGTGCACTCAAAGCGATACGTGACGGCCGCATTCCACAAGCCGTCGCGCGGGAAGACGCCCTTGCCCTCGATTTCCACGGGCCCGGTGTGGCTTGTGCCGTTGCCCCACTGGGCGATGTCACAGTGGTGTGCGCCCCAGTCGGTCACCTGGCCGCCGGAGTAGTCGAGTATCCAGCGGAAGTCCCAGTGCGTGCGGCCCTTGCAGTAGGGGGCCCACGGGGCCGGGCCGAGCCAGAAGTCGTAGTCGAAGCCTGCCGGGGGCGGCTCCGGCGCCGCGGTCTTGCCAACGTGGCCGGTGGGCAGGCCGACCTCCATCGTGAGCAACTTGCCGATGCGGCCGTTGCGCACCAGTTCGCACGCGAAGCGGAAGTTGCGGTCCGACCGCTGCTGGCTGCCCGTCTGAAAGACCACGCCGTGGCGCCGGCAGGCGTCGCTCATGGCGCGGCCCTGGTGGATGGTCAGGGCGAGCGGCTTCTGGCAGTGGATGTCTTTGCCCGCCTTGGCCGCCTCGATGACCGGGATGGCGTGCCAGTGGTCGGGCGTGGCGATCATGACGGCGTCGATGTCCTTGCGGCGGATGATTTCACGGAAGTCGGTGCACTCAAGGCAGTCGGTGCTGCCGTACTTCTTGTCAACGAGCGCCTTTGCCCGGCGGCGCCGCTCGGAATCCACGTCGCACACGGCCACCACCTGGACCTCGGACTTGCCGAGGAACCCGTTCAGGTCGCCCGTGCCCATGCCGCCCGTGCCGATTGCGCCCATGACAAGGCGGTTCGAGGGGGCAGGCCGGGCGCCCGCCCCCAGGGCCGACGCCGGAACGACCAGCGGCGCAGCCGCCAGCGTCCTGAGGAAGCCGCGACGGGTGACGCCCCTCATTGCGGTTCTCCCATGCCCCCGCGGAGTCTTCTGTCCGAGCCGGCGCCGGAGAAGCGGGTGCGGCAGTGTATCAGACGGCCCGCGGGTTTTCAATCTTCGGGAAAAACGGCGCGGCCCGCCGCTGGCAGGCCGCGCCGCTCACCGTCCGCCTGGCGGCATGCCCACGCCGGCTTTCGCGTGGGCATGCTTCCGGCCCCTGCTGGAACATGCCCAGCAAGAAGCGTGCTGGGCCATGCCACTTCACGCCTGCTGCGCGGTAGCCGCAGGCATCTGGAGCGTCCTGCTCTGGATGCCAGCCTTGGCCAGGATCAGGTAGAGGACGAAGCCGACGATGAAGGCGGCCACCGGCGGACACGGGATCTTCCCGGCGAGGCCGGGGATGAAGTCCGCCGCGCCGACGACAAAGCCGAGGATCCACGAAATCCAGCCTGCGGGGTTGAAGCCCGCCCTCGGCCCGGCCCACTTGCAGCCCGAAAGCAGATAGTCGGCCATCATCGCGCCGCAGACGGGGCCGAACGAGGCGCCAATGATGCTGAAGACCTTGATGGCGTCGCCGGCCCAACCGGTGACCGCCAGGATGATGGAGGCAAGTGCCCCGAGGCCGCACGAGATTAGCGGCCGCACCTTGGGCAACGTGGTCTTGAAACTGTTGGCCGCGATGAACGCCGAGAAGCAGGCCGGCGGGAATGCCGCAATGGCCAGCAGGTACATGAGGACGTCAGCGGTCCTTTTCCCGACGATGCTATCCATCAGGCGAGGGGGCTCCATAATGGCGCCGCCCGTAACGATGCCGCTGCCGTACGCGCCGGCCACGACGAGAAGCGCCACGCCGCCCGCGAACACCGTGGAGAGGGCGACGCCGGCCAGGCCGCCCATGTGCACGTCCTTGGCGTCGCGGTTGTTCATCCCGAAGTCGGCCCCCGCGGCACCCGCCGTCGCGAAGAAGCCGACCACGTAGGTCGCCAGGAGCGCGATCACGCCGAACGACGTCAGCGGCGGCTGGACCCCAATCGCCGGCGGCGTCGACGTCTCGCCCGCCCTGACGAGGGCCTGGCTATCGAAACTCCCGACGCCGCCGATCGTCGTGACCAACAGGATGACCAGGATGGCCAGGGGGATGAGCGGCAGGAAGGTCGCCACGCGGGCGACGTACTTGATCCCCTTGACGCCCATGAAGGTGCCAAGGATGATCCACGCCGAGGCCACGATGGCGTGCGGCAGCGAACCCATCGCCTTGCTCGGATCATCAAAGAACCGGTTGACCAGCAGAAAGCCTGCGAAGAAGCCGTTCACCGCCAGCCAGCCGAACTGAAGCAGGCCCATCAGGAAGCCCGGCATCAGGAACCCGCCCTGCGCGCCGTAGGTGGAGGTGCCCACGATGTACAGGGGCAGCCCCGTCTTCATGCCCAGCATGCCCGGCACGAGGTAGAAGAGGAAGTGGCAAATCAAGGCCGCCAAAATCAGGCCGAGGAAGGCCACCCCCAGCCCCTGGGCCAGCGTCCCGCCCGCGAACTTGCTGTAGCCATCCGCCCCGGCCCCCAGCGGGATCTGCTGCCAGAAGACAAACCAGAGCATGATTCCCGCATACGTCTGCGCCGTGTTCTTGTACCACGCGGCACGGTTCCCGGCAGGATTCGGCACGGCAGATGCAAGGTAACCCGGCAAGTTTCCGTTAGCCATGTTCTCCCCTTTCTGCGAGATGGGACCCTGGACCTTGCCGGACCGGCCCGTGACGGCATCGGCGAACCTGTCGCGGCCTCCCGCGGCATTCCCCCGCCCGGGTACTGACTTGTTCTACAGGCGCGGACTGGCAAATCAAGGGAAAAATGTGGGCATGGTTCAAACAAGCCCCACGCACCGCGTGGGGATGGATGGTGCGGGCCGACCATCCCCCGGCGGTGCCGGGGGCTTTCAACCATGCCAAAATGTGGACAGCCCGTGGGCGGTTTCTGGGCAGGCCGGTGAATCCGAGCCCGCCCACGCGCGGCCGGTCTCCCGGCCCGCACCCGGTCGGCGGTGGAGCGCAACGTTGTTCATCCCGCGGCCGCCCGACGGGGTATCAGGCA
>Ga0194125_10009548_pt1 | contig 13419 bp, 13 predicted proteins | sample TA2KigC250mmetaG_FD_148626 | JGI IMG/M metagenome (GOLD analysis project Ga0194125, IMG submission 148626) | Freshwater microbial communities from Lake Tanganyika, Tanzania - TA2015034 Kigoma Deep Cast 250m | ecosystem: Environmental > Aquatic > Freshwater > Lake | place: Tanzania: Lake... | reverse complement strand
GTGGGCATGCAGCTAATGTCTCAATCCCTTATTCATCAGGTCACTCATTTCAACATAACAATGCTTGGGATATAAGTAATGAGCCATGGGTCTCAATCCCTTATTCATCAGGTCACTCATTTCAACATCCCACGGGTATTGTGAGGAGTGTTTCCCTCTGGTCTCAATCCCTTATTCATCAGGTCACTCATTTCAACCGTCCCCCTCATCAGATTCCGTCCGGGCGCGCCCGTGTCTCAATCCCTTATTCATCAGGTCACTCATTTCAACTCTGATTGTTGTTGTGGATCGGAACCAAAAGGGTAGTCTCAATCCCTTATTCATCAGGTCACTCATTTCAACATCCCACGGGTATTGTGAGGAGTGTTTCCCTCTGGTCTCAATCCCTTATTCATCAGGTCACTCATTTCAACTGGAAACTTTTCGGTCGGATATTCTATTTATAAGTCTCAATCCCTTATTCATCAGGTCACTCATTTCAACTGGTCAAAGAGCGCACCCCACACCTGTAGCTTGGTCTCAATCCCTTATTCATCAGGTCACTCATTTCAACCGTCCCCCTCATCAGATTCCGTCCGGGCGCGCCCGTGTCTCAATCCCTTATTCATCAGGTCACTCATTTCAACATTCTCTACCGGAAGTTTCGGGTTTCGACATCGTCGTCTCAATCCCTTATTCATCAGGTCACTCATTTCAACCGTTCATGAAGCGGCAGTCCTTAGGGATCTCCAGTCTCAATCCCTTATTCATCAGGTCACTCATTTCAACTATGGGAAAGTAAGAAACCTGGGCAAATGTATGTCTCAATCCCTTATTCATCAGGTCACTCATTTCAACGAGTGTGAAGGCAGTTGCCAGACGGCTGAATAGCCGTCTCAATCCCTTATTCATCAGGTCACTCATTTCAACCTTTACCGACGCAAACGACTGGGGCCTGATTGCCGAGTCTCAATCCCTTATTCATCAGGTCACTCATTTCAACCGAATTTCTCCGTCCCAGGTTTTGTTGGATCCAACGTCTCAATCCCTTATTCATCAGGTCACTCATTTCAACTAAGGCTACGGAGGGCAAGCCGGAGCTTAAGGGGTCTCAATCCCTTATTCATCAGGTCACTCATTTCAACCCCCGGATGTCGCATAACCTGTTCCACCAACCTTTGTCTCAATCCCTTATTCATCAGGTCACTCATTTCAACTTAAGTTCGTTATGAGAAGGACTTCAATAAATAGTCTCAATCCCTTATTCATCAGGTCACTCATTTCAACCAGACCCAACGGATCAAGACTGGTGGTGGTATCAAGTCTCAATCCCTTATTCATCAGGTCACTCATTTCAACGCTATTTAAATAAGTATCCAGATTTGCTCTGGAATAAATGTCCATCGCGCGAACCTCCGATTTTCATCACTATTTTAACTTCAATGTCTTTTCACCGATATAAAATCTTCAGTCATTACAAATCGGTTTAAAATCGCGAACCCTAAATTGGAGATTTTAAAAAAAATAAATGGATCAAGTTAATTAGGTAGATCCCTCTCTTTTCCGGTGGGGGTCCGCGCGAAAATCATTGATCAGACAAATTCATATCTTTAGTATCGGAAACTTAGGAAGATCTTCTTCCTTTACCTGAGAAAATTTAAGTATGACCTCAAATAATTTATTGAATATTTTCTCGTCAACCGATTGAAATCCGTGTGCAAGGATTGAATAGTTCCGGGTATCTAAGATTGGACGAATTTCCTTGTCATAGGATTCAAAAAACTTATCGGCGATCTCACTCCCCAATTCTTTTAATAGACGGTAAGAAGCCATTAGGGGTATCTTAACTTTTTGGTTTATACCGTGCTTTTCGCCATATTTTGATAGATATTCACTACGAAGGTTTTGAGGTATCTTCTCGATTTTCACATCGGACGTATCAATTCCGAATTTCTCTTTCAATTCTGCCTGCCCAAGAACCTCTATGGCTCTGTATAGACGGGCAACTGCGTCGTCATACTTTTTTTCGAGGTCTCCTCGCCTCCTTGCGTTTGCCAAAAGGTCATAAAAATAATAGATGGAAGGTTTATTGCTATTGATTAAGTTCTGGAGAAATTCGAGGTTTTCATCAATGGCGGCCGCGATTTTCTTGAGCGTGGCTTTTTCAGTTCCGAGGGCTGTAAATACATCTCTACTTTTAAAAAGATACGGCTTTGCATCCCGATGCTTGAAATTATCCCACAAATTGTAACCCATGATCATTTCCCGGAGAGCCTCAAAAAAAGGCCGTTGCTCTCTGCTTACCATTGATACACATTTCTCGACAACATCTACAGCTGAGGCATATCGGGCTTTATTGAAAAGGGTCGAGATCTCCTTTCGTTCTGCCGTTGCAATTTCGTTCCAGGGATTATCGAGAAAATACATACTCTCATTTCCATTTATAACTATGCCGACTCCTCCTTTTGATCGCTCGCTCCCCCCGACATAGCTATAGCAACAAGACTTGTCGATTGTCGCCAAAGCCAGGGCAACCGACATGGTTTTGGTCCCTCCCGTATAGTCCACACAGATTTCTTCAGGGTCGATTTCCCATTTTTCTAATAGGTCAGGCAACTTTTTATTGATCGAAGAATAGCATTCAGAAAGTAGTTCAGGGTTTGATGTAACAATCCAGTCGTGATGGCGTAGTTTGTAATCGAGCCCGGGAAGGATCTCTTCCTCAATTATCCTCTTTGTGTTTTTTGAAACGAAGAAGCAGATGTATTCAGGCTTTGCCTTATTCAACGAAAATATAATGGGCGCTGGCGTTCCACCCACTGACACAATCATACATTTAATTTTTTTGGTCATTTATTGCCCCCCAAGTAATCTACGTCTCAATCCCTTATTCATTAGGTCCTCTTTTCTCACTGCCCTTCTTTTTTCTTTTTAGTTATCAAGAGGATAAAAATAATAATTTTGTAACCCCTCTGTATTGGGGATTTTATTGCTATCCTCCCGCAGTGTGGGGGTAAACAATGGGGACAGCAAAGGCATAGGCATATTGAACCACTTCCGGCTTTGCCGGAGCAATTCCCTCGCTTATCATTCGGCCATAATATTCCTTCGGGGTTCCTCCTGTCCTAAAGACCGAGCCAGCCTTTACCATTACCAAAGGCTTTTTAAAGGGATTTCCGCAGAAGGTGAACTCCTCCCCGAGTTTTCCATATTTTACAAAGGTTTTATACAGCCCTTCGGTTGGATCATCCTCAGCGGGGCAGAAGTTTGAGAGCGAAACGAATCCATCTGCGTTACCTGCTTTCTTAAAATCGAATCCAACTACCTCTACAATGGAAAACTGTCCGCTTCCAATAGATTTTTTCTTTCCATAACCAGACTTGGATAGATCATCGAAAAGTTCAAGAACTCTTTGTTTCCATTCTTCGCCTACTGTCTTGAGATAGACATTTATCTCCGAAACGAATGTTTTTCTCAGGTTGAAAATTCCACCCTCCCTTGACGTAGATTGTGTCAGGCGATCTATCCTGTTGTGTGGCAGTAAGTAATCGGAATAGGGATTTTGAACAGGTGCTGGCCTGCATTCCTTGCCATCTCTGAAGGATTGGAAATCCACTGGAGTAACAAGATCTACTTTTTTAAGATTCTTTTTATCTTCAGGATCTATTACATAAAATTCTGCTGATAGGGGTTTTGGTAGTAATTCAAGAGGGAATCCATCCGAAATTAAGAAAGGAGGTTCTCTCTTTTGAAACGGCTCAAGGAATGTCTGGAGTCCCTTTTCTCCCTCCCGATATGCCACCACCCAGCATAGATGCCCGAAAAGCGTATCGGCTTGGAAAGGAGTTATGATGCTCCCGTGAATTTTTAGTTTGATTTTATATGTTTTCATGGATCACCCTTTTAGTTGGACATTCGCAAGGCTTTCCTTTTCTTTTTTACAATTCTCTCTCCAATCCTTTGAAAACTCTTTCCCGTCAAAGAGGATGTTGTTAAATTCAATGTGTCCTGAACCTCTGGTTCCGCTCCCACCAATGGCATCCTGCTCCATAAGGTATAATCCCGCAGCTATCCAGCGCCTTAATGCTTCTTTGTTATCGCTATCAAACACGCGGGTCGAAATCTCGAAGTGAAATTCAACTCCTTCAGGGATTCTCTCCATAGGAAAAAGCGCGCCTCCGGCTGCCTTGCCTGTGACACGGTCGATCCGCACCCCTGGCTTCTCTTCTAATGCTATCTTCTCGAAAATCTCTTCAGACTGTTTTGTGAGGTAGCAGTCACGGAATATGAGCCGTGTAGGTTCATACGTCTTGACCGAACTGCCACTGCCAAAAAGGAGGCAAATCTGGCACTTCCCGCACCAACACGGAGAGCCTTGATCTCTTGGATCTGTTTCTTTCCGCTCATAGGTGAGTTCCAGGAGGCACCTCATTTTTCCTTTAAGGGATGAGCCAGGGATATAAGGCTGTTTGGTCCGAGGGGATTCCATAACCGGCAACGGTTCCCCACGCTGGGGCCTCTCGCCTCCTGTTCCAATGTGCAATCCGCTTTTTAATTTAAGAGTGGCTATTAGGCTGGCGTAGTCTTTTAATTTCATCTTAGTTCCTCCTTTCTATTTCTTTGTTGGGAAGTAACACACGATGCTATCGAGGTGCTTAAAGAATCCATCCAGGGATTTTTCATCTTTCTCTGCCAAGGCCAAATGGTGCTTCATAAACTGAACAAAACAATCAGGGATTATATTTCTTTTAAGTTGGTATTCAAGGTCTGTCTGACATTGATACAGGATGGGCTTTGCATGATCGATCCCCTTCAACATGGCTTTAGTCTTGGCATTTAAGATTTTACGGTGAACATCCCTTAATTGCTTGATGGCAAGAGTTGGCCTGCTATTGAAAAAAATATTGGCAAGTTTTTGTGGATAATCGATGTAAATATCTTTCAGAATATACCCTTTCCCGTCATAATAGGTTTTGAGCAGGAGGCCAGATACATTGAACGTTTCGCCTTGCGGCGATGAGAAACAGTTTTGGCAAAATCTAAAGTGCGGTTCCCTGGGCTCAAATTCCCTTCCACATCTTTCGCATCTTTTTTTCATTGATCAACTCCTTGTATAAGTTAGAACGTAATCCATGATGGTTCTTAAGAACTCAAGATTCTCCCCTCCCTGGGGTTTATCAACAGTCGGGATCAAGTCTTCTGCCCAAACAAGGGCAGCCTTCTGCCCTTCTTTTGCGAGGTTCCGTTTTATGTCATAGACGAGCAGAGGAACAAACCTCAGAAATTCTGTCTTGACCCCGAGCGAGGGATCGTGGATGTTAGAACTCTCCGACATTTCACCGTATCTTCGGAGGTTGTTGATGAAACCTCTGGATACTACGGGAGGCTCCCTTTCCAGCCATTCAATTATTTGATCGGCTTCTTTTAATATCTTCTCCTCAAGATCCTTCCAACTGACTGTTTGATTGAATAATGTTATTCTGTTCTTGCCCTCCTTTCGTTTGGAATTTCTCAACTTTTCCTCGACGATCTCAGCACAATAAGAGATTGGGTTGTATGGCTTGGTTAGATAGATGCCTGCTGAAAATGTGAGGTCAGGGTTGTTGGCACAGAACCGAGAGAACTCTTTTCTGATCGTATTGACAAAATCGATCGACTTATTCCACGGCCCCAAGACAAATAGATCGTCCCCACCTGAAAAGATTGTGTAGTGCCCTTTGAAGGCCTCCTCCATTCTGGACTGGAGATAGCCTGAGAAGAAGGTCTCCAATAAACGGGAAAATGTGGCAAACCTGGAGATGGAGAGCCTGGTGTCCTTAAAGCCCTCCCTCAGTATCAGGCCCATGTTGTCAACATCAGCCTTGACATAACCAATCAGTTTGTCGCCATCAGCAGAATTGGCAATATCATTGAAAGTGACGGGCTGGCCCCTTTCTACCTCGGAGGAAGCAACATCCAATGTGGTGGGTATGTGGTTTGCGAGATACTTGAATCCCAGAACAGGGAGTCTTGTTTCGGTATTGTTGAGAGCCAGTATAAGATAAGGGCTTTTCTCTGATTTTCTACCAATAATAACATCGTCCCAAAGTTCAAAGGAGTAGCTCAGAACCTCGAACCCGTGCAGGTCATCGTTGAAAAAGGCAAGGTATTTGGCTTTGGGGAGGAGCTGCCCGATTCTGGTGTCGTTTGAACACCTCTCACAAAAGGCATCTCCCACCTTGGCAGGTCCTTTTATCGGAAATTTCTGGCACCCTTGGCAGACTTTCTCGTCTCCCTCCACAACCTCCGGCCTGATAAATTCCTGGACGGCCCATTTACCGTTAACGGAAAGCGCTTCCTTGTGGGGCTGATACTTCTTGAGGCTAAGGTTGCTTTTCAGCCTGTCCATTACTTCGGAGAAGACTGTCAGATCCCTTCCTGACAACTCTTCGGTTGCAAGAGAAACCGATAATTCCGCGTTAAGCCTCTTCATTGTCCAATCGTCAAACTCTTTCTGGAGGGCTTCGATCGTCTTGGGAGCATCGTTCGGATTGGGACAGAGGATGTAGAAGTTCCCACCCGCCGAAAGGATCTGGTTGCAAAGAGGCAACCGGAAAGCCTGAAGGATTTTATGGGAGGCAATCTCCGAGACAAGTTGAACAAACAAGGATCTCGCACGGAGCCTCTTAGCAACCTTCCCCTGCTGAGTGAGAACATCGAAGATATAGGTCTGAATGCCCGAGATGTCTCCCCCGACCAGAAGCGTTGCCTTGCTATCAATATTTATGGTTTCAGCGGGCCTGTCTTGATGGTAAGCGTAAAGGCATCCTGCTATGGCAGCCGTGGTTTTGAGGTGATCGAACAGGGGAACATCGGGTTCGATTTTGTAGGTCGCGCTTGGGATGCACCAACAATACTTCCAGAGAAGGAAATATAAATAATCGACCAAGTGTTGAGGTGAAAGATTATCGAAATTTGCCGATGCAATTTCCTTCTCGAATCCCGCCAATAGTTGAGCATACTCTTTTTGGGAACATTTCTTATCATCAACGGGGAAAATCTCCTGTAATCGCTCTTTACCGAGGGGAGCAAATTTATAGTATCTCTCAGGTTTAGGTTCCTTGGAGATTGAAACCTTAGAGAAGATTGAAATCAGGCGGTCTGAGAACGGATCACCCTTTTCTTCCTCGTCAATTTTAATTGCGATCCGGTCCATCCCAGCAGAAATGGCATCGGCCAGGGAGATATATTTTTCGTGTTCGTGGTGGTTACCGATGGCGGACCTAATGAGTTGATTCTCTTTCCCATCAAAAACCGAGCTCAATTTTTCGGAAAGATGGTTCTGGAACCATTCTTCGCCCCAATGAGAATGGTCCTGACTCATCGGATTGGTTTGGGCTCGTTGGACGAACTTCCCTATGTCATGCAGGAGCGCTCCCAAGATGACCGCATAGTATTCGTTTTGTTTGATGTCCATCTTTAATTCCTCTTGATTTGGTATTTCCCAAGGCCGAAACTGGTCCCTTTGCCCACATGGATGTATTCGCCAAGAAGCAGAAACGGAAGAAAGGGTTCAACCTTTCCCTCAAAAGTGACGGGTCCCGTGAACCCGCCCATCATCATTTTTGTGTCTTGCCGGTTTGAATAGCGCTCCCAGTCAAACCAATGAAGATTCGACTTTTTAACTCTGATGTTTGATGACTCTTCTATCAACCCCCTATAATCAAGATCAAGCTCCTCTCCACAATGGAAATAAGAAAGGAGGGAGATACGCCTGAGCATATTGCGGATCAGAACGTGGAACTCCAGGGTTTCAGAGAGCTTGCCATCAAATTTCAAGCGGGTTGGTGTAATGAAGTTGATGGTCAGGGAACCAGACGAGGAGGGCCGAGAAAAGTGTTGGAGAATTTCGTCCATGCCCACAGATTTAATATTTTGCCTGAGAATTTTATCGGTCGAAGAGTAAATTGTCTCCCCGCAGTTCCGGTTCGTGGAGGTCCTTAACTCTTCCAGTTTATATTTCCCCCTCCCTTTGCCGATACCGATCTGCCCCAATTCATCGAAGGTATAGATGAAATAGGGGAGGAAATCGGTCGATTTGCCAATCAATATCAACTCAAAGGAGAGTATTTCTCCCTGATGGTATTCCCTTTTTTCTTCCAGGGGTGGAGTAATGACGAATGGATGGGGGGCATAAGGGTATTTCCTCATCTTTGAGGAATTGGATGGAGGGGGAGTCTCAAAGACATAGGAGTAAACGCATTTCTCTTTGAGCAAACAGGATTCGCAGATCTTCTCTCGGTTGATGCATACGACCTTCTTGAAGGCATGGCCAAAGCCGCCCCTTAAAGTTGACCCTTTATAGGCAGGAAGGCTGATATTTTCCAGTGCCTTCAGAAAGAAATGAAATCTCCCAAATCTGAAATTGTTTAGAGAACCGTCCATGATCTGTTGCCTTGTTAGTGCCTTTAAACTAAAAAAAACCCATTCCTTCTTTAGAAATGGGGCAATTTTTACCAAATGGCCATATATCCCTCTTTATACGGTTAATGGTTAGTTTTGGTGGGCTTTAGTTAGCTTAGGAATGTATTAAATTTCAACCAAAGTGTCAATGAAAATTAGATAAATAATCGTGTGGACTTTCAAGGTCAAAACACTACTTTGCCCCCCAAACTTTTTTCCCCAAAAACCCCAAAAATTTTTTTCGGCCACAGTTTTGAAGAAAATAATTGGGAGGTCAGTGAGATGGGTATATTAAATTCCTCCAAGGGACTTTCCTGCAAATCCATTACACCTGCCACCCCCTCCCCCCCTTCCTTTTCATCGAGTCGAGGTCGGTTCAGTTTTCTACATCCGCATGAATTCCTTTTTCCTTGCCAGGACTGATCCATGGTCCAGCATCAAGCCGAGACTGTGAAGCGGTCCTGGTCAGTATCGAGATCGGTAGAATTCCGGCCTTATCAGATTTAGTTATGATGTTTTATTACCCAAACCTCGGAGGATTCGAACTCGGAAAAGCCCTTTGATTTTCAAGGGTGGTTGTCACCTTTGGGTCATAAAAGAGACACAAATATCACCCAAATTCAGACACCCGGGCAACGAAGCTAACATCTATGAGTCAATGAAACCATAGCATAGTATGATTTGAAGATAACGGGATGAAAACGAGCACGGTAAGTCGCCCTCATCCGCCTTTTTTATTTAGGAAACCATCGTTTTGAATTCTGCTCTAACAAATCCATCGTCTGCTCAAGCATTTCTATCACTTCCTGGGTAATCGCCAGATATTTCCCTTGATTTGGACCAAGTAATCCCAACAACTGGGTACAAAAAATTTGTTGCGTCATCCCAGGTGGTGATAAGAGTTTGTTTATAATTGCGTTGTAATTTGAACACATATGATCAAAGTAGTCCTTACAGACATTGCGGATTGCCCTGGGACGAAAGGAACGGGCAACAATATCCTTTGAGGTGGCTATGATTCTTAATAGCACTTGATCGGTGATAGTCTGCATCCCATCCCAGGTTTTGGACGGTAAGAGGCCTATTGGTGGCTGAACAGCACCTTGTTGAGCCTGTGCATAAGTGGAATTCATAAGGTTCAGACCAGTTCGAATTTCTCCAAGAAGTGAATCCAGTATTGCTATCCCCAATTTACAATCGTTTCGTCTACTTTTCCATTCTCCAAGTCTGTCCACTAAAACGTAGGTAATTATTGCGATCAATATCGGTAAAACCACATTCTTCGAGAGAAAGTAAAATGTTGATACAGTCAGCATTTCTCCCAATGCTTGCGTGTCCATGTAAAACCCTCCATTCGATAATATTGGAAAAAATATAAACTTTAGGTCATGCCAGTGCGATATAACCAAGCCACCCACGGAAGCAAAGAATAACGAAAATATACTTCCCAATATCCCGGAAAAAGCCAAATTTCTTTGCCAAGATTTTGCATTCTCTTTTATGATGAGATGCCAGTCGGTTGACATTTTCAGACCTATCCAGGCAACCATCACAATTCCCACTCCAGAGATATTGAACGCCACAAGGATAGTGAAAAAAAAGCGTTCAGAAGTGCCCATAATTAAGGGAGGCAGATATGGGAGCCCCACAAACGTTTCATATTCATCATCTGTGATTCCGTTGATTTGCTTAGCCTTCTTTTTTATCTGCCCTCGAACCCAGTTAAGTAATTTGGGAGTTATCCATGCACCCAATCCCAGTGAAATCCCAAAGCCAAAAATTAACCTCAAAAGCAAGTCCATAATGAATAATTCAGTTCGGGAGAAAATAAACCCCCGCTATCAAATTTTTATTGCAATGTATATACACCTTTTTTAAGAATTAGGGAAGAGAAGATTAAGGGAAGATATCCCTGCTTTCCTTTAAAGTCATACCCCAAACTGAAGGCTCATGATCGCCCCCACCTTCCTATCACCCGTGATGTCAAGATAGGCTTCCGTGGTGCGAATACGAGAATGATCCATCAGGTTTTTTTTCGACGACCTCTGTCCATAAAACAACTCTTTAACGGACAACCATTTTCCCATTTTTGGATATCGATTTTAAAGAAAAATCTGGCTGTGATTTGATAGGGTTTTATGGACAAATGATTTTCTCAGGTTTAATCTTTCTGCTATCTCTCTTATGGTTACTCCACTTTTTCGGAGCCTTATCAATTCATCCTTATCGAATGCTGGAGATGGTCTGCCTAATTTGGCACCCTTTGCCTTAGCATTAGCCAGCCCCGACTTAACACGCTCTTTGATTAAATTTCTCTCAAACTCAGCGAAAGCTCCTAACAACTGGAACATGAGTCTTCCTGTTGAGGTTGTAAGGTCAAGATTTTCGTTATACGATACAAACCCTACGCCCAGGGATTGAAGCTCGTCCAGCGTCAATATGAGATGCTTCAGCGACCTTCCCAGTCTATCCAGTCGCCAACATAGAATGAGATCAACCTTCCTTTTTCTGGCATCCGTCATCAACCTATCAAGCTCTGGTCTGCGAACCTTTGCGCCACTTTGCCCCTTGTCAACATATTCGCCTGTGATCACCCATCCCCGGGTCTGTGCATAAGACCGGAGGTCCCTTAGCTGAACCTCTGTGTCTTGCCCCTTGTCCAGAGTGCTCACCCTTGCATAGATTGCGGCTTTCATTTTATTTCCCCCTTATTTCTTTCCCTTTACTTTCTTGGCGAGATGTTCTTGCAAGGCTTCTATGATCACTGTCCGAAGGTCTTTCCCCTCCTCAACGGCCAGAATCTTTGAAGCTTTCCATAAATCATCAGGGATATCGATTGAAGTTTTCATCTTTCGGCTCCTCATATCAAAATATAAAGATATCTTTATATTAAGAAATTTATAAATCTTTGTCAAGAGTTTTTTAAGGTAATAAAAAATCGGGACTATACAGACATTGTTGCGATAATGATTTTTTCCTATAATTATCCCTGGATTGAGGTTTGACAGTTTTCGAGAAAAGGCGTAGATTAACCTCCAAAATAAATAATTGAAAGAATAATGGTGATTTTAGATATCGTAACAATAATGGAGGAAAAGATGAAAGCATATCCATTTTTAATTAATCAGGATGCATCGGGTCAAAGATTTCAACCAATTGATGCCCAAAACAAGCTATACAATGAGAAATGGTTGCAGGACTTGTTACGCCGAAACCCAGAGATTTTGCCAGTTGCAGAAATTGAGCCTGTTTTCTATCCTTTGATACCCATTGGGCAAGAGGTTGGGACAGAAACCGGAGCTATTGACAATCTGTTTATTAGTCATAGGGGTTATCTGGTATTGGTAGAAACAAAACTTTGGCGGAATCCCGAAGCAAAGCGGGAAGTTGTAGCTCAGGCTATTGATTACGGAAGTTCCCTATCAAAGTGGAGTTACAATCAGTTAAACGATGTGACGCAAGATTATATTAAAGAGTATGAGAATACCAAGTTGGGTTTGGTTGAGTGGGTTGAACAGCGCTGCGGACCAGTAGAAGGAGGGCGGGATTTCTTCGAGGAAACTGTTGCTAAGAACCTAAGGTTAGGGCGCTTTTTAACTCTTATAGTGGGTGATAAAATACGCCAACCTGTAATTGAAATGCTGAATTATGTTAATAAATATCCTCACTTGGCTACGGATGTAGCATTGATTGAACTTCGTTGCTACCAATGGGCACAGGAAAAAAATAACTGGCCTTTATTAGTTGTTCCCAGCATTGTGGCACGCACAGAAATTGTTGAACGTTCTGTCATCCAAATCACGATAAATCAAACGGGAACTCATCAAATTGATGTAAAGCAGGAGAAGAAAGGAATAAGGGAAGCTCGGAAAAGAGTTACTTTGACCGAAGAAGCCTTTTGGGAACTACTGAAGGAGAGGTCCCCAGAAGATTATAAAAAGGTATATGACCTTATTGATGAATACAGGAAAAAAGATGGAATTAGAATTGACCCCGCAGAGGGTAGTATGATTGTCAGACTGGCTATCCCCGATAGCGGTGAAGAAGTTCCAGTCTTTTTCTTAACCAAAAATGCTGAATTACGGGTATGGACTCAAACTATTAACAGGCGACTATCAGAAGTTGGATTTGATTCAAGTTTAGGTGAATCTTATGCTACTGAGATGAAGAACCTAATGAGATTATCTAAAGACCGATCAGAACTTGGCCGCCCGATTCGAGAAGTCAATATAGAGAAATTTAGATCTGTTGTCGATGCCTTCATCCGTAACGTGCAAGTTGCGGAACCGAGTGAATGAAAAACTAAACTCTTTGGTCAGCAAGAAGAGTTCACTAATAAACCATTTTTCAAACCGAGAATCATTAAGCATACCTTTGGTATGAGGGACGTTTCCCCAATTGTTAAGTTTCGACCCATCCCCCACAGTCGAGAAAGGGGGTGGACATTGAGACCAGCCGGACCATATTGAGACTCTCCCGCAAAAGTATAGACCCCCCAAAAAAATTTTTGCAGCAAATCCAAAATTAGGCTTCTTATACTTTTGCAGCTAACACTTATCTGAAAAAGAAGGTTGATCTTGGAGTTTATGATTATTGGGTGATATAGAGGATAACGAAAAAACTATCGTGGCTATTAACGATTGAAAGGGATTAAGACGCTTTCTTTTTCTTAAATTCAACTAAATATACCTTCTTCCCAGTTAACCGCTCCAGTTCATGAAATCGTTCACTCTGGCTTGGCCTTATCTTGTCAGGTAATCCTTTAACTTCACAGAAGAACCAATCCTTGAAGTCTGGGCGATAGCAGAGCAAATCTGGGTTTTGAACCCTACCCGAACAAATTTTGGTAATTATCTCGCATGAAAATAGTCTTTTAAGGATTTTCTGTTTCCTCTCGTGTTTCTTAAACTGGTATTTTTCTACAAGGCTCAAGTAACCAGTACTATTATAGATTACAATGGCCGCAAGCCATTCAAAGAAATGGTAGGAATTTTGATT
>Ga0194125_10009547_pt1 | contig 13420 bp, 13 predicted proteins | sample TA2KigC250mmetaG_FD_148626 | JGI IMG/M metagenome (GOLD analysis project Ga0194125, IMG submission 148626) | Freshwater microbial communities from Lake Tanganyika, Tanzania - TA2015034 Kigoma Deep Cast 250m | ecosystem: Environmental > Aquatic > Freshwater > Lake | place: Tanzania: Lake... | reverse complement strand
GCCGAGGTCGCGGGCTTCCTTGGCGATGACCTCCTGGATTTCCTTGATGATGCCGGCGCGCATGCGCTGGGTGGCCTGCTGGAGCAACTCGGTGTGGCTACGGCGATAGTTCTGGATTTCCGTCTCCTTGGCTTTGATTTCGTCGAGCTTGTCGCGGACGAGTTTGCGTTTCTGGGCGCGGACTTCCTCGGTGTATTCCGGTTTCTCCTGGTCTTCCTGGAGTTTGCCGAGTTCCTCGCTGAGCTTGCGGAACTGGGCCAGAAGATCGTCCTGTTCCTTGTTATAGGTCTCGGCCTGTTCCTTGAGCTTGGCCGACGAGGCGGTGGTCTTGTGGTATTCGTTGAACGTGCGGTTGAGATCCACGGTCACGATGCGCCCGCCGGTGACCTGGGCAAAGGCCGCCTGGCCGAACGTGACAAGCGCAGCCGTGGTGATGATGGCAACAAACGATTGTTTCATGATTGGGTTGTTTTCCTTCCTGGGTACAGGGTTTGACACATGCGCCGTGAATCCTATCAAAACTGGTAGCCGACGCTGAACTGAATCTTGCCGTTGCGACCGGTGACCTCATCCGTCATGATGGGATAACCGTAGTCAAGCCGCAACGGACCCACGGGCAGGTTCAGGCGTATGCCCACGCCGACATCGGACTTGAGATTGCTGGCGCTGAAGTCGTAGGCATTGCGCTGGACTTCGCCGATGTCGAAGAACACGGCGAAGCGCACCCGCTCGACAACGGGGATGGTGTACTCGGCGGTGGCGTTCATGTACGTGTTGCCGCCGATGGATTCATTGTTGATATCGCGCGGACTGACATCGCGGTAGCCGAAGCCGCGCAGCGTGTTGGCGCCGCCGAGAAAGTAGCGGTCGAACAGCGGCACGTCGTTGACCTTGACGAGGTTGGTGGTGGAACCGCTGATTTCCTGGACGATCCTGCCGCTGCCCTTGGTGTCGCCGTAGGCGTCCACCACGCCGGCCGCGCCGAGCAACTGGAGAACATGGCCGTTGAAGAACGGGAAGAACCAGGTCGTCTTCGCGTTGAGCTTGTAGATGGAGAGGTCGCCGCCAAACGGCCCACCGGCGAGTTCGGCCGTCAATTCATGACGCTGGCCGCGCGTGGAGATGAAAAAGCTGTCGCGACGGTCATACGTGAGGCTGGCTTGGATGGCGCTGCGGATCCGGGTGCCGCTTTCGGCCTTGAGTTCCCCGGAAGCGCTGCCGCCGATTTCCTCCTGGATGCGCTGGATGCTGTATTGGAGATCGAGGCGGAGGAACTGGTTGATGGCTTTGCCGAGGCGGAGGGCAGCGCCGGTGCGGGATTCGTCGTAGTAATCGCTGTAGTAATTGGCTTCCTGGTGGAAGAGGTCGAAGCCGAAGGAAAGTTGCTTGTCGAGGAACCACGGCTCGGTAAAGGAGAGCAGGTAGTCTTGCCGGCGCAGGCCGATCTGGCCGCGCAGCCGAAGTTTCTGCCCTGCGCCGGTGAACGAGGGCGGATTGAAGAGATCAAAATTGCCCTGGGTGACCTCGACGAAACCGATGAGGCTGTCAATCGAACTGAAGCCGGCGCCGAAGGTGAGGTTGCCGGTGCGCTGCTCTTCCAGGTTGATGGCCAGATTCTTGCGGTTGGGGATCGCCGTCGGTTCGGGGCGCGGTTCGACCTTGGAGAAGTAGCCGAGGTTCTTGAGCCGTTCCATGCTGCGGTCCACGCGGACCGTGTTGTAGGTCTCACCGGGAGCGACAGCCAGTTCGCGGCGGATGACCTTGTCCTTGGTTCGTGTGTTGCCGCGAATCGAGATGAGTTCGATATAGGCCAGTTCGCCTTCGCGGATGGTGTAGGTGATGTCAATGCGGCCGGTCTCGACGTTGGGAGAGCGGACTGCCTGGACGTTGGTGTCGAGGTAGCCGCGCTCGCCGTAGTAATCCTCAATCGCCTTGTTGTCCGCCGTGAAGGCTTCGGGCGTGAACAATTGTCCGGTGGTCATCTTCAGCCGTTTCCGGATGTCGGCGACGGGGAACAGCTTGGCTCCTTCGATTTTGATTTCACCGGCCTTGTATTGGACGCCCTCGAAGATGTCAATGTGCAGGACCATCCATTTGGGGGAAATCCGCTCGACGCGGGTGCCGCGGATTTCGGCGTCAATGTAACCCTTGGAATGATAGGCCTCGCGGATTTTTTCGAGGTCTTCGCGCAATTGATCGTCCTTGATGGTGCCGCTGCCGGACAACCAGGATCCCCACCAATGTTTGCGGGTCTTCATCTGGCCGAGCAACCCCTTGGTCTTGGACCAGAAAATCGGCCCGGTGGTGGAGGGGATGGCCTTGTTGCCGTGAAGTTCAATCCGCTTCAACAGCACGCGGTCGCCCTCGAAAATGACGTAGCGAAGAATGGCCCTGCCCGTGTCGCGGTCCACGCTCGTTTTCGGTTCGACCTTCGCGTCGGGGTAACCGGCCTTCTCGTACAACTCGCGAATCTTTTGCGCATCGGAGTGCGCTCGATACGGATCAAGGATATCGCCGGGTTTCTGGGTGGTTTCCCGTCGGAGGCGATCGTCCTTGTAGCGTTTGGAACCTTCAAACACGACCTCCTTCAGCGTCGCCTTGCCCTGGACGCGAAAGATGATGCGAATGCCATTGGGGATCGTTTCCTGGGAGACCCGCACGTCGTAGAAGTAGCCGGTGGCGATGAGGTTGCGCACGTCCTGCTCCACCACGTCGAAGGCAAAGGGTTTGCCGACAGCCGTGCGGACGTTGCTCATGACAATGACGCGGTTGACCGTCTCCGGCCCGTCGAAGTCAATTTTGATTTCGCGAACGATGGGGCCTTCCTGCCCCGACACGATGGACGGGGTTCCGCCCGCGAACATCACCGCCAGGATCCAACACCAGAGTTTCATTCGTCTCCTCCAACATTCGGCACATCCCCGTCCTCGACGCGGGCGGCATCTTCAAATCGCGTGTACTCGTTTCGGAATATCAGGTTCACGTCGCCGGTGGGGCCGTTGCGTTGCTTGGCGATGATCAACGTCGCCTTGCCCTTTTTGTCACGACGCTCGTCCTCATCGTCAGCGTACACTTCGGGGCGCACCAACAGCCCCACAATATCGGCATCTTGCTCAATCGAACCCGACTCGCGCAAGTCCGAAAGTTTCGGTTTTCCCTCTTCGCGTTGTTCGGGCTGGCGGTTGAGCTGGCTCATCACGATGATCGGCACGCGCAACTCCTTGGCCAGCGCCTTCACGCCGGAGGAGATGTCCGCAATCTCCACCTGCCGGCTGCCGTCGGCGCGGCGCGACGGCGCGCGCATCAACTGCATGTAGTCAATCACCAGCAACTGGATGTCGTGCTTCAGCTTCAACCGGCGCGCGCGGGCGCGCACCTGATGGATCGTCAAACCCGCGCTGTCGTCAATGTAGAGCGGCGCCTTCATCAACTCGGTCGCTGCATTGGTCAGCGGAACGAAATCGCGTTGCTCGCTGAGAAATCCGTCGCGGATCGCATGCAGGTTGACCTGCGCCAGCGAGCAAAGCATCCGCTTGACGAGTTCCTCCGCCGACATTTCAAGGCTGAACACGGCCACCGGTTTGCCTTGGACGATGGCGACGTGCTCGGCGATGTTCATCGCCAGACTCGTCTTGCCCATCGAGGGGCGCGCCGCAATGACGAACACGGTGCCGGGATGCAGCCCGGAGGTGAGGCGGTCGAGGTCGCGAAAGCCGGTGGGAAGCCCCGTCATGCCGCGCGTGTCGAAGAGCCGCTCGATGCTGTGCATCGCGTCCTTGATGACGTCCTTGACGGCGACAGCGCCTTTGGTGGCGCGCTCGGCGGTGATCTCGAACAGCGTCTTCTCCACTTCGTCCACCCACCCTTTCACATCGTCCTGCCGCTCGAACGACCGGGCAATGACATCATGCGCCGCGCCAATCAACCGGCGCAGGAGATATTTCTCCTCCACGATGTCAATGTAGTGCTCGATGTTGGCCGCCGTCGGCACGTGGCCGATCAGGTCGGCGAGATACGCCGCGCCGCCGATTTCTTCGAGCTGGTTCTTGTCCTGAAGACGCTGGGTGAGGGTGACGGTGTCCACCGCCTGCAACGCGTCCTGCAATGCCTTGATCTCGCGGAACACCGCCTGATGGGCCGCATAGTAGAAATGCTCCTCCGACAGGCGTCCCTCCGCCTGCGAGCCGGCGTCCTCAGGGCTGAGCAACATCGCGCCGAGCACCGCCATCTCGGCATCGAGGCTGTTCGGCAACACCCGCTCAACGGCGATGCCGGCATTCTCGGAGGCGAGGGGTTTGATGGCAGCCATGCGCAGACCTCGTCGGCGCGCCTACTTTTTCTTTGTCTTCTTGGGTGCTTCCTCGGCGGCCGGCGCGGGCAACGGCTCGCTCTCGCCGCCGACGATGTGAATCTTCACCTTGGTGGCCACTTCGGGATGCAGTTTCACGTCCACATCGAACACGCCCGCCGTGCGGATCGGGTGTTCGAGGTGGATTTGTTTGCGGTCAACGGCGATGCCTTCCTTCTGGAGCGCCGCAGCGATGTCCTGCGCGGTAATCGCGCCATAGAGTTTGTCCTCGGCGCCCACCTTGGCGACGATGTCAAACGCCTGTTTGGTCAACTGCGCGGCGGTCTCCTGCGCGGCGGCCAATGCGGCGGCGGCCAGGGCGTCGCGTTTCTTGCGCTGGGCCTCGACGCGTTTGAGCATGGCCGGCGTGGCCGGAACGGCCAAGCCGCGCGGGAACAGGAAATTGCGGGCGTACCCGTCGGCGACGGACACGGTTTGTCCCTCGACACCGAGGTTTTCCACGTTGGCGATCAGGATGATTTGCTGGCTCATGCGTTCTCCCTTTAGCGCACCAGCAACATCGCGCGCGCCCGCTTGATGGCGGTGCTGAGCGCGCGCTGGTGTGTGGCGCAGTTGCCCGACAACCGTCGCGGCAGAATCTTGCCGCGCTCGGTCATGAATTTCTTGAGCAGGTCGGGTTGCTTGTAGTCAATGACAATCTGGTCCTTGCAAAACTTGCAGTCGCGCTTGACGAACATCTCGCGCTTCTGACGACGGGGTCCTTCACTGAATTCTCTCGGCATAAGTTCCTTCGCTTGGTTGTAAAACTAAAATGGAATGTTGTCGTCGCTCTCGCCGGAGGCCGGCGGTTCTTCGGGCGGCGGCGGCGCGGGACGGCTGCGTTGCGGCGGACGACTCGGCGGCGGCGCTCCTTCACTGACTTCGGTGCTCGCCCTCGGTCCGCCAACAAATTGGAATCGCTCACAAACGATCTTCAGCTTGCTTCGTTTCTGTCCGCTCTCCTTGTCGTCCCACTGATCCAGCCGCAACCGGCCTTCCACAAACAACGGGCTGCCCTTCTTGAGGTATTGGCTTGCTGTTTCCGCCTGCCGGCCCCAAACCTCAATGTCCACAAAAGTAACTTCCTCCTTCTGCTCACCGGCCTCGGTGGTGTAGCTGCGGTTCACAGCCAAACCGATGTTTGCGATGGCAGTGCCCTTCGGCGTGTACCGCACTTCGGGGTCGCGCGTCAGGTTTCCCATCAGGAGCACTTTGTTGTAGTTGGCCATGATGATCTCCTAGCCGCGTTCAGGCTTTTTCTCCTTTTCCTTCTCCTCAGACTTCGGTTCGCGGGTCGGGGCTTCCGGCAACGGCTCGGTGAATTGCCAACGGAACAAATCGGTGTCGAGATGAAACTTCGCGTCCAATGCCGCAATCGCCTTGCCCGGGGCCGCAAAAATGAAATTCACGTAGCCGCCACCGCTGCGCTTGCGGGTCGTGCGCGCAAACGGTTTCTGTCCCATCTTCTGCACGGTTTCCACCTTGCCGCCAGCCTGCTGGATTTCCTTCTGGATGCGCTCGATGATGTCCTTCTCCGCGTCCTCGCGGCCCGCGGTGTCCAGAATCGCCAGCATTTCATACTTGTTCAAATTCTTTTGTGTCTTTTGTTTCTTCAATCCAACTCTCCTTCTCAATCCGCCTTGGGCGGGGCTTTCCGATTATACCGGTTCATTGCCGTCGTCAATCCTTCTTTCACGCAACAATCGAGCGCCTCAGCCGCTTCCCCGACGATTCTCGCCGCGACCTCCCGTTCCGACGCGCTGAAACGACCGAGCACGTGACCGGTCAGATCCGCTCCCACCTCCCCCACCCGTCCGATCCCGACGCGCAACCGCGCAAATTCCTCACAGCCGCCAAGCGCCTCGATGATCGAACGCAACCCGTTGTGACCGCCGCTGCCGCCCGACTCGCGCAGCCGGACCTGGCCCAGCGGCAAGTCCGCGTCGTCCACCACCACCAGCATTTCCGCCGGCGCGATTTTCAGCCACGACAACATCGCCGCCACCGTCACGCCGCTGCGGTTCATGTAGGTCTGCGGCTTGGCCACAACCACTTTGCCATCGCCGGGCGCGATCTCGGCGACTTCCGCCGCGAACCGCCACTTCCGTTTGAAAGAACCTGTGTGGTTCGCGGCGAACTGCTCGACGACCGCGAACCCGATGTTGTGGCGCGTACCGGCGTACTCGGGGCCGGGATTGCCCAGCCCGACGACCAGCTTTGTTCCGGCCGGCACGGCGGCGCGCTCCGGTTACTTCTTCTTCGCTTCCGGCTTCGCGGCTGCGGCGGGCTTGGCACCCGCGGCCGGAGCCGCGCCTTTCGCCGGGGCCGCTGCCGCAGCGCCCTTGGCCGGCGCGGCGCCGGCGGCGGGTTTCGCCTCGGCCTTGCCGGCTTCGGGCTTGCCTGGCGCGGCGGGCTTGCCATCGGCGGCGGCTTCGCCTTCTTCGCCTTCTTCCTTCTTCTCGCCGATGACTTCCGGCTCGCCGGGTCCCGCTTCGGCAGTGGCTTCGACTTCCTCGGCCATCGGGGCGGCCACGGTGAACACGGCGCGCTCCTTCGGGTCAAGCAAGGTCACGCCCGCCGGCGGCGTCAGGCTGCCGACGTTCACCGACTGGCCGATTTCGAGTTGTTCGACGTTGATTTCGATCACGTCGGGCAAATCCTTCGGCAGACATTCGACGTTGAGTTCGCGCACCACGAACTCCAGGGTGCCGCCGCCGGTCTTGACGCCGGCGGGTTCGCCGACGGGCCGAACGGCAACGGTGGTGCGCATCTTCTCAGTCGCGCTGACCTCGCGGAAATCCACGTGGAGCACTTCGTCGCGGACCGGATGATGCTGGACCTCCTGAATCAGGGCAAGACGCTCGACGGTTTTGCCGTCGGTCTCGACCTTGAGGTCCACCAGCACGTTGCCGCCAATGGCGTGCGCGAGCACGTCGCCGAGTTCTTCGATGTCCACGGTCACGCTCAGCGGCTTGGTGTTCCGGCCGTACACGACGCCCGGAACCACTCCGGTGCTTCGCAGCCGTTTGACGGGACCTCGACCGGTCTCCGTGCGTGTCTTCGCTTTTAATTGTACTTGTTTTGCCATGTTCTTGCTTGCTCCTGAAAATCAGCTTTCCGGCCGCGTGCCGTTGACGTCGAACAGCGACGAAATGGACTCGGACTTGTGGTTGCGCAGGATCGCCTCGCCCAGCAGCGACGCGACGGACAACTCGGTGAGGTTTACGCCGGTGACCTTGTCGCGCAACACCGAATCGGTCGTCACCAGTTCGTCGAGCTTCGATTTGCGCAGCCGCTCGATAGCCTGCGGGCTGAAGACCGCGTGGCTGACGGCGGCGTAGATCTTTTTTGCGCCCTTCTTGCGCAACACTTCCGCCGCGCGCGTCAACGTGCCGGCGGTCTCCGTCAGATCGTCAATCATCAGGACGTTCTTGCCCTTGACGTCGCCGACGACGTTGAGCACCTCGACTTCGGAGGCCGAGGTGCGTTTCTTGGCGACGATGGCCAGCGGCGCGTGGAACATGTGCGCGTAGGCGTTGACCATCTTGACGCCGCCGATGTCCGGCGAGACGCAGACGAGGTCGGGAATGTTTCTCTGCTGAAAATGGCGGTACATCACCGGCGCGGCGTAGAGGTGATCCACCGGGATGTCGAAGAATCCCTGCAACTGCTGGGCGTGCAAGTCCATCGTGATGACGCGGGTCGCGCCCGCGGCGGTCAGCAGGTTGGCGATGAGCTTGGCGGTGATCGGCACGCGCGGCTGGTCCTTGCGGTCCTGGCGGGCGTACCCGAAGAACGGCATGACGGCGGTGATTTGCGAGGCGCTGGCCCGGCGCACCGCGTCAATCATGATCAGCAACTCCATCAGGTGCTCGTTGGCCGGGGGCGAGGTCGGCTGGATGATGTAAACGTCGCGTCCGCGGATGTTGTCGTTGATCTTGACCCAGGTTTCCTGGTCGGGGAACTGCGTAACCGTGGCGTCGCCCAGCGGCACCCCAACATACTCAGCAATGCGCTGAGCGAGGAGCCGATTGGCGTTGCCCGAAAAAATTTTCAGTTCTGATGACAGGTCCACGGTGAATTTCTTTCTGCCGAAAAAACAAGGCCACCTCGCGACGTTGTGGCCTTGAGCGGGGCTTCTTCTACACCACGCCCCCCGGTTTTTCAACCGGAATCTTTCTTGATGTTTGTTGACCAATGTCAACACCCCGTTTAGCCTGCTCCGTCATAGTAGCCGCCAACAACCAAAAGGAAAACCAAACCATGAACATGTTCTGTTACCAATGCGAACAAGCCAGCAAAGGCACCGGCTGCATCACCGCCGGTGTCTGCGGCAAAACCCCGGAAACCGCCGCGCTCCAAGACCTCATCGTCCACGCCGTCAAAGGCATCTCCATGTACGCCCACCGCGCCGCCAAGCTCGGCGCGCGCAGCCGCGACATTGATGTGTTCGTCACCGAGGCGCTTTTCGCCACCGTCACCAATGTCAACTTCGATCCCGTCCGGCTCCAAGGCATCTTGAAAAAGGCCGCCGCCGTCCGTGATCAGGCTCAGGCGCTTTATGAACAAGTTGATCCCAAGCCCCGCAGGCTTCACGGCCCTGCTGCGTGGCAATACGTGAATGACCTGAACGTGCTTATTGCCCAAGGCAAAGTCGTTGGCATACAGCACCGGCTCCCGTTGCGCGGCTCCGACATCACCGGTCTCCAGGAACTTCTCGCCTACGGCGTCAAAGGCACTGCTGCCTATGCCGATCACGCGCTCATCCTCGGCAAGGAAGACCCCGCCGTGTTTGCGTTCTTCCACGAGGCGCTCGACTACCTGACCGACGACCGTCCCGCGGTTGACCAGCTTCTCGCCCTCAACTTGAAATGCGGCGAAGTGAACCTCAAGGTCATGGCCATGCTCGACGCCGCCCACACCAGCACCTATGGCCATCCCGTCCCGACCGCCGTCCGCATTGACCCCATCAAAGGCAAAGCCATCCTCGTCTCCGGCCACGACCTCAAAGACCTCGAAGTGTTGCTGCAACAAACCGAAGGCACCGGCATCAACATCTACACCCACGGCGAGATGCTCCCCGCCCACGGCTATCCGCAGCTCAAGAAATACAAACACCTCGCCGGCAACTACGGCGGCGCGTGGCAGGACCAGAAAGTCGAGTTCGACGCCTTCCCCGGTGCGATCCTGATGACCACCAACTGCATCCAAGAACCGAAGGAAACCTATAAAGCCCGCATCTTCACCTGCGGTCTCGTCGCATGGCCCAGCGTCCAGCACATCGCCAACCGCGACTTCAAGCCCGTCATTGACGCAGCCCAAAAAGCCGACGGCTTCACCGCCGACGGCCCCGGCCGCACCATCACCGTCGGCTTCGGCCACAACACCGTCCTCGGCGTCGCCGACAAAGTGATTGACGCCGTCAAGACCGGCGCGATCAAACACTTCTTCCTCATCGGCGGCTGCGACGGCGCGAAGCCCGGCCGCGATTACTACACCGAGTTCGCCGAGGCCGTGCCGGACAACTGCGTCATTCTCACGTTGGCCTGCGGCAAGTACCGCTTCAACAAACTCCACTTCGGCACACTCGGCGGCCTACCGCGCCTGCTCGACATGGGCCAGTGCAACGACGCCTACTCCGCCATCCAAGTCGCCGTCGCGCTCTCGAAAGCGTTTGGCTGCGGCGTCAACGATCTGCCGCTCTCGTTGATCCTCTCGTGGTACGAGCAGAAAGCCGTCTGCATTTTGTTGACGCTGCTTTATCTCGGCATCAAGAACATCCGCCTCGGTCCGTCGCTCCCCGCATTCGTCACGCCCGCGGTGCTCAACGTGCTGATCGAGAAGTTCAACATCATGCCGATCACCACCGTCGAGAACGACCTCAACGCCTGCCTCAACAAGGCCGCCTAAACCAACCTCAACGCAAAGGGCGCGTCCTTCACCGGACGCGCCTTTTTGCTTTTCCGCCTGCGCTGAATGAAAATCCATTGCCAACAAATCAATGACGGACTAATGTTCGCCCATGCAAAGTTGCCTTTCAGATCGGATTAGCTTCGACCCAGCCGTTTGCCACGGCAAACCGGTCGTACGTGGCACGCGGATTCTCGTCGCCAACGTCGTGGGTGCAGTCGCCGCCGGAGAAACCTTCGCCGAAATCATCGAGGATTACCCGTCATTGACGGAAGTGGACATTCGCGCCTGCCTCGAATTTGCCGGCGAACTGACCGCCATGGAGAGTGTCGAAGTCTGATGCGAGCCGGATGAACTTCCTGCTCGATGAAAACTTTCCCCATTCCGCGCTCGCCCAATTGCAGCAGGCTGGCCATACTGCGGCCCACGCCTTGGACATATTTTCACGCCCGGCACTACCGATGACCGGCTCTTCGCTTACGCCCAGCAGTCACATGCGGTTTTCGTGACCACTGACAAGGACTTCTTCCACACCATCCCGTTGGCCTTTGCTCGGCACAATGGCGCCATCGTAATCACGCTGCACCGCCCCAATCGGACCGATTTGTTGCGCCGGCTGGCCGATGCGCTGGCCGCACTTGGCGATAGGAGCTTGACCAACACTGTCTGGCTGGTGACGGACTCTCGTATCTACAGCCGACAGAAAACTGACTGATGGGCGCCTCCGGTAACTGCATTTCGGTTGTAGGCCGCGTCACCCGACGCGGCGGTTTTTCTCACGAATTAAACTGATAGATGGAAATTGCTTTTCAGAGGTGCTTCGCATCGGCGCTGGCAGGGGGGTTAACAGAATACCTTCGCGCGCCACGCGGTCAAACGCCGGCGTCTTGACCCACCGGCAACCGTAGGCGCTCGCATGCGGGTGCGACCAGTCGTCCGCAATGGCAAACAGGATGTTCGGACGCTCTATCTTCGCGGCGATGACAGACATCGTCGTCAGCGCAAGAAATATGAGAATGAGGTGTGGCTTCATTGTTTCTGTGTCTCCTTTGTTCGCCGGTCGAGCACCGGCACGGCCTTGGGCGGAAGTTTTGTCTTCAGCCCGGTAATCTTGATTTCACCTGTGTTGGGAGCGATCTGGATGCCGCAAATTGTCTTTGGCCTCGCGTCGCTGATGGTCAAATCATTCACTTCCACGTTCGTCGAGGCATTCACACTGACTCCGCTGCTCGACGCAAACGAGCGCGAATCGTCTGCCTCGATCCGGTTTCCATCAATGCGGACGCCATCGCAACCGCGCAAATGAATTCCAATGGCCGGAGGATTGATGATGGTGTTGTTTTCAATGCGGACGTTCTTCACGCCGGGATGGGGTGACGCTCCCTTCAATCCAACTGCCATCACCATGATTGCGCCATAGCCTTGTCCATGCGCATCAATCCCGACATTTCGCAGCTTGTTGCCGCGAATCACAATATCGCGCGGCACCGGCCCCTCCGGCCAATTCGGTTCATTCGCAATCACAATCCCCGGTCCCGAAGTCTGCTCAAAAACATTCTCCTCAATCCGTCCATTAACCCCACGCAACACAAGTCCGCGCCCCCGGAAATCCCCGAAGTAATTCCGCCGAATCACATATCCCGCGCCGCAGGCATTCAGGTTATAGACCACATCCGCGTCGAGATGATCCTTGATCGAGGTGATCCCGGCCAGGATGTTCGTCGAGGTGCGAACACCTGCAATCGGCGGCTCAATGGTGAGTTGCCGGTTTTCAACAATCTTCACTACTTGCGATTCGCCGCGCACCAGACCGGTGTGCGGATCCATCACCTGAATGCGGTCACCTTCGCTGATGCCAATCGCGTCGCGCAAATGCAGTTCCGTGGGCGACACCACCTTCGTCACCATGTGGGTCCGGTCGTAAGTATTCATCCCGTCATCGGTCATTCCCTCGAAATGACATTCCTCGACCAGCGGCCCTTTGCGCACACTCTGGCAATGAATCCCATCCACACAACCGGCCAACAATCGTCCCGTTCCCGGGCGCGACTTCACCATCAACCGTCTCACGACCAAATCGCCTGTGCACCGCACAAATCCAATGCACAACCCCGGCGAGGCATGGATTGTCACTTGTTCAACCACCGCCCCATCGCACCCCGCAAAAAACAACGCAGAACCATGACCTACGCCCCGCATGACAAAGGCGTCACCCGCCGCCATTGTGTTCGCATGAGATTTCGTTGCCAACGTCATCCGCCAATGCCGGTCACTAATCCGCTCGAACTTGCTGATTGCGCCCACCGAAGGCGTGCCGGGCTTGAAACGGCGCGTTTGACGATCAATCACCACTCCCCATTTATGAAAAATCCTTTCCGGCTCCGGCTCCGGGTAGCCGTCGTCCATCTTCCATTCAAAAGTTCCCTGCGCCGCGCCCACTGCCGTGACGCTCCCCTGAATGTACGGCGGTGGATCATAATCAATTGTCACACCGCGAACGGCCACATTCGTGCAACTGTGAAACTGAAACATCCCGGCTTCCGGGCTGGAAGAGATCAGTTCCGTGCGCCCTGCCAGGCCCTGAATCGTGAGTCGCGTCGCACCACTCACACTCAGAACGCATTTTTCGTTATCGCCGGATACCCGGTAACGTCGCGCATCGAACTGCACCGTGGCGACTTCCCCGGTCTTGATCGCGGCGGCAATCGCCTTGCGAATCGCCGCTGTGTCATCGGTCATCCCATCACCCACCGCCCCGTAATCTGCCACGCGAAACATCAATCCGCCTTCCGGTTGCGTGGGTTGTGTCTTGCATCCGTAAAAGCCGAGGGCACCGGACAAGATCACTGCCATCGTGAACAGATTTTGAGTCTTCATTGCTTCGGATAAAATCTCATCTTCGTGATGAGTGGTTGATTGTTCTTGTCCCCACCCTGCCCCTCAACGGAAAGCACCACGCCAACCGGTCCGTTTGCCGTAAGAAATGATAGCAGGAAATTGCTTTTCAGAGGCGCTTCGCATCGGCGACAGCAGGGGGGTTAAGGGCAATGCCTTGAAGGAAGTAAATCTGTGATAAGTCCCTTTGTTGCAATGACTAGAAAAAGCTTCCGGAAACTTCCGGTTTCTGTCATACACTGGGGATGCAATCAAAATCAAAACGCA
>Ga0194125_10009539_pt1 | contig 13433 bp, 12 predicted proteins | sample TA2KigC250mmetaG_FD_148626 | JGI IMG/M metagenome (GOLD analysis project Ga0194125, IMG submission 148626) | Freshwater microbial communities from Lake Tanganyika, Tanzania - TA2015034 Kigoma Deep Cast 250m | ecosystem: Environmental > Aquatic > Freshwater > Lake | place: Tanzania: Lake... | reverse complement strand
CGGACGCTTTTTTTGACGAGTTTTCTCTTGGCGAGGTGAACCGGGTACAACGGGTGGTCGAGACTGCGTCGGGCAAGGGCGTCAACGTAGCGCGGGTCCTGATGACGTTGGGAGAAAGAGTGCGTCTGTTGACCGTGGCAGGTGGTCGTCGGGGCAAATTGTTTTGTCAGGCGTTGGCAGCGAATGGCATTCGCGCGCGGATCGTGCCGGTGCGCGGGGAAACGCGGTTCTGCCAGACGCTCGTTGGCGGCAACGCGGCGACCGAGGTGGTGGAAGAATCGGCGGCGTTGCAACGCACGGAAGTGCGCGCTGTTTTCGATGCGTTTGAGGAGGAGTTGAAACGCACGAAGATATTGGTGTTGAGCGGGACAGTGCCGCGCGGTTGCGGTGACAACTTTTACGCGCGGCTGACGCGGGCGGCTCGCAAGGCCGGTGTGCCGGTGGCAGTGGACGCCCAGAAAGCGCAGTTGATGGGCGCGGTGCGCGAGCATCCGAGTCTGGTCAAGATCAACCGAGCGGAATTGGCGGCGGCGGCAGGCAAGGGAGGAGTTACAGCGTTGAGGAAGTTTGGCGCGGAGCGGGTAGTGATTACGAGCGGAGCGAAGCCGGTGGTCGGCTTCGATGGCCGTGAACGATGGGTGGTTCATCCGCCGCGTGTGAAAGCGTTGAACCCGATTGGGTCGGGCGATTCGATGTTGGCTGGGATCGTCGCGGGACTGCGGCGCGGCTGGGACTTGAGGGAAGCCGTGCGGCTGGGTGTCGCCTGCGGCGCGGCCAATGCGTTGACGGAGACCGCCGGTGTGGTGCGCGCAGCGGATGTGCGGCGGTTGCTGTGTGAATGCTAGACAAGCGGCGGTCGGCTTTGTAAGGTGCGCCCATGTTTACCGGAATTGTCGAGGAGACGGGCGTTGTCGAGCGCATCCGTCAAGGACCGAAGTCCACTGAACTTTATGTGCGGCCGAATACGGTTGACCGGTCGCTGCGCGTTGGCAACAGCATTGCGGTCAACGGCGCCTGCCTGACCGTCGCGGCCAAACGCGGCAGCCTGTTGCGCTTCGACGTGCTCAACGAGACGATGACGCGGACGAACTTCGGCGAGTTGGAGCATGGCAGCCTCGTGAATTTGGAGCGTCCGTTGCGCGCGGATGGCCGGTTGGACGGTCATTTTGTGCAGGGGCACGTGGACGGCACGGGCGTGGTGCGCCGGTACGAGAAGTCGGGGTCGGATTACGTTCTGGAAGTGAAAGCACCGGCGGCGATCATGAAGTACATCGTGGAGAAGGGGTCGGTTTCGGTGGATGGCATCAGCCTGACGGTGGCGGCGTTCGGGGGAAACTGGTTTCGGATCTGGATCATTCCGCACACGCACGAAATCACGAACCTGTGCGTGCGCCGCGCCGGGCAACGCGTGAATCTGGAGGCGGACATGCTGGCGAAGCATCTGGAGAAATTCTTTGTCGGGCGGCGCGGTTGACACAGCGCGGGTGGATCGCTAGACTCCGCACCCATGTTGCCAACCCTCGAACATCTGCTCGTGTTGCAAGATCGTGACCGTCGCATTGCCTCCTTGAAAGCGGAGGTGGCGCGCATCCCGAACGAGATTGCCGCCGTGCAGAAACGGGTGCAGGAGGAAGCGGCCCGGTTGGAAGCGGCCAAGCAGCAACTCAAGCAAATCGAGGCGGACCGCAAGAAACTGGAGATCGAGGCTGACAGCAAGCGGATCCAGATCACGAAGTACCGTCTCCAGTTGAACCAGATCAAGTCCAACACGGAATACCAGGCGTTGCTCAAGGAGATCGCCGCCGCTGAGCGTGAGATCCAGCATGTTGAAGATGTCGAATTGGAGTTGATGGAGAAGACCGAGCAACTCCAGCCGCTGTTGAAGCAGGAGCAGGCAGAACTGAAGGAACTCACCGCCAAGGGCGAGGCCGAGCAGGCCGAGTTGAAACAACGCAAACAAGCTGCGGAAAAAGAGATGGCGCAGTTGCAGGAGGAACGCATGGCGTTGGCGGCGCAGGCCGACGCCGATTTGCTGGCGCGCTATGATCGCCTGATGAGAAGCAAGGGCGATTACGCGATTGTCCCGATCTTGCACGGCAATTGTGGGGGCTGTCACTTGAATCTGCCTCCGCAGGCCGTCCACAACGCCAAGAATGGCGCTGCTGCCGTCAGTTGCGACTATTGCGGTCGCATCCTATATTGGCAGGCGCAATAAACAGACACTTGTTCTTTGGAAGGGCGGATAGCCGCTGTTGATTGTTGTAGGCCGACTCTGTGAGTCGGCGTGAAAGTGGCGCCGCTTCACAGAAACGGCCTACAATGGTTGATGGAGGAAAGTCCAGACTCCTCAGGGCGCGATGCCCCGCGCAAGCGGGGGACGCCGATGTAACGTCGGTGGACGGACAGTGCCACAGAAAATAAACCGCCTCGCGCAAGCGGGGTAAGGGTGAAACGGCGAGGTAAAAGCTCACCGCCCCGTCAGCAATGCCGGGGGCACGGCAAACCCCATCGGGAGCAAGACCAAATAGGCGGCGACGGTGTGGCCCGCACCACTACGAGCCGCGGGTACAGGTCGCATAGACAAATGGCTATCAAAACAGAATCTGGCTTACGGCTCTTCCAGAAACGAAGGCCGGGGCGTGATGACCTCACGCCCCGGTCGCCACGCATGAAGAACTACCATCCAATTTTTCTAGACCTCGCCGGTCAACCAGTCGTCGTTGTCGGCGCCGGGAAAGTCGCGGCGCGCAAAATCCGTTCCCTGCGCAACGCCGGCGCCGTCATCGCCGTCATCGCTCCCATCGCCGCGACGGCCATCCGCCGAATGAACGGCATCCGTTGGCTTGCCCGCCGTTATCGCGCCGGCGATTTGCGCGGCGCCCGTCTCGTGGTCGCCGCCACGGATGATCTCGATGTGAATCGTCGCGTCTGCGCCGAGGCGAAACGACGGCGCCTTCTCGTCAACTGCGCCGCCCCGCCGGAAGCCGGCAACTTCATCGTGCCGTCCGTTGTCCGTCGCGCCGGTGTCACCATTGCCATCTCCACGGGCGGAGCGGCGCCGTCGCGCGCGAAAGCGTTGCGCAAGCAATTGGAGAAGGCGCTTCGATGAATGAGAGGCTTCTCTTTTGGTTCGCGTTGGCGTGTTACGCCGGTGCCAGCGCCCTGACCGCGCGACGGCTCCAACGCGGAAGCCCGGAAGGCACACTGCATCATGCCAGTCTCGGCTTGATGGTGGCGGCGTTTGCATTGCAGACGCTGGCCATGCTGTGGCGCGGCCAGCATCTGGGCCGGTGTCCGTTGACGAACCTTTTCGAGGTGCAGGTGTTCATTGCGTGGTCGGCGGTGTTGTTTTACCTGTTGATCGGGTCGTCCTACCGGGTGTCGTTCCTCGGCGCGTTTTCGGCGCCGTTGGTCGCCGTGGTGCTGGCGATGGCGTTGCTGGCGCCGATTGATGTTCCGGCGAGGACGCCGGATAAACACAGCGCGTGGGTCGAATTTCACGCTGCCATTGGCATCCTCGCTTGTGGCGCGCTCGCGCTGGCGTCCGTCGTCGGCGCGATGTACCTGGTTCAGGAACGCCAGTTGAAATCGCGACGCCCGGGCCGCCTGTTGTTTTTGTTGCCGGCGGTGGACCAATTGGATGTCATCGGCTTTCGCCTGTTGCTTGTGGGTTTTGTGTTGTTGACGGTTGGAATGGCCGGCGGCGTGGTGTCGCAACGGATCGTCGAGCCGTGGCCGTGGCCGAAGGGGGGGTGGGCCGTGGTGGTTTGGTGCTGGTACGCGTTGTTATTGGGCGGACGCGCGATGAATTGGTGGCGCGGGCGCAAGGCGGCTTGCGGCGCCGTGGCCGGGTTTGTGTTCACGTTGGCGTCGTACTGGGGAGCGACGTGGCTGGCACAATGAAACTGATCGTCGCCGGCCTGAATCACCGGACCGCGCCCGTCGAAGTGCGCGAGCGGATCGCGTTTCCGAGCGCGGCGCTCGGCGAAGCGACGTGCGCGTTGCTCGGCGCCGCGCCGTTGAAGGAAGCCGCCATCATTTCCACCTGCAACCGCGTGGAGTTGTACGGTCTCGCGGCTGACGCCGAAACGGCAATCGCCGGGATGCGCCGCTATCTGCACGAGCATCACAAACTGGCGGATTCCATTGATCCGTACCTGTACGAGTTTCACGGCCGCGATTGCATCACGCACCTCTTCGAGGTGGTGGCCGGACTCGACTCGATGGTGCTCGGTGAAACTGAAATCCTCGGCCAGGTCAAGGCCGCCTACGCCGCCGCCCAACATGCCGGCGCGACCGGCCCGGCGTTGAACCGGTTGTTCCAGAAATCGTTTGCCGCCGCCAAACACGTCCGCTCCAGCACCGGCATCACGCAAGGCTCGACCTCGGTTGCCAACGTCGCCGTGGATCTTGCCGAGCATATTTTCCGCGACCTGCGCGCCAGCACCGTCCTGGTCATCGGCACCGGCGCGATGAGCGAGGCGACCGCCAAGGCGCTGCGCAGCCGCGGCGCTGGGACGCTGTTGGTGTGCGGACGCGACCGTGAACGGGCCGACGGACTGGCCGGACAACTCGGCGGGCAGGCCATCCACTACGACGATTGGCTGGCGGAGTTCCCCCGCGTGGACGTTGTCATCAGCGCCACGGCTGCGCCGCACCCGATCATCACGCCCGTGAAACTGGAGCCATTGATGAAGGCGCGCCAACAACGGCCGCTGTTCCTGATTGACATCGGCGTGCCGCGCGATATTGACGGCGCGTGCGGCGGCATGGAGAATGTGTTTCTCTACAACATGGACGACCTGCAACAGATTGCACAGGAAAACCTCGCGGCGCGCGAACGCGAAATCGCCGTCTGCCGGGCGATGATCGCTGAACGCGTCGCTTCCGTGGCCGCGTGGCTCGAACAACATTTCCCATGAACGCGCTCCTCATCGGCACCCGCGGCAGTCCGCTCGCCCTCGCGCAGACGGAACTGGTCCGCACCCTTCTGCAACAGGCGCATCCGGGCCTGGCCATCGAGATTCGCATCATCAAAACGAGCGGCGACATGTTCGGCGATGTTTCCCTCAGCAACGCCGGCGGCAAGGGGCTTTTCACAAAGGAAATCGAAGACCAACTTCTCGACGGCGCCATTCACCTTGCCGTCCACAGCCTCAAGGATTTGCCGACCACCTTGCCGGAGGGGCTGTGTATCGGGGCCACGCCGTCGCGCGAAGATGCGCGCGACGTGTTCATTGCCAAGACCGCGCGGCGCGTGGCCGACCTGCCGATTGGCGCGCGCGTGGCCACCGGCAGCATTCGCCGGCGCGCCCAACTGATGGCGCGCCGCCCGGATTTGCAGGTCGAGGAAATGCGCGGCAACATCGGCACCCGGCTCCGCAAGTTTGCCGAGCGCGACGAACTCGACGCGATGGTCCTGGCTGCCGCCGGTCTCAAACGCCTCGGCCTCCTCGACGCGCGCTGGCCGTTGCTCGACATCGCCGAGATGGTTCCCGCCGTGGGGCAGGGGATCATTGCCGTCGAAGCCCGCGCCGGCGACGAGACGGCGCTCAGCCTCCTCAACGCCATCAACGACGCCGACACGTTTGCCTGCGGCGAAGCCGAGCGCGCCTTCCTCCACGCGGCCGGCGGCGGTTGCCAGTTGCCCTACGCCGCGCACGCGACCGCGACCGGCGACCAACTCGATCTCATCGCCGCCAAGTTCACACACGACGGTTCCCGCGTCCGCCGCGCCAACGTCACCGGCCCAAAGACCGAAGCCCTTAAACTCGGCGAAGAAGCCGCCCGAAAGATCTCAGAATGAAAATCACCGGCAAAGTCTATCTTGTTGGCGCTGGCCCCGGCGATCCGGGGTTGCTCACGTTACGCGGGCTCGAATGCATCCAGCGGGCCGACGTCCTCGTCTATGACAACCTCGTCAACCCACTATTGCTCCGCTATGCACGGCCTGACGCCGAGTTGATCTTCGCGGGCAAGTCCGCCAAGAAACACACGCTCAAGCAGGACGAGACCAACGCCCTCCTCATTGCCAAGGCTCGTGAAGGCAAGATCGTCACGCGCCTCAAAGGCGGCGACCCATTCGTCTTCGGACGCGGTGGCGAGGAAGCGCAGGAACTTGGCGAAGCCGGCATCCACTTCGAGATTGTGCCCGGCATCAGTTCCGCCATCGCCGCGCCGGCCTACGCCGGAATCCCGGTCACGCACCGCGCGGTCGCTACCGCGTTCATGGTCGTCACCGGGCACGAGGATCCGACGAAGGGCGAGTCGCAAGTTGACTGGAAAAGTGTTGCGCAGTTTTCCGGCACGCGCGTCATCCTGATGGGCGTCGAACGGATCGGCGAGATCATTTCGCAGTTGATCAACTACGGAATGACTCCTGATACGCCGGTGGCGATGGTGCACCGCGGCACAACGCCGCAACAGAAAACCATCACGGGCACGCTCGCCACGATGATCGAGGTCGCGCGCGCCGCGGAGTTCAAGCCGCCCGCCATCACGATCATCGGCGAGGTGGTGCGGCTGCGCGAGAGTTTGCAGTGGTTCGAGCAGCGGCCGCTGTTCGGCAAACGCATCGTCGTGACCCGCAGCCGTGAACAAGCGAGCGAACTCACCCGCCGCCTGCTGGAACTTGGCGCGGACGTTTTGGAAATCCCGACCATTGCCATCAAGCCGCCGAAAGATTCCGCGCCACTGCGCGAAGCCGTCCAGAGCATCGGCACCTACGACTGGCTCGTGTTCACCAGTCCCAACGGCGTGGACGCTTTCTTTTGTGAATTCTTTGCGCACCACGACGACATCCGCGACCTTGGCGGCCTCAAGATCGCCGTCATCGGCGCCGCCACGGCCCAGAAACTCGCCGCGCTTCACCTCCAAGTGGACCTCCAACCGACCGAGTTCACCGGCGAAGCGTTGTTGGAGACGTTCCGCAAGGAAGTCAGTTGCGAGAACCTCAAGTTCCTGCTGCCGCGCGCTGATCTCGCCGACGAAAAACTCGCGCGCTGCCTCGAAGAACTCGGCGGCATCGTGGACGACCTCGACGCGTACCGGACCGTTCCCGACCCCGATGATCGCACCGGTCATCGCGCGAGGTTGCTGGTGGAGGGCGCGGACATCATCACGTTCACCAGTTCCTCGACCGTGAAGAACTTCTGTGAGTTGCTCGACGTGCCGGAGTTGCTGAAGAAGTGTCCGGGTTTGCGCATTGTCAGCATCGGCCCGCAAACGACAGCCGCCGCGAAAGCGGGCGGTCTGTCAGTTGCCGCCGAAGCAAAAGAGCACACGATTCCCGGTCTGGTGGAGACGCTCCTCAGGCTCGGCGCAGGCTAGCGAGGCTTACTGGAACATATACGCCGGCAGGAAGTAGAGTTTGCCGGTTTCGAGCTTTGGCAATGTCGGGCCGACTTGGATTTGAATCTTGCCGGATTTGCTCTCGCCGAAGAAACGAAATAGCCGGCTCAAGGAAAATGGGGCTTGGTAGGTGATGACTTTGGCTTTTTTGAGATTGGCGAGTTCCATCGCCTTGTCCACGGCGTCATCAAAGTAACCGATCCCGTCAATCAGCTTGCCCCGGAGGGCTTGGTGGCCGGAGAGGATGCGCCCGTCGGCGAGGGTGGACTTCAGTTCGTTCACGTCGAGTTTGCGTTCGTTGGCGACGATGCCGACAAACTTGTCATAGACCTCCATGATGAGTGTGTTGACCATCGCCTTCTCGTCCTCGGTCGGTGCGCGGGTGGGATTGAGGAGGTCTTTGTATTTGCCGGATTTGAAGGTGTGGGACTTGACGCCGACCTTGTCCATCAGGCCGCCGAAGCCGAAGCTTTGCATGATGACGCCGATGCTGCCGGTGATGGTGAGGTCGGTGGCCATGAGATGGCTGCAACCCATCGCGGCGTAGTACGCGCCGCTGGCGCCGACCGATTCGATGCTGGCGACAATCGGTTTCCTGTGGTCATCGCGGACTTTGACGAGCGCCTGGTAAATGGCATCGGAGGCGACCACTTCGCCGCCGGGGGAATTGATGCGGAGAATGATGGCTTTGACGCGGGTGTCTTCCACGGCTTGGGCAAGCTGCGCCTTGATGTCGCCAACCATGCCTTCCTGGCTGATGTCGCCATCGTAGCCGCCGGAGATGATGCCGGTGAGATAGACGACAGCGATCTTGTTGCGCGTGTCGGTGTCGCCTTGCAGGTAGCACTCGTAGTAATGCCGGTGACGTTTCCCTTCAAAGAGGGTGGGGCCGTCGTCGGCCAGCAGGCCGAGCAGGACGAACCCGGCCAGCAAGCTCAGGAAAAGAAAGAAAGTGGCGATCACGGAATACACAATCCAGCCGGTGCGTTTTGGCGCGGACGGCTGGATGAGAGGGGGGATGGGTTGTTCCATGGCGGGAAAGATGCAGCACGTTGCGAATCACGGCAAGCGAATTGTGGAGGCGGATTTGGCTTTGACGAAAGGCGTTGCTTCCTCGTACAATGCGCACGAAAGAGGTGAAACTTTATGGCAGCGGAGTTTTTGACAAAGAATGTTCTGGGCGTGATCATGGGCGGCGGCGCGGGAACGAGGTTGTTTCCGCTGACCAAGGAACGGTCAAAACCGGCAGTGCCCATCGGCGGCAAATACCGTTTGGTGGACATTCCAATCAGCAATTGCCTGAACTCCAACATCCGCCAGATCTATATCCTGACCCAGTACAATTCCGCCTCCCTGCACCGTCACATCCACTCGACGTACAGTTTCGACCGGTTTACACGCGGGTTCATCGAGGTGCTCGCCGCGCAACAGACCAACGCCGGCGGCAGTTGGTATCAAGGCACGGCCGACGCCGTGCGCCAGAACCTCCGGTACTTCACCCAGAACGACCCGGACTGCGTGCTCGTTCTTTCGGGCGACCAACTCTACCACATGGATTTCCGCCTGATTCTGGAACAACACATCGCCACAAAGGCGGCGTTGACGGTGGCCACGATTCCCGTGTCGCGCAAAGACGCCGTCGGGTTGGGAATCATGGAACTCGATGCTGACAAGCGGATTATCCGCTTCGCTGAGAAACCCAAGGACCACGCGTTGCTCGACCAACTGAAGATTGCGCCCGACATGGTTACGTCGCTTGGTTTGCCGGAAGGCAGCGACTGGTTCATGGCCTCGATGGGCATCTACCTGTTCAACACGGACGTATTGTTGCGCGCGCTCGACAACGACAAGGCCGATTTCGGCAAGCACATCATTCCCGACTCGATCTACAAGGAGCGCGTGTACGGCCATGTGTTCCAAGGCTACTGGGAGGACGTCGGCACCATCAAGTCGTTCTTCGACGCCAACCTCGCCATGTGCCGGCTCCAGTCGCCGTTCAACTTTTTCGAGCGCAACCGTCCCGTCTATACGCACGCCCGTTTTCTGCCGCCCTCGAAGATTCTCGATTGCCAGATTGACCAATCGCTGATCGCCGACGGCTGCGTGATCTTGAAATCGCACATCGAGAACTCCATCGTCGGCCTTCGCTCCTTCATTGGCAGCGGTTGCAAAATCAAGGAAACCATCATCATGGGCTGCGACTTCTTCGGCACGCGCCTCGAAACGCACGACCGCGACGAACGCTCCTTCGGCATTCCGCACGCCAGCATCGGACGCGACTGCCACATCGAGCGCGCCATCATTGACAAGAACGCCCACCTTGGCGACGGCGTAATCATCACTGACAAGACCGGTCATCCCGACGAGGACGGCTCCAACTACTACGTTCGCGACGGCATCGTCGTCATCCCCAAGAACGGCGCCGTGCCCGCCGGCACGCGGATTTAGTTGCGATGCTTGCCGATAGCCCGTTGATAGACTTCCACGTAACGCGCGGCTGACTTTTTCCACGAGAAATCCTGCGCCATCGCTTGCTGGCGGAGCTTGGCAATGTGGCGCGGCCGGTCGTGCCACGTGGCGTTGGCCCAGCCAACGGTGTTGTACAACGCCGCCGAGGTGTCCGCCCAGAACTTGAAGCCGGTACCCGAGCCGGTGGTCTCGTCGTAGTTTTGCACCGTGTCGTCGAGGCCGCCGGTGGCGCGGACGATGGGCAGCGTGCCGTATTTCAGCGAATACATCTGGTTCAAGCCGCACGGCTCGTACCGCGAGGGCATCAGGAAAAAATCGCTGCCCGCCTCGATGAGGTGGCTCAGTTCGACGTTGAAACCGATGTGCACGCCAACCCGTCCGGGATAGTTCCGGCTAAGCCAGTTGAAAAACTCTTCCGTCTGATGGTTCCCATTGCCGAGGACGGCCACTTGGACAATCATCGTGTTCAAGACGCGCGGCAGCGCGTCCATCAACAGGCTGAATCCCTTCTGCGGCGCAAACCGGCTGACGATTCCAAAGACCGGCGGTCGCGCGTCCACTTCCAGCCCCAATCGCCCCTGCAATGCCGTTTTGCAGATCGTTTTGCCGGTGAGATCGCGGGCCGTGTAGCGATGTGGAATCAACGGGTCGGTGGCCGGGTTCCAGTGTTCGTAGTCGCACCCGTTGAGGATGCCGCAAAAATCGGCTCCCCGATTGTTCAGGTACGGCGCCAGTCCCTTTCCCCCGGCGGGCGTGAGAACTTCCTTGGCGTGCGTGGGCGAAACGGTGGTGATGGCATCGGCAAAATGAATCCCTCCCTTCAGGAGATTGATCCGTCCGTGGTCCTCGAACTTGTCAGTGGTAAAATGTTCCCAGCCGATGCCGAGATAGTTCATCACGCCGGCGTGATAAACGCCCTGGTAGCCGATGTTGTGAATCGTCAACACACTGGCCGTGTGCGACAGGGGCGAAAGGATCCGGTCCCACGTCTTCAACAACGCCGCCGTGACCGCCGACGGCCAGTCGTGGACGTGAATCACGTCGGGAATCCAGCCGTTGTCCTTGCAAATCTGCATCGCCGCCTTCGAGAGCAACCCGAAACGAAACGCGTTGTCGTCGTACTCGCGGTTGTCCTCATCGTAAATCCCGCGCCGCCCGAAAAAACGCTGGTACTCGACGAACCAGACTTTCACGCCGCCATCAAGCGCGCCGGCATGGACGCCGACCCAATGCTCCTCGCCGCCTCCCATGTGGACGCAGGCGTTCTTCTCGAACTTCAGATTCCACCGTGCGCGATCCACCGACGCGTACAGCGGGATGCAAATCCGCACGTCGTGTCCCGCGTTCTCCAGCGCCTTCGACAATCCGGCGACCATGTCGCCGAGGCCGCCTGTTTTTGCAAACGGCGTGCACTCCGACGCGATCATCAACACTTTCAGTCCAGGTTGTTTCTTTTGTGATTTGCGCGGCGCGCGTTTGGTTGTTGTCTTTCGTGGCATATCGGCGCCGAAAATAGCAGGTGACGGGAACGCTTGCAAGTGCCCGCCGTTTCGCTACGATGAATCCATGACACCGATCATCATCCAGACATCCGAAGCTGAAGCCAACATCTACCAGCACGGCGCGCACATCGCCCATTTCCAGCCGAGCGGACACAAACCCGTCCTCTTCATGAGCGCCAAGAGCTGGTTTGAACCTGACAAACCGATTCGTGGCGGCGTCCCAATTTGCTTCCCGTGGTTCGGTCCCGGTCGCGATCCCGCCGCGCCAAAGACTCCCATGCACGGCCTTGCCCGTCTCCGCAAATGGGTCATCGAACGCACGACCGCCAACTCGATGCTGTTCAGCCTCGCGCTTCCCCCGTTTGAAGCGAAGTTCAACGTCGAAATCGGTCCTGCGCTGAAAATGGCGTTTGAAGTGCGGAACACCGGCGCGCAACCCGAACAATTCGAGGCAGCCCTGCACACCTACCTGGCCGTCGGCGACATCCGCGAGGTCACCGTCACCGGCTTGGAGAACACCGAGTACCTCGACAACCTCGCCGGCCTCGCCCGCAAACGGGAGGGCAGCGAGCCGATCCGTTTCACCGGTGAGACCGACCGTGTCTATCTCGACACCCGCGCCACTTGCGTCGTGCATGACCCCGTGCTGAAACGCAAATTGATCGTCGAGAAGAAAGGCTCCGACGCCACCGTGGTCTGGAACCCGTGGATCGCGAAGGCGAAAGCGATGCCCGATTTCGGCGACGACGAATGGCCGTACATGCTCTGCATCGAGACCGCCAACTGCAAACAACACGCCGTCACCCTCGCCCCCGGCACCACGCACAAAATGGCGGCTGTGGTTACAATACAATGATTACTCGACGACATTTCATTCAAGGAACGGCTGCGGCAGCGCTCGGCGGTTGGATGACGGCTTGGGGCGCGGGGAAACGTCCGCGGCGGATGGTGTTGCGGTCGTCGTGGCAGACGGTCAACATCGGCGATATCGGCCACACGCCGGGGGTGTTGACGTTGCTGGAACGGTATTTGCCGGATGTCGAGGTGCGGTTATGGCCGAGCAATGTGGATAACGGCGTGGCGGAGATGTTGGCGAAGCGGTTCCCGAAGGTGGCGTTGGTGCAGGGTGCGGCAGCGGTCAAGGCCGCTTTCGATGAGTGCGATTTCCTGCTGCACGGGTCGGGACCGTCACTGGTCGCGGCGAAGGACGTGGCCCGATGGCGCAAGGAAACGGGGAAACCCTACGGCATCTACGGTATCACCGTCACCAACTTCACGCCCGACAGCATCGAGCTGATGAGCGGGGCGAAGTTCGTTTTCTTCCGTGACTCGGTCTCCATGAAGCTGGCGAAAGACAATGGCGTCCGCAGTCCGGTGATGGAGTTCGGCCCCGATGGGGCGTTTGCGGTGGACCTGCGGAACGAAGCGCCGGCGAAGGCGTTCCTCAAGGCGAACGGCTTGGAGGAAGGCAAGTTCCTTTGTTGTCTTTCCCGGTTGCGGTTCACGCCTTACTGGAAAGTGAAGAAGAACGTGGCGTTCGACGAGAAGAAGCACGCGCACAACGAGGCGATGAAGGAACACGACCACGCGCCCTTGCGCGCGGCGATCATTGCCGTGGTGCGCGAGACGCCGTTGAAGGTGTTGCTCTGTCCCGAAGACGCCACGCAAATGGCGGTCGGCAAGGAAATGTTCTACGACAAGTTGCCGGCCGACGTGAAAAAGAAAGTGGTCTGGCGCGAGAAATATTGGCTGACCGACGAGGCGCTCAGCACGTATGTCCGGTCCGCCGGGATCTTCGGGTCGGAGATGCATTCGCCGATCATGTGCATCGGCAACGGCATTCCGGCGATTGTGTGCCGGTTTGCGGAACAGACCAGCAAAGGCATCATGTGGCGCGACATCGGTCTCGGCGACTGGTTGTTCGATCTCGATGTCGAGGAGGAAATCCCGCGCATTGTGCCGACGGTGCTGGCGATGGCGAAGGATCCGGTTGCCGCAAAACAAAAAACAGCGAAGGCGCGCGCGTTCGTCGAGCAGCGGCAGCGCGAAACCATGGCTATTCTTGGGAGCGTTCTGAAATCATGAGATTTTCAATCCTGATATTCTTGTCGT
>Ga0194125_10009536_pt1 | contig 13438 bp, 12 predicted proteins | sample TA2KigC250mmetaG_FD_148626 | JGI IMG/M metagenome (GOLD analysis project Ga0194125, IMG submission 148626) | Freshwater microbial communities from Lake Tanganyika, Tanzania - TA2015034 Kigoma Deep Cast 250m | ecosystem: Environmental > Aquatic > Freshwater > Lake | place: Tanzania: Lake... | reverse complement strand
CGCCGGCCGGGGCCGTGTTCTCTCGCGTCGGAGACGAGCGTTCGCACGCCGTCGAGCTGCTGATAACGGGGAAAAATAAGTGAGCGCTCGCCGGTCTTGCGTCCTTTGTCGTCCTCTTCCTCGACTTCGTGGATGAACTGGCGCACGAGGTCGAGGACGCTGTCCCGCGTCCAGGTTTCCTCCCAGAGATAATCGGTCGCGTAGCCTTTTCGCGTCGGAGGCACGGGCGGATTTCCCGCGCCCCCGTACTTCCCTTGGTTGAAGGGCAGAAAGCGTGTTTTAAGCCCAACGAGATGCGTGGCGACATAGACGAGGTCGGAATCGACGGCAAAGTGGGCAAGACAACGCCGAAAGGCGAAGAGTGGTTCCCGCGGGTCTCGCCCCGTTTTGTATTGGCGAATCGCGTCTTCGACCGTCTGGCCGGTGAGCGGATTTTTCAGCTCGGCTGTGAAAATCGGGATGCCGTTCAGGAAAAGGGCCATATCGAGACTGTTGTCGTTCTTCACGCTATAGCGGAGCTGCCGGACGACGGCGAATAAATTCGCCGCGCACAATCTCCGGATTTCCTCGTTGAGCCCGCTGGCCGGACGGAAATAAGCGAGCCTGAACTTGCAGCCCGAATCCTTCACCCCGTTTCGCAGGACGTCCAACGCGCCGCGCCGATCGATTTCCGAGGCCAATCGTCTGACAAACTGTTCCTTGACCGCCGCGCCATAATGTTGTTTCAGCCTCTCCCACTCCTTGGGCTGGGTGGCGAGGATGAAATCCACGACGTCGCGCGGCATCAGACAAAGCGCCCGGTCGTAGTCGTCGGCCAACCTTTTAAGATAGCCGCCGGACATAAATTCGCCATAGGGCGCCGCATCTTCGCGGACGAGGCCTTTCTCCTCTGCGCAGCCGTCCGGACTAAAGCGGAGCAGGGCACATTCGATCGTCTCCTCGAAACTGCGCTCAGAGATTTCCATCGCTCCCCCCCTTCCCCGTCCACGGCCCTCCGGGATCCCACGTTGCATTGAATTCCGACCCCAAAGCAATAGCTTCATAAATCGGGAAAAGAAAGGCCAGCCGGATCCTTTCCGATCCGACGCAGAAACGCTCTCCATTGAATATTCTTGGCCTTGTCAAGAGCGAATTCATCCGAGAGCCCGATCGGCAGAGCCGAGGGCGAATTCGTAGCCTTATGCTTGATCGCCGCCCCCAGGGCTTTCTGAAGTTCGGTCCCGTCACGGATCGGTTCGACGTTCATATCATCCACTTTGAAGACCAAGCCATCCGGTTCAACCTTTAGGCTGCCGATTTGAGAGAATATCCGCCGGAGACGCCCCTCAGTAAAGTCACCGATTCCCAGGAGGTCAAGATCCTTCGTTTTGCGCGGCACATCTTCCGTCCAAAGCGCGAACAACATCGCGCCCTTAAGGACGAACTTTTCTGCGTGGTCTGACCTTCCGAGACGATAGAGCCAACGCTCGAAGGCATATCGTCTCAAAATCAATGTGAAATCTTGAATTCTGGCAGGATCAAGGTTGAGAAGACGCTGATGGACGGAAGCCGGGAAATTCGTAATGGAATTTTTCTTCAAGACAGGGCTTCCAGATAGGGTCTCATGATCTTCTGAACCCGGCAGATTTTAGCGAAATGCCAGAGTTCGTCGCGGCTGGCTTTGCGGGAACTCAGGGTGTCTTTGAGCGCTTCGACGGCGACGTCCTGTCCGATTTTATTTCGGAATTTGAAGGTGTCGGCGACCGTCTTGGCGGCATTGTAAACGCGGATGCTGCCTCCTGGAAATTCTCGGATTTCAATGCCTTCGGAGTAAGCTTTCCCCGAAGGATAAACGAATCTCAGCCGGAGGGTTCGAATTCGAGGCCTCCAAGCACTATTGGGCAGGGCGAGCCAGATATCGGAAGGCTCCTGAGTGCCGATTTCATGAAAGTGGAGAGCCGAGAGGAGACAAATGACGCCTTTCGGAACAAGCGTTGAAGCTTCGATAAGTGTTCGATGCTCTACCATCTGGCCTTTCATTCTATAGAGACCGCGACCCGCCCGCTCGATCAATCCTTTCTTATGAATACGACGGAGCATCTCGCGCGAAATTCCCATTTGGGAAAGATCGCGGGCGCGCAAAATTCCTCGATTTCTAAGAAAATCAAGAGCTTTTTCGGTTTTTGACATTTTCTAGGTAATTATACGCTTTTACCTAGGATTTACAACTTTTTTTCTTAAAAAACTTTAACAAGCTACACGCTTATTAAAGAAAATCGGCATATCCTTTAATAACGAATGCGTTCGCCGGATTTTCATGTTTTATCCAAGGCATCGCGGACGTCGATTTTCCCCGTCACCGCCGCGGAAATGAGGGCGGTGCGATATTCTTTGAGGCGGTCGATCGCCTCGCGGACCTTGGTGATGAGAGCGTCGATTTTGGATGTTTCCCGGTCAAGGAACGCAGCGCAGGCGCGTTGCTCCGACGGCGGAGGTATTGCGGCAGGACTATCTCGCATCTGGCCCTCGTTAACCGAGGGCACGGCACCGGGGTTTGCAAGCTCACCCATGTCCAGCTCACTGAGCCAATACATGGCCCACTCCGAATCGCAGTGTTCCGGCATGAAACCCATCATGTTGTTGTCGATACAGGACGGGCGCGTGACCAGCCGTCTGCGGTTAAGCAGTAGCGCGGCGCCGACCTTTGCAAAGACGATCGTCCCTGCCGGAAACACGAATGCTCCAAGCCTGCGGGCAGTCGCGCGTGAAACGCTATGTTGATGCACCAACATCTCGCGCTCATTGCCGGGTGCACCCATGTCGCCAACCTTGAAGAAGGGTATTTCTTCGTCCTGAATACCCTGCTCATCATCAGGAAAGCCCGCGCCGGCCTGAAAATCCCCGATGCGTTTGAGAGCCAGAGATCGCCAATGCTCCGGAATCTCTCCCAGCCACTCGATGCCGGAATCTTTCATTGGAACGTTCGGATCGAGGCCTTTGGTGACCGCGCGGGTGATGAGAGCCATCCGCTTCTCCTGAAGCATCTCGATTAGCATCTTCTTCTTCGCCACCAACGCATCTATCTTGGCCGTCTCCCGGTCGAGGAAGGCGGCGATGACACGTTGCTCGGCCGGAGGAGGAGCCGGCATGAAACTGTTGCTGACCTGCTCGGGACTGACGCGCGGCATTTTTGTCCCGTATGTCAGCGATTCAAGCCATTTGATGTACGGGGCGTTCAACAAGCAGTATGTCACGTAGCTCTGCGAGTTCTCACCAGATGGTCGAAACGGGAGAATCTCGCTCGTACAGACGCCGGCGAAGTCTGGCCGAGCCGCCTTTGCGAGGTACGGGCGCAGTTTCCCAAACAGGACATCACCCGGGCAGAAAGCGGCTACCACGCTGTCCACCGTCTCGGGCTGCTTATCGAGCAGAAGTCGGCCCGTCCAAGACTCGACGTTCTCAAGACCAACATAAGCCGCCTCGTCCGGTTTGGTGCTCAGCTTTTCGAGTCGCAGAGGCGCGACATACTTGAGGCGCTTTAATTCCCAACGCATCGGAATCTTTCCCAGCCACTCGACGCCGGAGTCCTTGTAGACCGTGTACGGTTTGAACCGCTGATCCGGCGTCTTCTCTGTTTTCAAGGGAGACCGCGTCAAAGCCTAGCTCCCCACGGCCCGCCTGGCGGCCAGGTTCCGGCCCGGCGACTTCCTCTCCGCAGGTCCTCAAGCACGGGCGAAAAGAAAGCTCGCAGAAGCCGCACGAACTCCTCTCCTTGCTTCGCCGGGACTTCGAGACGCGCCCGGCGGGCGAAGGCCCGAACTTGCGCCGGGCGCGACGGATTCTCCCAGTACGCCGGCGTTAGCCCGATCGGATCCTCGGGAGGGATCGGAGTACGACGTCTCTCGAATGTCCGACGGACGGCCTCCGACAGAGTCGCCCTATCAAACTCGAAGTTTCGCGCGAGATGATGGAGATCGAAAAAGTCCTTGATGCGGCTGTTCCGGTCGCCCAGCACCACCATCGCCTCGATCTTCTCGGCAACCATAGCCTCACGCGGATAGGCGAGCAGTTCCGGTGCCGGGAAATCGAGCAGCGTCGGGTAAGTGCAGGCCTGCGGTGCCGGCCATATCGCGTCGCCAAGACCCATGTCTATCTGCAGCGAAAGTCGTGCTGTACCGCTTTGCGTTGGCAGAATCGCGCGTGTCCCGGCGTACTCGTCCTCGGCGCGGATCGGTTCGACGCGGATACGGTCGCCGTCGAAGCTGACGGCGTCCGGCGGGACCGGAGTGTTGACGACCGTTCGGAGGTCGTCGCGGATCGACTCAAGCCCGTCATCGCCGCGCCGTAGCAGATCGAGATCGCGCGTAGCCCGATAGGGACGACCAGACCACAGCCGCAGCAGCATCGCCCCCTTCAGCACGAAGCTTTCGCGCAGATGGGATGCGCTGAGGCGATAGAGAAAACGTTCCACGCAGAAGCTCGTGAGCAACGTCTGGTAGTCATCGCCGGTTTCTTTCGCCCGGTTGAGCAGGCGCGCGGCGACGGAGGCGGCAAGATTGGCCTTCCCGGTCATGCGATGGCGTCCAGATAGGGCTGCATCACCCTTGAAACTCGGCAAATGCGCGCAAAGCGGGACAGCTCGATAGCGCCGCCGCGATGTTTCCGGCTAAAGTCGCGCAGCGCTTCGACCGCGACGTCGATGCCGACTTTGTTCCGATACTTGAAGCAGTCGGCCACGGTCTTCGCCGCCGAGTAAACGCGGATGGCGACTCCTTCCACGCGGCGCTCCTCAATCCCTTCGGTCAGGGCAAGCCCCGAGAAGCGGGCGACGCGAAGGCGGGGATAGTCGAGCCGGGGACGGCGGGCCTTTCCGGGCATCGCGATCCACACCTCCGCCGGCGATTGGGTGGTGAGGCCATGGAATCGCAGGGCGGTGAGAAGGCAGAACACCGCGTCAGGAACGCGCCTGGCGACGTGCGCGAGCGTGTATGCCTCCGAGGGCGAGTGGCGGACGGCGACGTAGATCCCCCGCGCCTGCCGAAGGACGAGGCCCTCCTTCACAAGGCGAGAAAGCAGCGTACGAGAGACGCCTCGAACTCCAAGTTCCATCGAGCGCGTGATTCCCATTCCTTCGATCAGTCGAAGAGCGCGGTCCCTGCTTGGCGTCGTCATGATAGCACTATGATACATAACGTCGGTATTTGCGCGCAAGTGCCGACGTTTTGTAACGCATCAGGCGACTACCTTCCTTCCCGCTATCTCGGCCAGCATCCGGACGATATCGCTCTCGATCGCCCGAATATCGGCCTCGATTTCTTCGAGCGGGCGGGGCGGCGAATATTTGTAGAAATAGCGGTTGAAGTTGATTTCGTAGCCGACGACGCCGACTTTTCCGTCCTTCAGGTCGCGTCTCCTGGTGTCGATCCAAGCGTCGAGAACATGAGGCCGCACCTCCCGCTCGAAAAAGGCTCTGATGCTGGCCGGGATTCCCTCCGCGTCCGGGGGATCGTCTCCGGCCGGGAGCGGAACGCTCTCCGTATCGCGAAGCTCCGGGTCAGGTTCGGGATTGCCGTCTTCATCCCGGCATATCGCCGCCGTTTCGTCCCTTTCCGAGAGCGCGGAGAGAATCGCCTTGCGGGCCGGAGCCGGAATTCTCAATCCCCCGCTCTTCGCCGCGCTCTCCAGCAATCCCTCGAACTCGCCGCGGTCCTTGAAAAGCGCTTCCGGCATCCGTCCGAGAAGCTTGCGAATCGCCTCCTGAAGGAAACGGCCCTCGGCCTGCTCCTTTGCGCCCGCGGCGCCCTTCTTTTTCGACTGGGCAAGCGCTTGGAAACCCCGCTCCTCGTCGAGACGGGCAATTCGTTCGGGAGAAGCTTGAAAGTTCATCCGCAGCGGCCGTTCGACGACGATCTTGCGGAATCCGAAATGCGCCGTCGGGTAGAAGCGACTGAATTCTCCGTCTTTGAAGTCGGCCAGGATCTTCAGGATTTCCCGAACGCGGTCGAGCGGGATCTCGCGGCGCTTGTCGCCGAGGCTTTTTCGCATCGGAATCCAAAAAGAAGTCGCGTCGATGAGCTGGACCTTGCCGCGGCGCTCCGGCGCCTTCCGATTCGTGACCACCCAAACATAGGTGGCGATGCCGGTGTTGTAGAAGAGCTGCTCGGGAAGGGCGATCAAAGCCTCCAGCAAATCGTTTTCGAGGATATGGCGGCGGATTTCGCTTTCGCCGCTCCCCGCGTCGCCCGTAAAAAGCGGCGAGCCGTTCATGATGATGGCGATCCGCGAGCCTCCCTCTTTCGGCTCCTTCGCATGGGCGAGCATGTGGAGAAGGAACAGAAGCTGGCCGTCGCTGATTCGGGGAAGGCCCGGGCCGAAGCGTCCGGCCGTTCCGCGCTCGTGCTCGGCGGTCACGGCGTCCTCGTCGCGCTTCCAGTCCTTTCCGTAGGGCGGATTCGTGATCAGGTAATCGAAAGTCCGGCCGGCGTGGCGGTCATGGGAAAGCGTGCTCCCGAAGGCGATGTTGTCGGCGTCCCGCCCCGTCGGGTCCTTCATGAAGAGGTCCGACTTCGAGACGGCCCACGTCTCGGGATTCACTTCCTGGCCGAAGAGGTGGATCTCGGCTTCCTCGTTGATGGCGGGACGGAGGAGGTCGCCGTTTTTTCGCAGTCCGAAGGTGATGTGCTCCTTGGTGATCATCAGCATGCCGCCCGAGCCGCAGCAGGGGTCGTAGACGGCGCAAACGACGCCTTTCCGGCGGATACGGCTTTCGTCGCCGGCAAGCATCAGGTCGACCATCAGATGGACGACGTCCCGCGGGGTGAAATGCTCGCCGGGATTCTCGTTCAACGCTTCGTTGAACTTGCGGATCAACTCCTCGAAGATCGTGCCCATCGTCGGATTGTCGACTTTGTCGGGATGGAGGTCGACGTTCTTGAACCGTTCGAGGACCTGAAAAATCAGGCCTCCCTCGTCGAGCTTGCTGATCGTGTTGTCGAAATCGAACTTCTCCAGGACCTCGCGCATATTGGGGCTGAATCCGGCGATGTAGTTGCGCAAATTGGAGGCCAGATGAGGGGCGTCGGCCAGGAGCTTTTCGAAATCGTAGCGCGACGTGTTGTAGAAGGCGAAGCCGGACGCTCTGCGGAGCTGGGCGTCGAGCTCCTGAAGACCCTTGCCGCGCAGTTCGGCTTGTCTCTTGAGAACCCGCTCCTTGGTGTCGACGAGGACGCAGTCGAGGCGGCGAAGGACGGTCAGCGGCAGGATGACATCCTGGTATTTGCCGCGCTTGAAGGTGTCGCGAATGAGGTCCGCGACGCCCCACAGAAAGCTGACGATTTCGCCGTGATTCACGGCTTTCGCTCCGTTCTCGGCGATTCTTTTCGGAGGCGGGATATGAGGGCGCTCATCCTCCGGTACCGGACGATGCCGATGATGCCGACGACGATGCCGATGGGAACGCAGGCCGCCCCGACGGCCCAGAACCAGCCCACGGTGGAAAAATGCATGATCGACGCGCCGGCAATGATCAAGGCCACGCCGGAGCGGAGATAGGCCAGGAGAGTTCTCTCGTTGGCCAAGAGGGTCCGGTCGATCGCCAATTCGTCGCGGAGAATCAAGCCCTCGGTTTCGAATCTCGAATAAGGGGTCTCTTTCATTTCCTGCCTCTTCAGGCCCCTTGAGCGCATTCTGGGGCCATCCATCCTTAAAGGATAGGCCAACGTCCGCGTCAAGTCAAAAGACCCGGCTAACAGCCGAAGAAGGGGGACACTTTAATGTGTCCCCCATCTTTTAGGCGGGAATTTGACATCCGGCGCGGGCGTTTGTTATAACGGCCCGGAAAGACTGCGGCAGTCGAAACGGGAGGAGTGCCTCCCCCGAAATCATCATAAATAAAGGAAGGGCGGAATGAAAATCCACGAGTATCAAGGGAAGCAGATCCTGGCCAAATTCGGCGTCCGGGTTCCCCGAGGCGACGTCGCCGACACGCCGGCCGCGGCCCGGTCGATCGCCGAACACTTCGGCCCGAAGGTCGTCGTCAAGGCCCAGATCCACGCCGGCGGCCGGGGCAAGGGCGGCGGAGTCAAGCTCGCCCGGAATCCCCTCGAGGCCCAGCAGATCGCCGAGAAGATGATCGGGATGCAGCTCGTGACCCATCAGACCGGCCCCGAGGGCAAGCGGGTCAAGCGCGTCCTCGTCGAGGAGGCCCTCGACATCGCCCGGGAGCTCTACCTCGGAATGGTCATCGACCGGGCCCGCGAGGCCGTCGTCGTCATGGCCTCGACCGAGGGCGGCATGGAGATCGAAAAGGTCGCGGCCGAACGGCCCGAGCTCATCTTCAAGGAATACGTCAATCCCGGCGCCGGTCTCCTCGCCTTCCAGGCCCGCAAGCTGGCCTTTAAGCTCGGCCTCGAGGGCGAGGCCTTCAAGCAGGGGGTCAAGTTCATCCTCGGCCTCTCCAAGGCCTTCGAGGGCACGGACGCCTCGCTGGCCGAGATCAATCCCCTCCTCGTGACCAAGTCGGGCGACGTCCTGGCCCTCGACGCCAAGATGAACTTCGACGACAACGCCCTGGCCCGCCGCCCGGACATCGCGGCGATGCGCGACCTCGACGAGGAGTCGCCCCTCGAGGTCGAGGCCTCGAAATACAGCCTCAACTACATCAAGCTCGACGGCAACGTCGGCTGCATGGTCAACGGGGCCGGTTTGGCCATGGCGACGATGGACATCATCAAGTACGCCGGCGGGATGCCGGCCAACTTCCTCGACGTCGGCGGCGGGGTCACGGAGGAGGCCGTGACCAACGCCTTCAAGATCCTCGTCTCCGACCCCGACGTCAAGGGGGCCCTGGTCAACATCTTCGGCGGCATCGTCCGCTGCGACATGATCGCCTCGGGCGTCGTCAAGGCGGCCAAGGCTCTCGGGACGAAGATCCCGGTCGTCATCCGCCTCGAGGGGACGAACGTCGAATTGGGAAAGAAAATCCTGGCCGAGTCGGGCCTGGCCTTCTCGGCCGCGGATGGAATGAAAGAGGCCGCCGAGCGGATCGTCGGCCTGGTCCGGTGAGCGGAGCCCAAGGAGCCAACGATGAGCATCCTCCTCGATGAAAAAACGCGGGTCGTCGTCCTCGGGATCACGGGCGGCGAAGGGACGTTCCACGCCGGCAAGATGATCGAGTACGGGACCAAGGTCGTGGCCGGGATGACGCCCGGCAAGGGCGGGACGAAGCACCTCGGCGTCCCCGTCTTCGACTTCGTCTCCGAGGCCGTGGCCGCCGAAGGGGCCGACGCGGCGGCGATCTTCGTCCCGCCGTTCGCCGCGGCCGACGCGATCATGGAATGCGCCGACGCCGGATTGAAGCTCGTCGTCTGCATCACCGAGGGCATCCCGACCTTCGACATGCTCAAGGCCAAGATGTTCCTCCGGACGAAACCCGTGGCCCTCATCGGGCCGAACACGCCGGGGATCATCTCCCCGGGCAAGGCCAAGATCGGAATCATGCCCGGTCCCATCCACACCCCGGGGACGATCGGGATCATCTCCCGCTCCGGGACCCTGACCTACGAGGCCGTCCAGCAGGTCAGCCGCCAGGGCTACGGCCAGTCGACGGCCCTCGGGATCGGGGGCGACCCGATCGTCGGGCTGAAATACATCGAGCTCCTCGAGCTCTTCAAGGAAGATCCCGGGACGGAGGCCGTCATCCTCATCGGCGAAATCGGCGGCACGGCCGAGGAAGAGGCCGCGGCCTACATCAAGGCCTCCTTCCCCAAGCCCGTCGTCGGCTTCATCGCCGGCCAGACCGCCCCCCCCGGGCGGCGGATGGGGCATGCCGGGGCGATCATCGCCGGCGGCAAGGGGACGGCCAAGGAAAAGATGGATGCCCTCGAGGGGGCCGGGGTCTATGTCGCCGTCAGCCCGGCCGATATCGGGGCCAAGGTCAAGGAAGCCCTCCGCCGTTAGCCGGCCGCCGGTTCCTTCTCCTCGGCCAGGGCCCGGGCGACGACGCCGCGGAGGTCCGAGGGCAGGAACGGCTTGGGAAGGAAATCAAAGGCCCCGAGCTGCATGGCCTGGATCGTGTTCTTCATCGTCGGATAGCCCGTGACCATGATGATCTTCGAGTCCGGGTTCTGGGCTTTTAGCGACTTGAGAAGGTCCATCCCGCTGAGGCCGGGCATCATGAGGTCGACGATCATGACGTCGTAGTGCCGTTCGGCCTCCTTCCGGAGGGCTTCCTCCCCGCTCAAGGCCATATCGACCTCGTAGTCCTCCCGGAGGAGGGCCTGGCGGATGCTCTTGCAGACCGTCAGCTCGTCGTCGACGACCAGGATTTTGTATTTCGGCGCGTTTGTCATGGCGTCTCCTCTGCGCGTCTCTCCTCCCTCGGCTCGGCCAAGGGGATCCGGACCGTGAAGACCGACCCCCGGCCGACTTCACTCCGGACGAGGATCGTCCCGCCCCGCTGGCGGACGATCCCGTAGCTGACGGCCAGCCCCAGCCCCGTCCCGAAGCTCTTCGTCGTGAAGAAGGGGTCGAAGAGCTTGGGGATGTTTTCCCGGGGAATCCCCGCCCCCGTATCGGTGAAGACGATTTCGATGTGGGTCCCGTCCCGGCTCAGCCGGCTTGAGACGACGAGGGCCCCGCCCTCGGGCATGGCCTCGCAGGCGTTGATCGCCAGGTTGGAAAAGACCTGCTGGATCTTGTTCTTGTCGACCTCGATCGGGGGGAGAGAGCGGTCGAGGTTCCGCTCGATCCGGATGTTCCGGACGGCGGCCTGCTTCTCGAGAAGCTGGAGCGTCCGGTCGACGATGTCGTTGATGTTCGTCGGGGCGGCCTTCGACGGCGTCTGCCGGGCGAAGTCGAGAAGGCCCTTGACGATCGTCGCGCAGCGGGTCGTCTCGTCGGCGATGAGGGTCAGGGTCTCCTTGTCCTCCTCGTTTTCGCCAGGCCGCTCGAGGAGGAGGTGGGCGTTGATGAGGATCGAGGTCAGGGGATTGTTGATCTCGTGGGCGACGCCGGCGGCCATCTTCCCAAGGGAAGCCAGCTTCTCCGAAATGATGAGCTGCTCTTCGGTCTCCCGAAGCTCCCGCGTCCGCTCCTCGACCCGGCGCTCGAGCGTCCGCCCCCATTCGGTCAGGTCCTTGTGGGCCAGGCTGAGCTCGTCCGTCATCCGGTTGAACGAGCCGGCCAGTTGGCCGATTTCGTCCCCCTGGAGGATTTCGACCCGGTGGCTGAGGTCGCCCTGGGCGATCTTGTCCGTGGCCTCGACCATGGCCGCCAGCGGACGGGTGATTTGGCGGGCGATGATCGTCAGGAGGCCGAGAAGGCCGAGGGTGCAGAGACCGGCCAGGCCGGCGAACGTGGCCATGACCCGGTTGCGGAGGTCGATGTAGGGCCGCTCGAGCATCCCGACGTAGAGCATCCCGACGATCCGGCCGTCGATGTCCCGGATCGGCTCATAGGCCGTGATGTACCAGGCCGTGACGACGAACGCCCGGCCGATGTAGGACCGGCCGTTTCGGAGGACGGCTTCGTCGACCTCGCGGGAGACCCGGGTGCCGACGGCCCGGTTCTCCCGGTCGTCGAGGACGTTGGTCGAGATCCGGAGGTCGCCCTGGAAGATCGTCGCCGTCCCGATGTCGTGGCCCTTGTATTTCTCTCCCTTGAAGACGATTTCCTTGATCCGGTCGACAAGCTCGTAGTTGCGGTTGAAGAGGATCCCGCCGTAGAGAACGCCGAGGTAAGGGCCGCCCTCGTCGCCGGCGACGGGGGCGGCGGCCTTGAGCATCATCCCGTTCTCCTCGTGGTCCCCGGCCCGCTCGGCCGCCTTGGGGGTCGGAATGAAGGCGAAGTAGGCCCGCTCGAAGAGGTCGGGCCCTTCCTTGAGGAGTTCCTTCCCGGAGACGATCTGGGTCCCGGCCACGGTTTGTCCGGCCAGGGCCCGCTCGACGAACGGGTCTCCGGACTGGTCGTCGCCGGACGTCTCGGGGCGCCGGGAGCGGACGACGACCCGGCCGCGGCCGTCGGTCAGGGTCAGGACGTCGAGGCCGTATTCCTGCCGGATGAGGTCGAGCTTCAAGGCCAGGCCGTCGCGGCGCCCCGTCCGCAGGGCGTCTTCCAAGAACTCCCGGGCGGCGCTCAGGCGGACGACGTCGGCGATGGCGTTCAGCCTCTCGTGGTACATCATCCAGGCCGAGGCGAGGTCGTGGCGGACCTTGGCCTGGGCGAGGTCGATGATCGTCCGGTGCTCGAGCCGCGTCCCGACAATGAGGGTGATTACGCCGCCGAAGGCGATGACGGCCAGGAAACTCAGGAGGAGCTTCCGGCGGAGGGGAAAATCGACGAATCGTCGGACGAGGCCGCGGCGGGGCATGGGAATCGCCTGCCAAGATACCACCCCGGCCGAAAGCCTGTCAATGCGCGGCCTTGACAAGACGGCCACGACGTTCTTATAGTGGGGAACACAAAAATCTTCTTACGAAGGGTGCCATCATCCATGGACAAAAGCGAAAAACTCAAGGACGGGACCGAGGTCACGATCCTCAAGATCGGCCCGAACGAGCTCGACAAGCTCATGGAATTCTACACGGCCTTGCCGATCGAGGACCGGAAGTACCTCAAATTCGACGTGACGGACCGCAAAGCCGTCGCCTGCCGCCTCCGCCGGGTCGACACGGGGGAGGACATCCGGATCGCCGCCGTCCACGGCGGGCTCATCGTCGCCAGCGGGGCCCTGGAGCTTTCGGGGGAGGCCTGGAGCCGCCACCAGGGCGAGATCCGGGTCATGGTCGCCCGGCCCTTCCAGCAGCGGGGACTGGGCTCGATCATGATCCGCGAGCTCTACTTCATCGCCGTCCAGAACAAGATCGAAACGATCGTCGCCCGGATGATGCGGCCCCAGACCGGAGCCCAGAAGATCTTCCGCCGTCTCGGCTTTCGCGAGCAGTCGTTCCTGCCCGACTTCGTCAAGGACATCAAGGGCGATCCCCAGGACCTCATTGTCATGAGCTGCAGCGTCGCCGACCTCTGGAAGGAGCTCGACGCCGTTTTCAGCTCTTCGGACTGGCAGCGCTGCCGCTGAGGACGCCCCGGCGGCCGGAGAGGCGCTTCCCGGACTTGTCCTTGCGTCCTTTATTCGCCGATTTTTCTGGTTTATCATAGATCCCGGCCCGGGATCGGAAGAAACCCCCTGATCGGTCGGTCGGGGCCGCCCCCGGGGAGCGGACGCTTCGAAGTAAAGGAAGGCCATGAAAGACACGACCTACGGTCTCGGCTTGGATTTCGGGACGAATTCGGTCAGGGCTCTCCTCGTCGACCTCGGAAACGGCCGGGAGCTGGCCACGGCCGTCCACGATTACCCTTCGGGGAGGGCGGGGATCGTCCTCGACCCGAAAAATCCCGATCTCGCCCGGCAGAATCCGGCCGATTACCTCCTCGGGATCGAGGCCGCGGTCAAGCGAACTCT
>Ga0194125_10009534_pt1 | contig 13439 bp, 11 predicted proteins | sample TA2KigC250mmetaG_FD_148626 | JGI IMG/M metagenome (GOLD analysis project Ga0194125, IMG submission 148626) | Freshwater microbial communities from Lake Tanganyika, Tanzania - TA2015034 Kigoma Deep Cast 250m | ecosystem: Environmental > Aquatic > Freshwater > Lake | place: Tanzania: Lake... | reverse complement strand
CAGTATCGCTTCTGCCAGCGCCACTGGTCTGAAGTTGGGGTCGTATAATCCCTTCGATCCCTCACATAGTAACCCCTTCTCTTTTCCGTCTTGAATTGGGCATAAGTGGCAAACCCCAGATTGACTCGATCTTTTACCACATCCTCAACGACCTCTTTCAACGCCAGCTTAGCCTGGTAGAGCTTGCTGGAGGGATGGTTCGCACCACCCTCGAAATTAAACTGGGTGTAAGGCAAAACACAGGGTGGATTGCCATCATCGTTAGGGTCACTTGGGTTGTTTGGTTGAAGTCTTCCAAAACTATCAACGCAGACATTACTGGATGTAGCGTCCGCCTGATTCGGTTTCTTATCCATGGAACTGGAGGTATCAAAGATGATCACCACATTGGGAGTTTTGACCTGAAAGATATCCTCCTGTGCATCAATCAGAAGAGGAAATAAAAACAGAAAGGCCACGATGTACAGAATGAATATACCTTTTTTCATCTTCTTCTCCCCTATTGCCTCATCAGTTATATTTCTTGATTTCGGCTACATTTCCCCCGCCGCTGGGATCAATCTCCTCGAGTGTTTCTACAGAAACCCTCCCTGCAAATGGGAAATTCGGAGCCACTCCTTCTGAATTGATTCGAAAAACCAGATAGGGAACCCCCCCTCGATTCACCTCTCCAAGGTAGGTCGTGGTGATATTATAAGTGACATTGCTTCCGGGGATGGTATCGGAGTAAGAGGTAATGGACCTGTCCAATATCTGATCCCGAATTCCTCGACGATCGAGGGGATTTATCGTTGCTTTGAAGTCGTCAATGCCGCCATCCCCACTGTAAAAAGCGGTATTGTATATCCTCTGATTACCGGTGATGCTGGTTTCGAACACAGTTGTATTGATGGCATTGATGCCGATGATCGTCAGGACAAGGAGCATCACCAGTGCAATCACTAAAGCCATCCCCTCTTGCTGCTTAAGAATGTTTTTCGCCATTTTGAACTCCTTAACGATTATGGAACTCCCATTCCCCTTCCCATATTTCTCAATTGAATGTTCGATACAATCTGCCTTCGCCGGAATCCGCCATCACTGCTGTAAGTGGGATCAGGGTCTTTTGTTCTCGCCGTGATGGTCACCTGAAGGGAGGCCGTGCTGTTGGGAATCAAGGTTTGATTGCCACCGGCAGTAAAATACTGAAATTGGAGGTTTTCGATATGATCAGCCAATGGCTGATTTCGACTCCCTGTAAATGCATCTCTCCTGAGAACCGGCGTTTGCGGTATCGTATTATCAACATAATAACGGATTGCATGAATTTTGAAGATGAAATGTCCTATCGGGTTTGCGGGAGGCCTATCGAGTGTTAGCGTTGGGCCCGCTCTATTCTGAACGACAAAGCTCTCCTCTCCACCGATGGAGAGGAGGCGGCTATTCGCACCGTCGAATTCATTCGTCGCATTGCTCAAAGTGATGGATGGAACACCCGGGTCAAAGGAAACGACCGTTATTGGTCCACCCCCACCTGTTCTGATCTGTTCAAAACCTCCGATGATCGTAATTTCATTTGGATTCGTTGTTAATACGGTAGGAAACAAGTTGCCGGAAACATTGATCGGCAATAGATTACTGACATAGGCGCCCGAAGATTCGTCAAAAGAGACGATTCTACCGAAGTTGACCATCCGGATCTCCCTCATCATCATATTGATGGCAGCCCTCACATTCTGCTGCATCTCTACAACCTGATCCTGAACGATATAGGAACGCTGGGTGGAGATAAAGGTCCGGTAGATCCCTGCGACAAGAATCGCACTGATCACTAAGGCCACTAATAACTCGATTAAAGTAACTCCTCTTCTATTCATTGGATTCCTCTTATGAGAATATGTCTTACCTGAATTGAGCGATTCTTTTTAAAAACATCTTTATCTACAGGTTTCATCTCAGGTTTAAAATCACCCAGCGGGTGATTTGTAGCGCAAGGCTTTAGCCTTGCTTGCCTGCCGCAGGCAGGGATCAGAAGCAACCCTAAAGGGTTGCGCTACAATGAAATTTAAAAAAATCGCTCAATTTAGGTCTTAATTCCGCTTGTCCTCAGAAATACGACTCACCGTTCGCCTCGGTTGCGAGTCGATGCGACCTGAGGTTCTCGAAGGGCGATTTGCTAATGACAACATGAAACCTAAGGTGATTTAACCGTTGAAAACGAAATACTATGGTCAGAGGTATCTGTCCAGGTGATCGTTACCCGTAACACCCGGCTCTCTGTGAGAACAGGATGAGCCTCAACGGTATAATTCCTCGAAAAGTTGGTTCCACGGACTGCAATAACACCATCGTTATGAATCCCCAAGCTGAAAGTACCTGGGGCTTGATTGAGGGGGATCGCCCTTAACTCTTCCAGTCTACCTTGACCGAGGATGGAAGCCTGCATGATATTGTCTGAAAAGAAGTTTCCCCTCATCGAGGTGATCTGCATGCCGGTAATGGCAAGGATGCCGATGGCGAGGATCACCAAACCGATGAGAATTTCAAGAAGTGAAAATCCTTTATGGTTCATATCCATCTTTCTCCTGCTGGAATGTAGGGGTAATTCATGAATTACCCCTACCTAGAGCGGTGGGGCGACTGCTATTCTACCCGTGGATGTGGTTAGCGAGATCCTTCTCTCGCTTCCTTTTGTGTTCCTCAACGTTAAACTTCCGGTTGACGCCGTAGAATTAGGATTGAATAAAAATCGGCTTCCCGGTGGGAATGATGTAAATTGGACGCCTGTGGGGAGTGACTGCTGCGATCCTTCGGCTACGAAAGCCCCGAGTGTATTTCTGTATTCAAGCACGTAGGATGAAGCATTCAGGAAATTGACTTGATAGTCCGTATTGACTGAAACCGCCTTCATCTGGGCGGTTCTTAATGTGGAAACGACATCCCGCGTTGCCCCTCTCAAGCGGTAGTTTGGTATCCAGGCGCCAATATTAGGGGCAAGCAATGTTGCCCCAATCGCAATGATCACCATGACAATGATCAACTCAAGTAAGGTTACGCCTTTTTTATTCATTTTAATCTCCATTAGCGAGCAAATAACATGCCATTTCATAAATATAAATAACCTTGTTAAATCAAATGGTTATTTTAAACAAGATTCTTAAAACCCCTTAAAAACTCTAAAAATATTTTACGGGGTATAAATTATTTTCATAGTAAACTAATAGGAGAGGCTTTTCACAAATGAAAGATGAAATTACACCAGAGGCCTAGGTTAGGGTAACGAGGCCCGTATCGTTTATAAAAGGTTACGTTTACCGTTTTTAATTCTTTTTTTATACATAACCGTTACCGTTAACCGAAACGGGCTTCGTTACCGTTGCCGTTAGACGATACCCTTATTTTCTGTGCATTATTATGGTCTAAAATCAACGGTCAAAAGATATCTCTGGGTGCTTTTTGCCCCTTCGTTATCACTGACCTCAATCTCTATCTGGTGGGCTCCCTTGTCCTCCTTCCGAATCTCCCACCGGATCAGCCCTGTATTTTTATCTATTTCCATTCCTTTGGGTCCTGCTTTTAAAAAGAAGGTTGTGGGGTCATTGTCAGGGTCATTTGCCTTGACCTGGTAGAGATAGGTCGTTTTTTCAACGGAGTTTGGGGGTGAGGAAACAATGATGGGGGGACTGTTCGATATGACGATCCTTTCTGATTTTTTGGAAATCCCCATCACATCCCTATCATCAGGGGTCACGCTCACCGTAATGGTGTCTCCTTTTTTAAAACGATTCCGTTCCAATACCTCCTTCCCCTCTTCCGTTAGCACAGTGCCGTTAATTTCCCACTTGTAGATGTAATAGATGAAATCCCCATCAAGATCGGTTCCTTTGACAAACACTTTTAAATCTTCGCTTACCGTGGCTATTTGGGGTTCGATCCGCACTTCCTGAATGATGGGGGGCGAATTAAGTATGGTCACCTCAGGGGATAGAACCGGTCTTCCTTCTGCCTTACCGTCAGAGGGCACGACCTTCACGCGGATGACGTCCCCTTTTCTAAAAACCCCGCTTTTTAAATTATTTCTTTTCTCCCCGATCACCTCGGCGTTGTTTTTAATCCATTGATAATGATAGGTGATGGGATCTTGTTCATCGTCTTTGCCTTCAGTAGCAACACTGAGGTCATTTCCCCTTGTCGACTTCTCAGGTAAAATCCTCACAGAGGTGATCACAGGCGGCGAATTGGTTTTCACCTGTGCCTCGTCTCTCCCGGACGGTCCACAGGAAAGGACGCCGAGAAAAAGGACCGGTGTCAAAAGGAGGGAAATGAGTTTCTTTGACATGTGCTTCCTCCTATGGGTATTTTATACTCATGAACAGGATAAATGTCAAAATATTTAAGGTAAAGGTTAGGGTTTCGAGGCCCGTTTCGTCTATAAAAGGCTACGTCTTCCGTAACCGTTAACCGATACGGGCCTCGTGACCGTAACCTCCTAACACATTACTTATCCTTTTTAACCATTAACTCTCTATAATTCCATAATCCTTGATCTTATAGAGGAGGGCGCGGTGACTGATCTCGAGCAACCGGGCTGCCTTTGTATGATTCCCTTTCGTCTTTCTCAAAGCCTTCCTGATCAAACCCATCTCCAACATTCTGGAAGCCTTTTTAATTGAATATTCCTCTTCAGCCATTGGAACCATTGGAACTTCGTTCTGAAAATTCTGAATCTCAAAAGGCAGATGATCTATTTCTATTCTCTCCCCATCCGTCAATACCACAGCCCTCTCGATCGTATTTTCCAGTTCCCTTACATTCCCGGACCATTTATAATTCATCAATGATTCGATCGCCTTTGATTCCACATCCTTCACATTCTTGTTTAGGGTTTGATTGTGCTTATTGATAAAATGCTGCAGGAGGAGAGGAATATCCTCTTTTCTCTCGCGAAGTGGCGGAATATAAATGTGAAGGACATTTAACCGATAGAAGAGGTCTTCCCTGAACCTTCCTTCATTGACCTCTCTGGCAAGGTCCTTAACCGTTGCCGCTATAATTCGTACATCCACTTGAATTGATTTTGACTCCCCAACTCTCCTGATCTCTCCCTCCTGAAGCACCCGGAGCAGTTTAACCTGAAGTTGGGAGGGCAGTTCCCCTATTTCATCCAGAAAGATTGTCCCTTCGTCAGCCTCTTCAAAAAGTCCTTTCTTGGTCCGGATGGCATCGGTAAAAGCACCTTTCACATGGCCAAAGAGTTCGCTTTCAAGAAGGTTCTCGGGGATGGCCCCGCAATTGACAGGAACAAAGAGTCTTTTGGCCCGATCGCTATGATAGTGAATGGCTTTGGCAACCAATTCCTTGCCAGTTCCGCTCTCTCCGGTGATGAGGATGGTGGATTTATAGGGAGCGACTTTTCTGATGATTTCAAATATCTTGTTCATCTTCTCGTTCTTGCTCACGATATTTTCGAAACTATACTCCTTCTTCACTTCCTTTCTGAGCAATTCGTTCTCTTTCCGTAGTCTTTCTCTCTCTTCTGCCTTTTTTAGAGTTAATATAATTTCGTCCGGCTTGAAGGGTTTTGAGATGTAATCGTAAGCTCCTAATTTCATGGCTTCAATGGCGGTATCCACGGTCCCATAAGCCGACATCATTATAATAGGAGCCTCTGTCCCAGCCTTCTTTGATGCCTGTAAAAACTCCAACCCATCCATTTGGGGCATGCGGATATCGCACAGGACGTGGTCAAACTCGGTGCTGGCGACTTTGCTTAATCCTTCCTCTCCGTTCGCTGCTCCCTCTACCTCATAACCTTCCTTTTTGAGGATGACGGTCAATACATTTCGAAAACTCTCCTCATCATCCACGATGAGAATACGTTTGGGAATCATCTGAACCTCCTTGTTTACCGGTTACGGCTACGAGGCCCGTATCGATTATAAAAGGCTACGGTTATCGTTTTTTAAAATTACTCCAAGCAGATGATAAATTATAAAGTTGCCTCCCTGATTTATCATATAAATCAATTAACTCTTCACACAACATTGTATCCACATTCGCCCCATATAAATCTTTACATTGTTCCAATCCCACAATGGTTTCATTACATTCAGCCATAGCATCGTCGAGATATTTTTGAAATCCATGTTTCTGGTGCCTTTTAGCGTAACCCTCTGCAATTAATCTTGGGATACTTTTAACAGATCGTCTAAGCTGATTTGTTAAATCGTTTTTCTCAAAGTCAGGTAATCTGGGAATAATTTTTGTGATTACTTCAATACATCCTTTATAGGTGCCCTGATACACCTCTAAGTCACGAAAACTTGTTATTCTTTTCATCTTACGTTACCGTCACCGTCAACCGATACGGGCTTCGTAGCCGTTAACCGAATCCGTCCTCTTCATGTTGCCACCGGAAAGTAGACCTCAAAGGTTGATCCTTTTCCCTCCTCACTTCTCACTTTCACCTCTCCTCCCAGCGACTCAATAATTCGAAGAGAGATCGATAACCCAAGCCCTGTGCCTTTATCTGGGTCTTTCGTCGTAAAGAAAGGATCAAAGATCTTTTCCATATCTTCTTGTTTAATCCCTATTCCCGTATCGGTTATTTTGACTTTGATCAATCGATCCCCCCTGTTAAACTTTGTAAAAATAACAGAGAAGGGGTTGGGGCTTCGCAGGTGGGAATAATTAGTGTCCAGGGGATCATCTTTTCGCCTCGATAAATAAGGAGACTCGAGCTCATCTCCTTCTCTGCTCCCAACCACAAAATTGACTGTCTCAATCCCTAAGGCTCCGCCATCAGGCATCGCATCAATCGCATTCAAGATGATATTGATAAAAATTTGTGAGAGCAGAGATTCATTCCCTTTGATCATGGGTAAATCGGGTTGAAGAGATAGGTGGGTCTCAATATTTTTAAAACCCTTTTGATAGGAAAGCAAAGAAAGGGTATCCTTAATCACCTTATTGATTTCCACCTCCTGAATGTCCTGTCTGGAAGGCCTCGCAAAATTGAGCAATTCCTTGACAATCCGGTTAATCCGTTCGATCTCCTTCTCAATCCTTTTTAAATAATCATGGGCCTCTTCCCGGGTGGTTTCCTCTCTCGCCATAATGCTGGTGTAGCCCAAGATCGAACCCAATGGATTCCCGACCTCATGAGCCACGCCTGCGGCAAACCTTCCAATCGATGCCAGTTTCTCGGTCCGGATCAACTCTTCCTGAGCCTGCTTTAACTTCTTGTTGGCCAGCTCCAGGGATTCGAGATGCATCTCAATATTTTTCTGTTTTTCTTTTAACTGTTCGGTCATCCGGTTAAATGACATCACCAATTGACCGATCTCATTGGTTGAGGGCACCTCAATGGTTTGATTGAAATCCCCTTCACTGATTTTCTGCGTTAAACGGACTAACCCCTTCAGGGGTTTGACAAGCACTCTTGAAAGCAAAAAGCTTCCGAATACGATCAGGACGATTGAGTCCATGATAATTAAAATGAGAAACATTTTCTGATAGTCTAACAAACGCCTCATCACATCCTCGGTGGGAACTTCCATCAAGATGCCACCCACCATCTTTCCTCGTATCCATAAAGGGGATGCAATGATCAGTTTTTTATAATAGGATGCTAAAAATCCTCCCTCTTTCTCAATCTCCGTATGAATGCCCCCTGAATCCATGGCACGTTTCAACAAAGGATGATCTTCCTTTTTGTCAATCCATTCCGTTTGTTGGCTGGCGATAATCCTTCGGTCCTGATCGGCCACCAATAAATGAAATAAATTTCGATCTTTTCCGTAGATCTGTATAAATTCCTGAATCTCTTTTCTGATGGAAGAGGGGTTCAAACCCAATTCACTCTTCTCCCTGAGAATGAAGTCGACAATCGTTTGGACATCTTGAACCATGTTTTCACAATGTCTAATTTTCGCTTGAATGATATTTCTCTCATTTGCTCTCGATGTGGTAAATCCGATCAGAAATATTGCCGCCAGCATCAGAAGGGAAATGTTAATGACGACTTCCGTCCTGAGGTTAAGATTCAAACGCTTAAATAGCCAGGAAGGTTTTTTCATGTCGTTTTTAGTTAAGGGGTGACGGCCACGATGCCCGTATCGTTTATAAAAGGTTACGTTTATCGTTTTATTATTCTTTAACCGTAATCCTTACCGAATGACGAAACGGGCTTCGTAACCATAACCTTTATTCTACTTGTTGATATAAAGATACCACCTTATTAAATCTTCTCCCCAAAAGAGTGCGATTACAGCTCCTACCGCAAGGAACGGGCCAAAGGGGATGGCATATTTGAAATCCTTCCCTTTGATCAATATGATCCCAATCCCGACGATTGATCCGATGAATGAACTCAAAATAATGGTCAAAATGACCGCTTTCCAGCCAAGAAAACCACCGATCATGGCTAGCAGTTTCACATCTCCTCCTCCCATCCCTTCCCTTTTAAATAGCCACTGATAGACGGTGGCTACCAGAAAGAGGCTTCCTCCGCCGGAAATGACTCCAATCAAAGAAGCCCAAAAAGTAACCTGCGAAATAACCAACGATCCGACAAGTCCGAGCCCCGCCCCAAGAAGTCCGACCACAATGCCTGGGAGGCTAATCACGTCTGGGATAATCTGGTGGTACAGGTCGATGAGGGTAATGACGATGAGAGCAGCGATAAATATAAAATAAAAGAGATAACTGAGAGAAGGTCCAAATTTATTAAAAAGCAGAAACGAGCCTAAGGCGGTGATCCCTTCAACCAGAGGATATTGCACGGAGATCGGAGCATGGCAATATCGGCATTTTGCCCTGAGAAGAATATAACTTAAAATAGGGATATTATCGTAAAACCGAATAGGGGTGTTACATTGGGGGCAATGGGAGCCCGGTCTCACAATGGACTCTCCTTTTGGCAATCTGCTGATACAGACGTTCAAAAAACTACCTACAATAGCCCCCAATAGAATAGATACAATGTACCACATATATTATACCTCAAACGATGAACTATAAACTATGAACGATGTACTATAGACGAATCCCTTCTTTGCGAACTTTCTTCCCAAATGAAATCAACTGTGCACCCAAAATCTCAGATTCTTTCAAATACTCCTCAAATGCTTGAGCCGTAATATAACCGTCATCTAAAATCAAATCTAAACAACATACCACTTCTTCCAAAGATGTTTCTGAAGTATTCAAATATTTGCTAAATTCAATGTCTGATAATTTATTTGATCCTTTTCACCCTGTTAAATAAGATTTGAGCCTCCTTTTTAAAAACATCTTCCCGTGGAATGTTTTTAAATACTTCTCACGTTTAATGGCATCCCTCTGATCAAGGCAAGCTTCATAATATATAAGCTCAAAAGGTTTTCGATCCTCAGTGGATTCAACAAGTCCTTTATTATGATGCTCAAATCTTAGCTTGAGGTTAGCAGTGAAGCCAGTGTAAAATTTCTTGTCTTTTAGGCTCAGCAATACATACGTGTAATACATATTCAACCTCAAGCTATTTAACAGGGCAAGTATTCAAACAAATCGAATCGGAAGCACGTGATAGTTGGTCTCTTAAGAGGAAACGTTCACTCTCTGGTAAATTTCTTGCTACCTGCCTCATTTTTTTTCGGAAGGACTTTGCCGCAATGTATACAGGCCACTTTCTAAACCGAAAAAGCGATCTTTTCCATTTTTTGTCCATGGTTCTTTGTTCATCGTTCATTGTTCACCGTTCATCGTTCCATTCGTCCAAAGTCCACCTGTTCATCGTTGCAAATCCTGAACCATCCACCTCAAGTCTTCCACCCTTGATTTCGCTTTTGGAGCAGCCTCAATCCCCTTGGAATAATAATAGATCGCCTTTTCTCGATCCTTCAACCTGCTCGCATAAATATGTCCCATCTCCTCGTAAGGATTGATGATACGAGGAGCCATCTCCGATGATCTATTCAATTCTGAAAGGGCTAATTCATATTTTCCAGCATCCTTATGAATCAATGCCAGCCTGAAGTGAAGGTTTGCGGAGCTATTAGGATTTTTATCGATCAGAAGCCTTATGATCTTTTCGGCCTCATCAAATTTTTGTTCCCTCTGGTAAAGTACGGAAAGGTTAATCTTCATCGAATCGTTATCAGGTTTTAACCAGATAGCCGTAAGGAGTTCCTTGGCTCCCTTTTCATAAAGACCCAATCTGCCATAAACAATGCCCAAATTATTTCTCGATTGGTAATCATAAGTAAGAATCTCAACGGCTCGTTCAAGGTATCTCACTGCCTCTTCATCCATTCCCAGTTCCATATAGACCACTCCCATTAAAGCATTGGCCGTATTGCTATAAGGGTGTTTCTCCACAGCATCGGCCCATAGGGTATAACTGTTCTGCCAGATCGTGTTTTGGCGAACGGTCATGAGGGAATATCCCGCTAGCAGAAGCAGAAACAGGGAGACCGAAAGCAACTTGAAAAAACCTTCTGAAAATTTCTTCTGCCGATAGGCATAGAACCGGTCGAAAAGGATGCCGAGGATAAAAGCAAATGAAAAAGAGGCGATGAAAACATAACGGTCTGCAAGTAAGGTACTGATGGGGAGAATATTCAAATAAGGGAGAAGGGTGATGAGAAAGAAGAAAAAGGAGAAAAAGATGACCTTTTTCATCCTCAAAGACCAGAGGCTAACTCCGATGAGGAAAAGGGTGATGCCTACAAACGCAAAAGTTTGAAGGCTTATAATGGGTTGGGAGACCTCAATGGTATAAGCAGCGGAATAGTTAATCGTGAAGACAAGGAGTTTAATATTATAAAGGAAGGCGTAAAAACTGATAAGAAAGTTATTGAAAAACGAACCTCCTCGATAGGGCTTTATTCCCCCCGCCTCCAGCATCACTTTTAAAAGGATAGAGACGAAAACAATAGAAAGGAACAATGCAATTGCGAAAAAAAGCCAGTGACTTTTAATGAATTCAAACCATCGCTCTCTCTTTTTTGCGACTTCAAAACAGAGGATCACTGCGGGGAAAACAATAGCCGAGGGTTTGGAGAGAGTGGCCAGCAGGATAGAAAAAAGAGTAAGCCCTAAGAAGACCAGCCTTCTCTTCCCCTCTACTTCTCTTCCAAGCAGATAGAGATAAAAAGCCGAAAAGAAAAAAAACCCTTGAAGGACTTCCTTCCTGGCTGCAAGCCAAGTCACCGCCTCCACATGAACCGGATGTGCTGCAAACAAAAGGCTCCCGAACAGGGCCACCCTGAAATGGGAGTGTTCATCGACTCGATCCCTTAAATGAACGGAAAGAGATTGGAGGGTCAAAAAAACCATAAAACAGGTAAGCATATAGAAGAGGATGTTCGTGATGTGATACCCTAAAGGGTTGAGGCCCCAGAAATAGTAATCGATCGCATAACTCAAAACCCGAACGGGCTGATAAGTTCCTCCCTGGATGGGGGTGAAGATGGTTTTAATGTTTTTTAAACCGAGAGAACGGATTTGATAATTTTCATAAATCATCTGGTCATCCCAAATGGTGAAGAGATTTCCTAATGAATTGAAATAGATAATGACAACCAATAGGATGACGCTGACATAAGCCAAAAAAGAATAAATTCTTATGTTTGCCTTTAAACCAGGTGGTGCAGGAAACTTTTGCGCGTTCGGGCGAGGTTTCATAGGACTATCTCGTTCTGTTTTCCTAAATGATCTATCCCGTTAATCTTTTTATTCACTCCAATATTTACGAATCCAAAGCTTTGTATTCAAAATTCGCCAAAGCAGAAGTTCTGAGGCAAGTGAATGCCCCTCACTCCTCATGAGTTTTCCAATCCCTTGCTCTTCAAACCAATTCTCTTCATATTCCGTATCATTTTTTTTAATGGAGTCCTGGCATCTCCCAATAAAATTAAAGGTCAGAGCAGGGTTAGGCTTAAATCCGATCTTATCCTTTCGATTTCGAATGGCCTCTGGAAGGATCCCCTCCATCGCTTTCCTTAAAATATATTTCGTCGTCACTCCCCTGATCTTCAAGTCATCGGGAAGGGTAAACAAAAACTCGACCAATCGGTAATCTAAAAAAGGAACTCGGGACTCAATGGAATGGGCCATTGAATTTCTATCCTCATACCGTAAAAGGGCTGGAAGACAAGTAGATTGCAACTGTACTTTGAGTTCTTCCCTGAGGGAAAGAGGTTTTATCAGTTGAAAAGAATCCATCGGGTTGTTCCTGATGAGTCCTTGAGTGAATACGAGCGTTGTGGCATCGGTCATTTTTCTATAAAAACGGGTGGCGGGGTTTATGAAACGGGTGAGGGATTGAGGGAGTACCCCAATGATCATCCCGATTGGTAAATATCGAATGGGCAGTGGGAACGGCCCTACCTCTTTTTGATATTGAGAGCGAAGTGCAAAAAATTGAGAAAGTTTCCTATGAGTAAGAAGATTTAAAGCTAAGGTAACAAAATAGTTATGGTATCCTGCTAATATTTCATCTGATCCTTGCCCGTCAAGCATGACGGTCATTCCCCTTTCCCTCGCTCTTTTAAAAACGAACCATTGAGCAGCGATACTCGCAGATCCAAAGGGCTCATCCTGGGCCTCAAGGATGAAGGGGAGGCACTTTTGAAATTCTTCTTGTGTAAAATCGATGTGGTTCATCTCAGAAGAGGTCTCTTCTGCGACGATATCCATATATTTTTTTTCAGAATAAATTTCCTCTGAGGGACAATATCCAAAAGCAAGATGGGTGTAGTTAGGGATTTGGTATTTCTTGCGCAGCAAAGAGGAGACGCAAATAATGGAGGAAGAGTCTAATCCGCCACTTAAACAGGTCCCAATCGGAACGTCACTTTGAGAATGGATTCGTAGCGAATCAAGAAATAATTCTTTAAATGTCCAAATGGCTTCTTCCTCTGTCCCATGGTAGGTTTCTGTTGGGAGAGACCAGTAGGGTTCCGTTCTTAGGACTGGGAGGTTTTCTTGCAAACTCAACTTTGCCCAATGACAAGCAGGAAATTGAAAGAGGCCTTCAAAAAAAGTTTCTTCCGTTTCATCGACTCGTCCCGTCAACAGATATTTTGCAACAACCTTCTCATTGGGACGCCTTCGAAGATGAGGTAGAACAAGTAACCCTTTGATTTCTGAAGCAAAATAAAACGTGCTGTTCTGAATAGCATAATAGAGGGGCTTTATACCAAACCGGTCACGAGATAAAATTATGGATTGATCTCTTCGATCCAGAATCGCGAAGGCCCACATGCCATTAAATCTTTCCATACACCGAGGTCCCCATGCCTCATAGGCCCGCAAGATGACCTCTGTGTCTCCCCTTGACCTAAACGTATAGCCGAGTTTTTCAAGTTCTTCCCTTAAATCCAAATAGTTATAGAGCTCCCCATTGTAAATGATACAGTATTTCCCGGATTCGTCTTGCATGGGTTGAGAGTTAACTTCCGAAAGATCGATGACCG
>Ga0194125_10009531_pt1 | contig 13442 bp, 11 predicted proteins | sample TA2KigC250mmetaG_FD_148626 | JGI IMG/M metagenome (GOLD analysis project Ga0194125, IMG submission 148626) | Freshwater microbial communities from Lake Tanganyika, Tanzania - TA2015034 Kigoma Deep Cast 250m | ecosystem: Environmental > Aquatic > Freshwater > Lake | place: Tanzania: Lake... | reverse complement strand
ACCGCCGGGTCTTTGCTGATCTCGGTCTCGAAGGCGCCGGTCTTGGCGCCCATCATCGTAAAGGCCATATTCGCCGTGACGATAGAGGCGTGGCCGCCGTAGTTGACGTTGAGATCGAAGATCAGGAGTCGACGCGGTTTGCGGGGCGTGACGAAGGCCTTGGCGGGCAGTGCCGCCTCGATCTTCTGCCGTTGCTCCGATTCGGGCATGCGCTGGCTCTGGGCGCCGGCGCGCCTTAGCCAGGACATGGCGAGCAGGCCCGTTGCTCCCAGGGCACCGCCCAAAAGACTGCGCCGGGTTGTTGTCTTCACTCTCTCTACATTTCTGTTCATAGGATCGCCTCTGTTCTGCGCGACTCTTGGTTGGTAGTGTGCTCGTAAGAGCATAGGAAGATAACGCCTGACGGCGTCACTACAAACCAGCTTCGCTTGACGCTGCCACCCTTCGACGGAATCGGTGGGGCAAGCCCCACCCTACATCACTTGGCGCTTGCCACGGTAGATGGTTGTGAGTTCTCTGCCACTACCGGCGCGCTCTGCTCCGGGGTCGTGATGCCCGGGGGCAGCTCGATGATCCGGAGGTTGCGGAAGTGGATCGGGGCGCCTTCGGATTCCAGGCAGATGTAACCCTTCTTGACGCTGGCCTTGCTGATGCCGTTGACGAATTTGCCGTTGACCGCGAGCTTGACCACCCCATCGACGGCCACGATCGTGTAGGAGTTCCACTCGCCTTTGCCCTTGCAGCGATTCTCGGCGGATTTGCTGCGCGGCCCGCGGGGGTTGTCCGGTACCGTGGTGACCCCGCCCGTCGGGAAGACCTCGCCGTGGACGTAGGCGTCCGTCACGTTTTTCTGCACCGCGTAGTCCAACTCCAGAATCTGGATCTCCATGCCCCGGGGCAATTGTTTGCCCTCCGGCACGGTTCCTTCGCCCCAGATGAAGACGCCGGAATTGCCGCCCGCCGTCAGGTGCTTCCATTCCACCGACAGGATGAAGTTCTCATACTGGCGGTCCGTGCGCATGACACCGATCGGCTTGCCGGTGCAGACGATCATGCCATCTTTCACACTCCACGTATCGGGGGCGCAATTCACGTTGACCCACCCCGACAGATCCTTGCCGTTGAACAGGTCCCGGACCTGCAAGACATCCTGCGCCCACGCCGAGCCACCGCACAGCAGCATCACGGCGACCACCACCAAAGCCTTCGCCCAGTTCTTCATAGCAATGTCTCCATCAGAAACCCTTGTGAAACTGCCGGCGGGATACCCCTTGCGGCACATATCTTGTCTTCTCTGTTGCCTGCCTTCTCCTGCGCTGGGGCCCTCAACGGACGATCACCCGGCTCAGCGGATACCAGCCGTCCGCGGCCCGTCCCTGGATCGCGAGCCGGACGACCGGCTCCGTGGAATCCTGCCCGACGATCCCGACGGCCAGGTCATACTGGCCCTTGGGCATGTCTGTGGGCAAGGCCACGCGGTCGGCGACGGCAACGATCTCGCCCGGCGGCAGGTCCGGCACCTCTTGCATGAAGTCCTCCGTGAACGCCTGGATCGAGCCGGGCATCCACTGGTTCGCCGTGGCTGTTCCGGGCAGGACCACCGTGTGTCCCTGCGCATTCGTCAGCTTGTAGGCCACCCGGTAGGGCCGGTAACAGGGGGCCGAGCCGACGTTTTGCCACTTCGTCGCGATGGCGAGAGCGCCCCCGGCGGCGGCCCGCTGCGGATGTTTCATCTCTTTCAGCACGAACCGGTAGCCGAGCCGGCGGAGGAAACGCTCGATCTCGGGCCGGATGTTCTCGCCCTCCGGCAGAGGGGCGGACTTGTTGTTGAGGCATGAGCCGTGCAGGGCCAGGGCGTAGTTGAAGATGTAACGCAGCGACCAGCCCTCCTCCACCCAGCGGCGCATCTCCCAGCAGCTTTCCCAGGCCACCGGCGCCGTCCTCCAAGCCTCCTCAACTTCCGCGCCTTGGACGAGTTGCGGATAGGCGTTGCGCATGTGGCACCAGGTTTTGGAGAAGCCGCCCATGTCCCCGAGGCAGTCCGCCCGCCAGCCGGCGCCGCGCTCGGCGGCGTAGGTCAGACACTCGCGGCCCCCGATCAGCATCAGCAAGGGCGTCTTGCGAAACGCCTGCACGTAGGCGTCGATGATCTGCTTGCGGGTCTCCATCGTGGGCATTTTGGCGGTCTTCGAGCCGCTCATGTGCCACTCACCCCACCAGCCGACCGTGCCGAGATCCACGTGGTCGAGGTCGGGGTGCCCATCGTACCGTTCGCCCAGACGCTGGATCAGGTGCAGATGCCGGGCGAGGGTGTCCACGTCATCCAGATCAGGAATCTGGAATCCCTGTTGGCCCTCATAGTCCACGGTGAGCACCTTGCCACCGGCTTTTTCGAGCCAGTCCGGATGGTAGGGACGGCCGAGATACGTCGAGCAGCACATCACCCGGAAGGCCAGCTTCTGTCCGGCCGCCCGCGACTCGGCGAGGGTCCTGTCGAGAAAGGCATAGTCGATCTCGCCCGGCCGCGGCTCCACCGTCCCCCAGCCCCAGCGGACGTAGTGGAGGGTCGAAGGAATCCAGTCGGGCAGGTTCTTGTCCTTGTCGCGGGTCCGGCCGAACGTCTGCCAGCCGATGCCGGGATTGGCCAGCAACTCCTCCGTCTCCTGGGGCCGAATGGTCACGAGGGACTCGGACGTGTCCTTTCCCCGTCCGGACGCGACGCACAGAGGAACACACATGAGGACAACGGCAATCAGGGGCGTCGCATTGAGTCTATTCACGGCAGACACTCCGATGTCGAAGGGCACTGGTCATCCGATTCTCCGAGCACACGCCGCTATCATACCCGTTCTCCCGGCAGGTTCAAGGAATCCCTTGCTTCGGAATAGATGACCGTTCCCGTGAGCCTCCGGGGCAGCGCAGGTACGGTCCCCGCCCGGCCCGGGAAAAGGGGACATTCTACTTTTTCTTCCCGGAAGCGGAAAAGCAGAATGTCCCCTTTTCCGGCAGCGGTTTGGGCGATGCCACCCATGGGGCACTGGGGAGCTACTTCGCCTCCTTGCGGGTCCTCCGGTCATTGCGACAGGGGGATCGGTCGGAGTTGCCGGGCGAAGACGTCGAAGCTGTCCCGGCCGAACAGGCAGAAGACGATCCGCTCGAGCCCGGTGTCGCCCCGGAGGTATTCGACGGTTGTCGTGAGCATGATCTCGGCACACCGGTGGAGAGGGAATCCGAAGATGCCGGTGCTGATGGCGGGAAAGGCGAGGCTCTTGAGGCCATGCTCATCGGCGACTTTCAGGGAGTTTCGCGTGGCGTTTCTGAGCTTCTCGTCCTCGTTACCCTCGCCCATCTGCGGCCCGACCGCATGGATGACGTGCCGGGCCTTGAGTCGCCCGCCGGTGGTGAGCACGGCGCCCCCGACGAAGGTGCCGCCGATCCGATCGCACTCCTGCTGGATCTGCGGACCGCCTTTCTTGCGGATCGCGCCGGCCACGCCTCCGCCCAGGACCAACCGGGCGTTGGCCGCATTGACGATCGCGTCCGTGTCCATCTCGGTGATGTCACCCTCGACCAACTCCAACGTCCGACCTGCGATTTTCACGTCCATGTTCGAATCCCCCTATGGAGCGGCAGGCAGGATCACACTTTCCGCCAAAGCGGTTTTGTGTCCGGCCCATTCGATGTTTCCGCCCGTCTTTTCCGCATGGAAGGTTATCGTTGTGGCACCCAGCGTGACCCGAACCTGATTCTCTGTGACTGTTGCCACAGCGCTGTCCACTTCGGCGACTTCTGCGTCGGTGGCGGTGAGCACGTGCAGGAAGTAGTCTGCCGCCCGGGCCTCGCCTGGTGAGATCTCAATCCGACATTCGGGGGCGGGCCCGGTATCCCGCCCGGGCGGAAAGCTGTGGCCGCCGTAACGGTAAAGATCGGCTCCTGCGACCAGGCGAACCTGCGGCTTCTCCGGCAGCAGAGTCTGGAGGAACAGGCGGCCTTTGCCGTTGGTCACCACCAGATGGCCGGATGTCGTGGCGGGAGGCTTCATGGCCTGTAACAGCCAAGTCTTCTTGAATTCAGGCTTCGTCGCGCAGACCCGGTCGAAGATGACAAACGTGCCGGGTCGGAGAAAGACGATCTGGCGAGTGAAGCAGGAGAGCTTCCGGGGCGCATAGGCGCGGGTGCAGTCACCGGCGACGTAGGCGTATCCGCCGGTGTCTTCGAAAGCTAGCAGGTCCGCGATGTCATACAGGTGACGCTGACGCAGCCACTGAGCGGGGTCAGCGACTGCGCCGTTGTGGTGCGGCCAGTTATGATGTTGGCCGCCGTCATTGCCGGTAACGGCGCCGGCTCGAATCCGCGGCCAGGTCTCGCACGGATCGTGGACCAGGATCGTGCTGTGGGCGATGGTCCGCAGGTGGTAGTTCACATCGTGCGGGGAGCCGAAGTCGTCATAGTGGCCGCCGTCACCTGCCAGTTCCTCGTGCTTGTAGATCAGGAAGTGCCCGACATCGAGGTGCTGGTGGGCGGTGAAGCGGTCCCCGCATTTGAAGAAGAAATGCGTGGCGTCCTCGTCCCAGGAGCTGCGGGCATAAACGTACCCGGGCCCCGGACTGACATGGGACAGCCGGAAGCCGCTCAGGTCTCCCTTCTTGACCGAGGTGTCCCGCCACAGGAAGTCCTTGTAAGCATAGTTCCCGACGCTCGATCGCGGCGTGATTTCGTTGAACGCGTGCGCCACCTGGTGCTCGGGGTCCGCGCGGAAGTGGTTGACGAGGATGCGCCGGGCGGCCAGGATCTTGTCCCGGTCGCCGCCGAAGAGACGGCCGCCGCCGTCGCCCATCGGGAGGGATCGGCGTGAGTTGTAGGTCCCGATCCCGGGGTAGGTCTCGAACATGCTCGCCACGGCCCGCTGCCGGAAGAACTGGGGGGCCTCGGCGTAGTAGTCCACCCCCTCACAGTGCCGCGCCACCTCACAGAAGAACAGCCACTCGTAGAGGAAGTAATTGAGGTAGTAGCCCTCGGCCCAGCCGCCGCCCGCGCCGGCCAGTTCCAGGGCCGGGGCGGCCCGGCCGCGCCAGTCGGCCTCCAGCACGCGCAGGAATTCCGGGGCCCGGGGGTTCTCGTGGTAGGTCGCATAGCAGGCCAGGCCGATCCCCCAGTTCTTGTACCCGTACCAGCCGTTGTGGAAGACGTGGGTCTCCGACTGGACGTTGGCCTCGACGGTCTTGTTGATGTACGTGTGGCACTTCTCACGCTGCGCGCTGGTCCAGCAGTCGTGGCAGAGATCGTACACGAGGGCGCAGAGGGCCAGGTCCGTCGCGAAGGGGGTGTGCCCCTGGCGGATGGGCCCGTTGACGTACTTCATGGCCCTCTCCACTGCGGCACGGCCAAGCGATTCCTCGCCGTCGATCGCGCAGGCCAGGGCCATGGAGATCATCTTGGAGTAGTCGTCCCCGCCGGACTGACGCGCTACGGCGACCACCCGCTGATACGCCTGGGGGCGCGCCTTTGCCAACTCCTGCAATTCCCGCGCCGATCCCAGCAGCCTGGGATGCTCCTGCGGCACCGCGTGCCGGGCGGCCAGGGCCGGACAAGAGATCGCCAGGGTGACCCAACCCAGGCAGTAGAGTGTGGCATGAGCCATGGAAATGACCGGGCTGCTGTCTGTCCGTCTGATGGCGACGCCGCATGTCATAGAATCTCCTTGTAGCACCCCCGCCCTCGGGGGTGGTTTTTCGAACTCAGCCGGGGCGGCTGAGCTACATGGCGCCATGATATCCGCGGTCGGAGTTCACGCCAATCCTCCATTCTCGAACCTGTGCCTTGACGCACCTGCCAACGGCACGTAGCATGGGCACCTTGCCCAAGGTTCGGAATCCCTGGGTACGACGACGGTGTTACGAAGGCAGAGCTATGATCGGGATCAATGAGAATTTCTTGAAGCTCCGGGCGGGGTATCTGTTTCCGGAGATCGGCCGGCGCGTGCGGACGTTCAAGCAGGAGCATCCGGACGCCAAGGTCATCAGCATGGGCATCGGCGACGTCACGCAGCCGCTGGCGCCGGCGGTGCTCGAGGCCATGCACCGGGCGGTGGACGAAATGGGCCGGCCGGAGACCTTCCGGGGCTATGACGACAGCGGCGTCGGCTACGAGTTCCTGCGCCGGGCGATCGTCGAGAACGACTTCGCCGCCCGCGGCGTTTCCATCGAGCTGGATGAGGTCTTCGTCAGTGACGGCACCAAGTGCGACACCGGCAACATGCAGGAGATCTTCGGCATCGACAACGTCGTGGCGGTGGCCGACCCGGTCTACCCGGTCTACGTCGACACGAACGTGATGGCGGGGCGGGCCCGTGGCGAGGGCATCCTGCCCTCGAATCGCGGGCAGGATGCCCGCGACACAAAGGAACAAGGGCAAGATGCCCTCGCCACGAGCCGGGGCCAATATGCGGGGATCGTCTACATGCCCGCCACGGCCGAGAACGGGTTTGTCCCCGCGCCGCCGGATCGGCCGGTGGACATGATCTACCTGTGCTTTCCGAACAACCCGACGGGCGCCGTCGCGACGAAGGAGGCGCTGGCCCGGTGGGTCGAGTACGCCCGCGTGCAGAAGGCGGTGATCTTCTTCGACGCCGCCTACGAAGCCTTCATCACCGACCCGGCAATCCCGCATTCGATCTATGAGGTCGAAGGGGCCCGGGAAGTCGCCATCGAGTTCCGCAGCGGCTCCAAGACCGCGGGCTTCACCGGCGTCCGCTGTGCCTACAGCATTGTGCCGAAGCAACTGAAGGCCTATACCCGGGACGGCCGGGCGGTCGAGGTCAATCCGATCTGGCGCCGCCGGCACACGACGAAATTCAACGGTGTCTCCTATATCACGCAAAGAGGCGCCGAGGCCGTCTACAGTCCCGAGGGCAAGAAGCAGGTGCAGCAGACCATCGACCTGTACATGGCGAATGCAAGCCTGATTCGTGACGCGCTCACGAAGCTCGGCTACACGGTCTACGGCGGCACCAACGCGCCCTATATTTGGGTCAGGACGCCCAAGGGCGTGGGCTCGTGGGAGTTCTTCGACTTGCTTCTGAATAAGGCCAATGTCGTCTGCACGCCCGGCGCCGGGTTCGGCCCGTCAGGCGAAGGGTACGTGCGTCTGACCGCGTTCGGCCTGCCGCAGAACGTCCGCGAGGCCCTGGAGCGACTGGCGAAACTGTAAGACACGGTAGTCGGTAGTCAGTAGTCGGTAGCCGGTTGCGACCGCGTGGCCGGCTGTAATCCCTGATCCACTGCCGATTACCGATTACCGATTACTGATTACTGATTACTGACTACCGGGTTTCACATGACCGAATGCGTGACCGCATATATCGGGTTGGGTAGCAATCTGGGAGACCGCGAGCGCACGATTCGCGAGGCGCTGCGGATGCTCGGCGGCAATGGAAGCATCGAGGTGACCCGAGTCAGCGACCTCCGGGAGACCGCGCCGCTGGGGCAGATGGACCAGCCGGACTACCTCAATGGAGTGGCCGAGGTCCGCACGAGGCTGAGGCCGCCGGAATTGCTGGGGAGGCTCAAGGCCGTGGAGGCCGCTCTCGGCCGCCAGCCCCATGCCAAATGGGCTTCGCGGACCATCGATCTCGATCTGCTTCTGTACGGCAGCCGGATCGTTCAGGAGGCCGGGCTGACCGTGCCCCATCCCGACGTGCATCTGCGGGCGTTCGTGCTGGATGGTCTGTGCCAGCTTGCTCCCGATCTGGTTCACCCGCTGCTCCAGGAGCCTCTGAGCGAGTTGTCGCAGCGGGTGGATGGCGGCAATTTCGTTCTCGACCCGAGCGCGCCGCAGCTCATCAGCGTGGCCGGCGTCATCGGAGTAGGCAAGACCACGCTGGCCAAGAAGCTGGGCGAGATTCTGCAAGCCCCGGTCCTGCTGGAGCCGTACGACACCAATCCCTTCCTGCGGGAGGTCTACGCCGGCAAGTGCGAGCTGGCCCTGGATTCCCAGTTGTACTTCCTGGTGCATCGGTCGCAACAGCTTGGCAAAGACGTTCTGCCGCCCGGTCGGATCGCGGTGACGGACTACGTCTTCGACAAGGAGAAGATTTACGCCCGGCGGTTGCTCAACGGGATGCAGTTGGAGCTCTATGAGGCTATTTACCCGCCGTTCGCCCAGCGGGTGACGACCCCGGCGGTGGTGGTTTATCTGTACGACGCGCCCGCGCAATGCCTGGAGCGGATTCATCGGCGCAGCCGGCCCTACGAGCAGGGGGTCCCGCTGGAATTCCTCGAGGCGTTGGACCGCGACTATCAGAGTCTGTTTGCCCACTGGAAAGCCAGTCCGGTGCTCCGCGTGCCGGCGTCGCGGCTGACCGGCTACGCCCCGGAAGTGGTCGAGCACCTGGTTTGTCAGATCAAAGCGTATATTGCCGTGTAGGGTGTGCTGTGCACACCATTCCTTCGTGCGTGCTTCTTTCGGTGTGCACAGCACACCCTACGGGGAATCCGGTATGCAAGTAACGACAACAATAACGGAGATCCGGGCGTGGGTGCGCCAGGCCCGTGCGGCGGGCCGGACGGTGGGCTTCGTGCCCACGATGGGGGCCCTTCACGTCGGGCACACATCCCTGATCGATGCCGCCGCCGAGCGGTGCGACTGCGTGGTCGTCAGCATCTTCGTCAACCCGACGCAGTTCGGCGCGGGGGAGGACTTCGCGCGGTATCCCCGGCCGTTGGAGAATGACCTGGCCCTCTGCGCCGAGCACGGCGTGGACACGGTCTTTGCCCCAAGTCCCGCCGAGATGTACCCGCGCGAGAATCTCACCTGGGTGGCGGTGGAGAAGATCTCGGAGCCGTTGTGCGGGCGGTTCCGGCCGGGCCATTTCCGCGGCGTCGCCACGGTCTGCACGAAGCTCTTCAACATCGTCGGTCCGGATCTGGCCTTCTTCGGCCAGAAGGACGCCCAGCAGGTGGCCGTGATCCGGCGGATGGTCGCCGACCTGAACCTCCCCCTGGAAATCGTGGTCTGCCCGACCGTGCGCGAACCGGACGGATTGGCCATGAGTAGTAGGAATCAGTACCTCAGCCCGCAGGAAAGGAAAGAGGCCCCGGTGATCTACCGTGCGTTGCAGAGGTCCGCCGAGTTGATCCGCGCGGGCGAAACGGATTCGGCACAGATCGTCGGCCGGATGAGCGAAGTCCTGCGCCAGGTGCCGGGCCTGCAAATCGAGTACGTGAGTCTCGTGGACGCCGACACCCTGGAGGATCTCCCGCAGATCTGCGGCCGGGTCTTGGTGGCGGTCGCGGGGCGGCTCGGCCCGACCCGGCTGATCGACAATATCGTGGTGGACGGCCCCGCGAAATAAGATATAATGTCGCCGGGATTGGATGCGAGGAAACAGCGTAAGGCGATGTGATGATATTATGTTGATTAAAGTGCTCAAGAGCAAGTTGCATCGGGCCCATGTGACCGAGGCGAAGCTGCATTATCCCGGCAGTATCGAGATTGATGAGAATTTGATGTGGGCGGCGGGGATCGTGCCGTACGAAGCGGTTACGGTGGCCGACCTGAACAACGGCAATCGGCTGGAGACCTACGTCGTTCCCGGCGAGCCCGGCTCCGGCCGGGTCGTGATCCTCGGGGCGGCGGCCCAGTTGGTCAAGGCGAAGGATACCGTCATTATCTTCAGCTTTGCCCTGTGCACGCCCGAGGAAGCCGCCGACCTTGTGCCCAAGATCGTCCTGCTCGACGAGAACAACCGCATCCGAGAAAAGCCGTGAACGACCACAGAGGAGTCTGAAGTGGGAAGTGTGAAGCGGGGAAGATATCATTGCGAGGAGCGCAGCGACGAAGCGATCTCAACCTGCGGCCTGGGAGTCTGCGTCGCTTTGCTCGCCCTGGCATGCTGGAAACCCGAGACTTCAAACTTGGAGCTCCCCGGATACCTTGCGAGACCTCAACGGAGCCGACAGTAGCCTTATGCACCCCGAGTTTATTGAAATCCCCTTCCTGCACCTGAGCATCAAGAGTTACGGCCTGATGATGGTCGTCGGCTTTCTGGTGGCGGTGATGGTCATCCGGTATCTGAGCCGGCACTTCACTCGCGATCCCGAGATCATCACCAATGCGGCCCTGTACTCGCTGATTGCGGGCGTCGTCGGAGCCCGGGCGTTCTTCGTCATCCACTATTTCGACCAATTTCGCGACAATCCCTGGAGCGTGTTCTCCATCTGGAACGGGGGCCTGGAGCTCATCGGCGGCGTGGTCGCGGCGATCCTGGTGATCGTACTGTACGGCCGCTACCGCAAAGTGCCGATCCGGCACTATCTGGACGTCTTGGCCATCGGCCTGGCGGCGGCGCTGGTGTTCGGGCGGATCGGGTGCTTTCTCAACGGCTGCTGCTACGGCAAGCCGACCGACCTGCCCTGGGGCGTGCGCTTCCCGTACGGCTCGTTCGCCTACAGCAGCCAGGTCCAGGCCGATCCCGAGCGGCAGCGGCGCCAGCCGTACTTTGCTCTGCCCGACGAGTACTTCGGGTATGTCAATGAGCAGGGCCGGTACATCCACGATCTCAAGCCGCTGAGGGACCTCACGCCCGAGCAGCGCGAGCGGGTCACCCGAGAACCCTATCTCGCGCGGCCGGTCCACCCGACGCAGTTGTATTCGTCGCTGGGGGCGGCTCTGCTGGGCCTGATCCTCTACGGCTTCCTGCGGCGTGCCCAGCGGGCCGAGATGCGGGAACAGTATCTCGTGCTCACGAAGCCCGGCTCGATCTTCAGCCTCATGTTCATCCTGTACGGCATCATGCGGTTTCTCATGGAGATGATCCGCGACGATAATCCCTTCGAAGCGGCAGGGCTGACCATCTCCCAACTCCTGAGCATCGCCTTGGTGATCCTCGGCGTCTTTCTCGCGCTGTACTTCCATCGGAGCCAGCCGGAGAGGCTCCCTGCTCCGAAGATGAAGTGAGTGCTTCGTCGGTCCTGCTTTGTCATCAGAACGGATGACAGGCTCCTTATCCCTGCCGAAGCCCGTCGAGAAATTGTCTGGGTAGGTCGAATTGGCGATTGACAGGCGGAGTAATTCCGGCCAGAATCAGCGAGAGTAGAAGCAGACAAATTTGCGGCAACTCTCGCGCCGTCGATGAGCGTGAGAACAGGCAGGGTAGGGGTAGAGGCAAAGGGGTAAGAGTAAGACCGCTTTCGCGCGAGGGACCTTCGGTGGTGCCCAGAGTCTCTCCGAAGTCCCGCCATGCGGAGTCGCCCGCCGGAAGCCGGACGGATGAGACGGATGATTGAGGAGTTGGCGGAGCAGTTTGCCGAATCCGAGGGGTTCCACTGCCGGGTGCAGGGTTCCGGGGAGTGCGGCCCGCCGAACGAGCAGGTACGCTCGATGGGGTATCGAGCGGTCCGCGAGCTGCTGGTCAACGTGGCCAAGCACGCCCAGGCCGAGAATGTCGAGATCCTCCTCTATCGTGACGAACAGGGTCTCCGGATCGCCGTACAAGATGATGGAAAAGGCTTCGACCCTGCGGCTCTGGGCGGCGGCGGCCGAAGTGGCGGCTTTGGCATCGTCAGCGTGCGGGAGCGGCTGGTTCGCATCGGGGGCGTTTTTGCGTTGGAATCCCAGGAGGGCAAGGGCACAAAGGTGACGATGATCGTTCCCGCCGATCTGGGACAGCGTTCCGATTGGGGGAGCTGACGGTAAGCATTCAAGTAGGGGCCTGACATCATGGGCATTCGCATCTTGTTGGCGGACGATCACACGATTGTCCTTCAGGGGTTGAGCCGATTCCTGCGGGAGCAGGCGGACATGGAAGTCGTAGGGCAGGCGAAGGACGGCCTGGCGACCGTGGAGATGGCCCGGGAGTTGGCGCCGGACGTCATTATCATGGACATCAGTATGCCCGGCCTGAGCGGCATCGAAGCCACCCGGCGCATTCATAGCGAGAAGCCCGATATCAAGATCATCGGTCTGTCCATGCACGCCGCCAAGCGCTACGTCCAGGAGATGCACAAGGCCGGCGCCCGCGGCTACCTGCTGAAGGATTGCGACTTCGATGAGCTGGTGGCGGCCATCCATACCGTCGCCGCCGGGGGCACCTATTTCGCCGGGGAGTTCGCCGACATTGCCGCCCGAACCTCCCATCCCGGCGCGTGAGAGCCGCCCGGCTCCTCTTCCCGGGATGTCTTCCCTCCGCGACACAATCGTATGCACGCGAGTTATCGTTGCATATTCTATGAGGAACACTTGGCTTGTGGCCCGCCGCCGTTCGGAGTTCCGCGTTTACGCGGATCGAAACAGTTCTGCCTTCCATCTTCACGGCACCACTGACCAACAAGTTTGTCAGTGTCACCCCACCCTAGTGCTTCATGCCAATTGACTTTCCAGTCTGAGCGGGATTAATCCGGGCTCAGGCGACGAATTACAGCGATCCGCTCAAAGGCTGAAATCGTCAGCCTCAACCGGCGGGGCGCTATCGAAAACGGGGTTGCGGAATCGCTTTTAGCCTCTTACCGGGCCATTGATTCAGGCGCCCTTCATCTGCAGCGGAAGCCCAACAGAGCGACAGCGGTAGGGTGGGCTCGGCCCACCATTCTTCTGCAACCCGGTGGAGCAGGCTCTGGTCAACCGTCCGTATGCATCGTCCCATGCGCGGGAATCGGTGGGCCGAGCCCACCCTACCGCTGACGCCCGGACGATGGCTCCCGGCGCGAAGGCGTGCGGCCTGGGCGGTGCAGCCTCCCACGCCAATTCAGCCCGACGATCCGCCAAGAAGGCTGAAATCGTCAGCCTCGACCGCCGGGGCGCGATCGAAGACAGGGTCGCGGAATCGCATTTGGCCTTTTCCCGGGTCGTTGACGAATGAACCCACCCCCACCCGGAGGTTCAATTGTCGTGAAGCACTAGTACCGCATTTCACAAGTACCATGACTATGGGTGAGGTTGCCTCGTCGCTGCGCTCCTCGCAATGACATGATTGCCGCGCTCGGCGAGCCTCGCTCGCAATGACATAGGGCGCCCAGGTATGTCATTGCGAGGAGCTTCAGCGACGAAGCAATCTCTACCCTATAGTCTCAGGACTCGCGAAATGTGGTACTAGGGTGCTTGGAGGCGACCCGCCACAGGGGCAAGCCGTGTGGTTGCCCAATCGAGGGCAGGCACGGGGGCCTGCCCAGGGCCAACGCAAAGTCGTCTGCTGTGTGGGTGGCAGCGTCAAGCGGAGTCTTCGGAGCTTGGCGATGGCGGATTGCCCGTGCGCAGGACCATCGCCAAGGCCTACCGGCCTTGACGCTGCCACCCGTCGGGCGCTGGACCTAGGAAAAAGGGGGCCTGGTTCAAGAAACAGTCTTTTCGGGTAACAGAGAGCGGGTGGCAGCGGCAAGCGCAGTCTTCGGAGCTTGCCGATGGTCTTGCTTGTCCGCCATCGGCAAGACCTGCGCAAAGCCTTCGGC
>Ga0194125_10009527_pt1 | contig 13445 bp, 15 predicted proteins | sample TA2KigC250mmetaG_FD_148626 | JGI IMG/M metagenome (GOLD analysis project Ga0194125, IMG submission 148626) | Freshwater microbial communities from Lake Tanganyika, Tanzania - TA2015034 Kigoma Deep Cast 250m | ecosystem: Environmental > Aquatic > Freshwater > Lake | place: Tanzania: Lake... | reverse complement strand
AGATTATTTGTCCAATCTGCAAAAATAAAACCACATGGGAGGAAAATCCCTGGAGACCCTTCTGTTCTGAAAGATGTAAACTCATTGACCTTGGCAAATGGATAACAGAAGAATATAAGCTTGCAGGTGAAAAGCCAAAGGAAAAAGAGCGCGCCCAGGAGGATTTGAACCCCCGACCTGCGGATTCGTAGTCCGACGCTCTATCCATCTGAGCTATGGGCGCACAAATTTTATCCCTTCTTTGAAATCCCTTCTTTCAGTATAATGCCATATCTCGGATGCTTGAGAGGATGTACTGTTGGTAATTTGGCAAACAACCATCCCCATTTTTTCCCGGGTGCAGGGAATATTTGTTTGTCTCCCTCAAATACCCTTATACTGACAGCCGGATTTTTTGGATCGTTAGCCCCTGAAGTCAGAACTTGCCCATCCATCTTGAAGTCAGGGAGAAAATCTCCAACAAATACTTTGACATTAGAATTTGGTATTGCGAAGTTGCCATGCAAGTTTACTTTATACTCCTGTGTTTGTTTTGCAATCCTGTCTTCAACAACAAGTGTTACTGCACTCCATTTGCCTTTCACTGTATCAGGCACAACTACCTTTTTTTCAGTTGCTGGCATTGTCATGGCAGCCCCTGGCATCTTCTTCTGCCCCTCCGGAGATACAGGCCCTTGCATTATAGGGCCAGGAGCAGTAGTCCCGGGTGTCATAGGTCCTGGCGATACAGGACCTGGAGGCATAGGACCTGGTGCCATCGGTCCTGGTGTCTGTGGTACAGGTGGCTGAGCCTCTTTTTTCTTACAAGCGCTCACTGAAAATACTAAGACAAGACATAATGTTACTGCGAATACCTTTTTTTTCATCTAAGAATCCTCCATAAAGTTTAGTTAAATGGTCTGTCTTACTAATAAGTCCATAAGTAATACCACATCCTTTCTATGATTTCTGTCATTGCGGCTTGTCCGCAATCCTTCTTTCAGAAAGATTCTCGATACGAGTCTTCGCTGAGAGTCGCTCCGACCCGACAAGCGGGGATGACATATGACATGACATTACTTATGATCTCCTTAGTATGAGTAAGAAGCTGAAGACTTCTGAAACTCCAAACTTTTAAACTTTTCACTCATTACTGCCGTTTACTGGCGGAGAGGCAGGGATTCGAACCCTGGGTGAGATTTTACTCCCACAACCGCTTAGCAGGCGGCTGCCTTCGACCAGCTCGGCCACCTCTCCTTACTCTGGAAAATGCATTTATTAAACTACATCGCACATAGATAAAATAGCCCTCTTTCGTATTTATATTGAAAGAGAACTATAACCACTGAGGCACAGAGACACTGAGAATAAGAACAAATATCTCTTTTATTTATTACAAACAAAAAAAACTTGAATATATTAATATTTTTTCTTTTTTTATGGCTTCTTTTTTTATATGTCAATCTCCGTGCCTCTGTGTCTCTGTGGTTATTAGAATGCTTTTCAACTTTTTTACAAAAGAATCTAAAATAGTTTTAAAAGCGTTTTATATTAACAGCTAAAATGAATCTTTGTAAAGAAAAGGGGGCTTAGCAGATATCGCGATGGACTATGTTGAGGTCAACCGGATATTTTTTAAGGATAGTGTGAAGTTTTTCTGAAATAGCAGGAGAACGATGGTTCCCACCTGTACAGCCTATACCGATTGTGAGGTATGACCTGCCTTCTTTGATGTAGAGTGGAATAAGGAAGTCCATATATTCTTTTATTTTTTTGATAAATACCTTTGCTACTGATTTGTTCAATACAAAATCAGAAACCTTTTTGTCGGTTCCTTTCAGTAGTTTTAATTCAGGGACAAAGTTAGGGTTGGGCAAAAACCTGACATCGAAAAGCAGGTCAATGTTCTGGGGTACACCAAACTTAAACCCGAAGGATATGATAGTGACTGTCATAAGCTTTTTCAGTTTGAGCATTCCATATTTGGATATGACAAACTGTCTTAATTGATGAGGTGATAGAGAGGAAGTATCAACAATCCTGTCTGCGGTTTCCCTCAAAGGTGCCAGCCTTTTTTTTTCAATCTGAATAGATTCTTCGATATCTCCTCCGAGTGGATGGGGTCTTCGGGTCTCTTTAAATCGCCTTAGAAGTACATCCTTTTCTGCCTCGAGAAAAAGAATTTCTGTCCTGTACTTATCTTTGAGATTGGTTAATACATTACTGGCTTCTGATAAAAATCCCTTTTCCCGTATGTCAATGCCGATTCCAATCTTGTTTATCTCCTTGTTTTTCAATATGATTGAAACAAATGAATCGATGAGGGCAATAGGAAGGTTATCTACACAGAAGAATTTGGAATCTTCAAGTGCCCGTAATGCAACGGTCTTTCCTGAGCCCGATTGCCCGGTGATTATGACGATTATTGGCTTCACCATCTTATAGTTTAAAGGGTTAAAGGTTCAAAGGATTAAACCATTAAACATTTAAGTGTTAAACTTATTTAGCTGGTTCTATCAGTCCGAAATTCCCATCTTTTCTGCGATAGATAACATTAATCTCTCCACTGCCCTCGTTTGTAAAGACGAAGAATGCCTTGTCGAGGAGTTCCATCTGCATTGATGCTTCATCAGGACTCATGGGTTTGAGTTCAAACCGTTTATTTTTGATAATCCTGCCAGGCTCTGCAGGAGCAGTTACATCCACAGGGGTCTCTCGTGTCTTGCCTTCAGACTTTCTATGAGAGACCAGTTTTTCTTTATATCTTTTTATTTGTCTTTTGAGTTTTTCAACTACCTCATCAATCGAAGAATAAATTTCTCCTGTAATACCTTCTGCCTGGATGAGAAAACCATTTACCTTGAGCAGGACTTCTACCTTATGTCTGTATTTTTCTACACTGAGTGAAACGACAGCCTCAGATATGTTCGACAGGTAACGGTCAAATTTTGTAAGCTTCTCCTCAACATATTTTTTTAATACCGGAGTAACATCAAGATTTCTTCCTGTAACAATGATATTCATATGTTCTCCTTTCCATTAATTGTTTTTTTCCGTTGAAGCTGTGATGGTATCCCGAGTTCCTCTCTATATTTTGCAACAGTCCTGCGGGCAATGAGAATACCATTGCTTTTTAACATCTCAACGATATGCCTGTCGCTGAGGGGCCTTCTGGAATCTTCTTCTGTCACGATCTTTTTTATAAGATTCTTTACAGGTGTGGATGAGACATTCCCTTTATCACTACGGAGTGCACTGCTAAAGAAAAATCTGAAGCTGAATATTCCATGTGAACAAGCCAGATATTTATTTGATGTAACCCTGCTTATGGTACTCTCGTGCATGTTGAGTCTCGATGCGACATCCCTGAGTGTTAACGGCTTCAGTTGTTCTGTACCTTTGTTAAAAAAATCCTCCTGCAGATTCACGATGCTTTCTGTGACCACATGAATCGTTTTATCCCTCTGGTCAAGACTTTTGAGAAGCTCGATCGCGGATCGGAACTTCTCTACCATGAATTGCCGGTCCTCTTTTTGGAAAGTATTTTTATTCTGAAAGAGTTCCTTATAAAATCTACTGATCCTTAACCGTGGGAGTCCCTCATCATTGAGGACAATATGGTATCCTCCTGCTGTTTTGATCACATATACATCAGGGGCAATGTAATTCGTGGTTTCGTTCGAGAAGTTTCTGCCTGGTTTGGGATCAAGCCTCTCGATAATCTTTACGGCTGACAGAACGTCATGGAGAGGCGTGTTATATTGGTGTGCAATAAAGGTATATTTTTTCTTTTCAAGGTCATCCAGGTTGTTCACAATGATTTTTTCTACCAAGGTACCATGGAGGTTTAATGGCCTGATCTGAAGGAGCAGACACTCTGTAACATCTCTTGCGCCTACTCCCGGGGGATCAAAGCTCTGTATTAACCCGAGTGCCTTTTCAATGGATTTGCTATCAGTTGATACTTCCTTTATAAGCTCCTCAATGGATGCCCTCAAATAACCGTTTTCGTCTATGTTGCCTATGATGACCTCTCCTACCTTTCTGATCGCTTCTTCTTCATTGGAGAGCCGTAATTGCCATAAAAGATGGTCATAGAGATCTGGTCTCCTTCTGAGTAACTGATCAGATGAAGGTGGAGTTACTGTCCCCGGGTTGAAATAACCGAGGTCTCTTCCATCACTTCCCCTTTCTTCAAAGTAGTCGTCTACCGTGAAGTTTGTTAACATTTCCAGCGGGGCATTTTCATCCTCTTGTGTTTCTTCAATCTCAGGAAATTCTCCTTCCTCTGGTGTTGTCTCCTCTGAAGACATTTCTTCGGTAGATTCCTCAAGGAATGGATTTTCCATAAGCTCCTGACTCAGTGCCTGAGAGAGTTCAAGCTGGGGAAGCTGCAGCAGTTTTATTGCCTGTTGAAGCTGTGGGGTAAGTATAAGTTTCTGTGCTAATTTGAGCTCAAGTCTGGTTTCAAGCGCCATTACAGTACAAACTCCTCACCAAGGAAAGCCTCCCTTACTCTCGGATCTGCTACAATCTTGTCAGGGCTGCCCTCCTGAAGTATATTGCCAGTGCTTATAATATAGGCCCTGTCTGTTATGGAGAGGGTTTCCCTTACGTTGTGGTCTGTTAACAGGATACCAAGCCCTTTCTCTTTAAGGTACGTCAGCATTTTTTTGAGTTCAATAATTGTGATCGGGTCTATCCCTGCAAAAGGTTCGTCGAAAAGTATGAATACGGGTTTTATCGCAAGAGCCCTTGCGATCTCGGTCTTCCTCCTTTCGCCTCCTGAAAGTTTATAGCCATCTCTCTTTGAAAATTCTGTAAGGTTAAACTCCTTTAACAACTGGGCTCCATGGATATCGATCTCGTCCTTGCTGGTTCCTTTTATTTCAAGCACTGCCCTGAGATTATCTTCAACAGTTAGTTTTCTGAATATCGATGGTTCCTGCGGAAGGTAACTAATCCCCATGTTTGCCCTCTGGTACATTGGAAGCCTTGTTATATCATGATTATCAAGCAGGATATTTCCCTTATCAGGCTTGAGAAGACCAGCAAACATGTAAAAAGTGGTTGTTTTTCCTGCACCATTCGGACCTAAAAGACCTACAATTTCACCTGTAGTAAGGTACAGGCTGAGATCCCTGACAACGTGTTTTTTCCCGTATGTTTTTGAAAGACCTTTTGCTTCAAGAATATGCATTTATGGCCCCTTCTTTTTTATCAGGAAGACTTTGCTGTCTTCAACAATAAATCGGTCTTCATTGAAAAGGTATATGATCTTTGTCCCTGTAAGGACATTTTCTCCCTCTACAGCTCGTGGTTCGCCATGAAAGATAATCTTATTTTCATCAGAAAAGAATACCGCCTCATGAGATGTTATAGCCCTGGTGCCTTTTGTGAATTTTACATTGCCTGTTGCCTCAATCTGTGTGACATTCCCGGTATCTTTATGATAGTGTACAAGCATCTTATCGGCATACATGGTCATATCTGTTGTCCTTGCAACAACAGAATGCTCAAAAAGGGCTGTGTTTGTTTTATTGTCTGCTGTCAGCATCTCTGAGGTTATGATTATCGGGCCTTTTATCTGGAGGGCTTTTTCTGCAGAAAATACATTGATTGGTAATAAGACAATAAGCCCCCCAATTATAAGAAGGGCTGACTTGAGCGACTTTCGAGATTTTTCGGTAATAGTTCTTAGTAGCCTACCTATAAAAAGTTGCTTTAACATCTTTTAATATCCTTACCTCATTTTCGGATGTCTTCATGCCCTTCCCAATGATATTGAATCTTTTCCCCTCAATCTTAATCTGCCCCTCGGTTTTCATTTCTCCTGAGGATGCTTCATAATCAATCGAGTCGGCTGTTATTAGGTAATTTTTTGCCTCGGCCCGAATTGTGCCTTCTGTAGTAAAGTTTTGGTTGAGAAGATTATATGTGCCCTTATCAGAATGAATGAAAAGACCGTTTTTCTGTACCGTCATCTGAACATCGCTGAGTTCAGCTTTATCCCCGCCTTCAATGAAATCCGCTTTTCGAGCAGCCAGTGTCCAGATCGTGTTTCCGTTCACCCTTTGTATGATTTTTAATCCTTCAATGAAAGAATGCTCTTTCATCTGCATGTCTTTGCTGATTTCCCTCTCATTTTTTGATATGATGAAAAACAAACACAAAAAGAAGAGGCATAACAGAACGATGAAACCTTGTTTCATAGAAGATTTTATCATACAGACAGCACCATGTAAAGCAAATAATATGCCAGATCCTATTTTAGGCGGTTATACAAGGCATTCCGCATTATTTCGACCGGTGGTTTTTCTCCTGTCCAGAGTTCAAAGGCGAATACACCCTGCCAAAGGAGCATACCCCGTCCATCAAGTGTGGTACAGCCCTTTTTTGATGCCTCTTCGAGAAGGCGTGTTCTCTTATAGATGAGATCACAAACAACCTGATCTGGCCTGAGGGGAGTTGTATCAAAGGGAAGGGGGTCTCCCTCTTTTAATCCTAACGGTGTTGTGTTGATTATGATATGAAATTTCTCGATACTAAAAAGATTATCTGTGGATACATTTTTATGAAACCTGTTTAAATCAACTGCAAGTCTTTCAGCCCTTTCTTTGTCCCTGTTATAAATACATAATCTTCTTGCCTTCCGGCACAGATAATAGCTTATTGCTTTTGATGCCCCACCTGCACCGATGATGAAAACATCCTTTCCTTCTACAAAGATATTACTCTCAGAAAGAGACTGCATAAAACCCCTGCCGTCAGTGTTATAACCAATAAGTTTGCCATCTGCATTCACTATCGTGTTTACGGCCCCGATAAAAGAAGCCTCATCATCAATCTTGTCAAGGAGCGGGATAACATTCTCCTTATGCGGGATGGTAACATTTGCCCCGCAGAAATTGAGAGCCTGTATTGCCCGGACAGCATCTTTGAGAAGATCAGGATGCACTGAAAAAGCAATATAACAGTAATCAAGGTTGAGTGCTTCAAATGCAGCATTATGCATTACAGGGGAAAGGGTGTGTTCAACAGGATAGCCAAAGATTCCTGTTATTTTCGTTGTACCCGTGATGTTCATTGTGCTTCTCCGGTCATGCCATTTACCAGCCCATGGGGAGTTGATTCGATCTTTCTTACTGGCATGCCAAGTGTCTTTTCCATATCTTGTAACGCGATATCATCAAGAAAAGTGTCATCTCCGTTCTTCAAAACTATATCGGGAACCAGTATGATTTCATGGGAATCTGTCCGCTCTGAGAGTGCTCGAATGACATCCCTTCCTGTGAGCAATCCTGTAACAGTAATCGATGTGCCAAAGAATTTATTTTCAACAGGGACGACTTCAATATGAAGACCTTCTCTCTCAGAGAGTTTTTCTGCAAACCTTTTGAGGAATGGGTAGAACGAAATTCCTGTGAATGTAAGTGCCTTTTTTTTCTGGAAAGGCAGCCTTGATGTCTTGAGCTTTTTTGCGCTGCTCAGAAAGAGTGGCACCATCCCTACCCCATTTTCTATCTGGGGCATATCTCCATAGTCCTTGAGGGGAGGGAAGATCTGTTCTGCCTTTATGTAGAGTTCGTCTGCTCCATAGACAATAGGATCACCGTGTTTCTTCTTGAACCTCTTTTGAAATGACTTAATAGTCCTTGTTGTATTTCTGGCGTCTTCTTTCTCAACAGGCCGAATGGTCTGTTTCCTGTGCATAGTCAGTCCTACAGGGACAACAGCAATGGATACAACGTATGGATAAAATCTGTAAAGGTCGTTGATTGTCTTAGAAAGCTCTTGCCCGTCATTGTACCCTGGGCAGAGAACAATCTGGGCATGAAGCCGTATTTTGTTGTCAGTAAAAAATTTAATTTCCTTGAGGATATCAGGAGCCTTTGCATTTCCAAGAAGTCTATTCCGGATTGTTTTGTTTGTTGAATGCACAGAGATATACAAAGGACTTAACCTCTGTTCAATAATGCGTCTCTTGTCTTCCTTGCTCAGATTAGAGAGTGTAATATAATTTCCATAGAGGAAGGACATCCTGTAGTCCTCGTCTTTTACATAGAGTGTTTTTCGCAGCCCCTTGGGGAGCTGTTTGACAAAACAGAATATACAGTTGTTTTTACATTGCGTGACCTTGAAGGGCTTAAAATCAATGCCGACTTCCTTGCCTGGTTTCCTGGTTATTTGAACATTGATCTTTTCCCCTGTCCTTTCAGCCTCTATCGTAAGCTCGTCATCTGCACTGCAAAACATAAAATCAATAGGGTCACGAAGTTTCTGTGAATTTACAGAAAAGAGTATATCACCAGGGAGAAGCCCTGTTTTCTCTGCTAAACTGTTTCTATGAATACCGTCTATCTCGATGCCATATTTAACTTGCATGCGTTAGTTTTAATCCTCTGTAAATATAGTGGAGTCCGGATAGAATAGTGAATGACGCAGTTATCCATTGAAGAATCTGGTGGATATCTGGCAGGAAGAGAAGATTGATATCAATGAGTACGTAAGCGATGAGCATACTCTGTAACCCTATGGCAGTTTTGCCGAGTATTGAAGGTTCTACCCTTGATATGTCTTTGATAAGATAGAGGAGAAACCAGCCTGTAATAACAATGATGTCTCTGCTGATAACAGTGATAGTAAGCCATTTCGGTATCAAGCCATATGTTGATAAAATGATGAATACTGTAACTAACAGGAATTTATCGGCGAGGGGGTCGAGAAATCTTCCTAATTCAGTCTTCTGATTCTTCAGACGTGCAAAAAGTCCGTCAAATATATCGGTTAGAGCTGCAATGAGAAAAAGATAGAGTGCATAGTCATACCGTTTATATACTATTGCGGTTATAAAGATGGGTATGATAACTATTCTCGATATTGTCAGAGCATTGGGAAGATTCAGAACCCCCATATTCAGCCTCCACCTTAAAAAATTCAAAATTCAAAATGCAAGATACAAAATTATGGAATTTTTTAATGCATAGGAAATTATAAACCACAGAAACACTGAGACACAGAGATTTAAGAACATAAATTTTAAAAACTTATAAATTAGTTTTATTTTTTCTCTGTGCCCTCTGTGTTCTCTGTGGTTAAATTAAGTTTTTTGTTCTTTTGAATTTTTCATTTTAAATTTTAAATTTTGTTAAGGGATATTAAAAGGTAGCCCCTGAAACCTGAATTTCAATCCAGGCCTATTATAACATCTATTATCTATCTTTCCATTCATATAGGATAAGATTGTTGCAGCGTGGCATTTCTCAACTGCAAAACCATGTTTTATTGATTCGGAGAGGGCCGTTAATAATTGCCTTTTTGCCTGTACATTTCTATCCGTAAGAAGGTCTATCTCTCCGAGACAGAGCCTGCAGTAGATAATCCCTCTCGGGTCTTTTGTCTTTTTAAAGAGTTTCATAGCATTGAAAATGTAATCACAGGCCTGCTTGTAGTTGCCTGTCATCATATATGTTGCACCAAGACTCCACAGGGTATATGAATAACTAACTATATCCCCGATCTTTCTATATAATGTGGTTGCATTTCTGAGATGATCCAATGCGCGTTTATAATCCTTGAGCATCCTGCATGCGTTTCCCATACCACAATAAGAGTAGGCTTTACCGAAAATATCATCCATGGTACTGAATAGTCTGTTTGCAGCAGTGTAATACGCAAGAGAGTCATCAAATCGTCCAGCAACGCGAGAGGTTCCACCGAGACCGCACAAACAATAACCAATACCTGATTGGTGTTTCAATAATCTATATATCTTCAGTGATGATTGAAAGGTCTTGATCGCTTCTCTTATCTTTCCCCGTATTCGTAAAGTTCCTGCCTCTGCCCAGAGTGTAAAGGCAAGGCCTTCCGAATCACCTTGTCTCAGGTATATTTTTTTTGATGTGTGGATGGATTGTATGGCCTCTCTCCACTTACCTTGAGCCCTGAATGAAAGCCCGAGTCCAATAATGGCATCAGCAACGCTCATTGAATCTTTGTTTTTTCTTGCGAGTGTGATTGCATCTGAATAATTTTTGACAGCAGCATCAAAATTACCAACCATCCTGTAGGTGTCACCTATGGACAGCAGGCAATGAAGTATTCCATCATGGTCACAGAGCTTTGTATATCTTCGCAATGCCCTTTTAAAGAGCCTCAGGGATTGAGGATATAAGGATTTCTCTCTGAATTTTTCAGCTTGATTCAGTATGCTTTCAATTTCCAAGGTATTCTCTGAGATTTTTCATAAATATCTTATAATCCCCGGAATGAAAAAAGGCAGAACCCATAACAAGTATGTCAGCACCTGCAGATTGGATAGATTTTGCGTTATCTAATTTTATCCCGCCATCGACTTCTATGAGGGTTGACAGTCCCTTATCATTCAAGAGACTTTTTAAGAGTTTTATTTTTTCGATAACCTGAGGTATAAACTCCTGGCCCCCAAACCCTGGGTTTACAGACATTAAAAGAACCATGTCTACATCTAAAAGCACATGCTCAAGGCTCCATACCGGTGTTGCAGGATTAATAGAGACACCAGCCTTTACCCCGCTTTCCTTCATCCACTGTATGGTCCTGTGGAGATGGACTGAAGCCTCAAGATGCACTGTCAGATAATCTGCTCCTGCCTTAATGAAGTCCCCTAAATATTTATCCGGTTCTTCTATCATGAGGTGGACATCCAGGGGCAGAGAGGTAATCGTCCGGATTAATCCTACTATTGAGTGCCCTATGGTTATATTCGGGACAAAATGGCCATCCATAATATCAATGTGGAGCATATCAGCTCCTGCTTCCTCAGCCGCTGTTATTTCTTCTCCAAGTTTCAGAAAATTGGCAGAGAGTATTGATGGTGCTATCTTAACCATAGTATCTCCTTCGCCCTAAAATGTATATGAGGAACCACTTTCATCCTTCATCCCTCATCCCTCATCCCTCATCCCTCCGTGTTCTCTGTGATTCATTATTCCGTTTGTAAATAAATTATCTCTCCCTTTTTTATATGGGTACCGGGCCAGGGTTTTTGCGCCTTCACATGATTCCCATATCCTCCAATCTCTACTTTTACGTTTAATCTTTCTGCAATCTCCCGTGCCTGTTCAAGAGACATGCCTTTAAAGTCAGGGCAGTAATAGATTACCTCATGAGGGCCGAGACTAACAAGTACCGTGATTGTATCACTTACTCTTTCATCCGGTGTAGGTTTTTGGGCCAGAATCATATCTTTTTCAACTGTATCCGAGTGAACCCTGATTACTTTTGCTATCTTTAATCCTTTCTGAAATAACAGATACTCTGCGTTGAGGAGGGTTTCATTGACAAGGACAGGGACTGAATGTACCCTCGGACCTTTGCTGATAATAACCTTTATGCCCCTTCGTTCTTTCACCTTATTGCCGGCTGGGACATCCTGCCTGAGTATGTAACCTGGTGGAACGTTCGAATCATAATCTTCACCTTCGATCTTGAGGTAAAGTCCTTTTCCTGTAAGTAACTCATTTGCTTCTACAAGATTTTTACCATACAATGCAGGCACTTCTACTGTCCGACTAAAGCTCAAAATCTTGAATGTGAGATAACCAAAAACGAGGCCGACGAATATGAGTGCAAATACATAAAGGGGAATTTTTATAAGATTATTCATTATGGTGGCTGAAGAACTCTATTGCTTCTTTGACCTTCTCCAGATCTACGCTGGTGTTGAGGCAAGGTCCAAAAGGGCGCTTGTTTGGTATACCCAAAATTGGGAGAGGATAGGTATCAGCTATCCCGCTACTCAGGTCATTCTCACATGCTACGGCAATCACTGCCTCAGGTTTCACTTCACTGATAATCCTTCTTGCAAGCGATCCGCCGGTTGCAACAAAGAGGTTGATGTGATTTTCATCTGCAATCTGAATCAGGTTGCTTATTTTACATCTGCCACAATTTTTACAATTGTAAATATTGTAGGTTAGCCTGATATCGCATTCGTTTATCTGTAAGCAATGCGGAAGTAGAAGCAGGATTTTATGTATTTTATTGCGTTCTTTTTGAACGAGTTTATTATTCAGATGAATAATGAGCCGCTGATAATCTTCCTTCTTGTTTTTGAGAAAAGCTCCAACGAGCATAAGAAGGGGATATAAAACTTTCAGTGTAAACCCTCTAAGCCATCTAAGGCTTATCAAAAAAAGTCCCTTCTTTTAATCGCCTTCCCTGGAGAAAGGCTGTTGCAGACATCGGCTTTTTACCCTCTGGCTGGATCTCCACGATCGAAATGAGACCATCACCTGTACCAATAAGCAGCTCTCCTGCCCCTGCTTTCTCAATCCTGTATGGCAGACCGGAGCCCTGAATCACTTTAACATGGTTAATTTTAATCCTTTCTTTATTGAAATAACAATAGGCACCGGGCCATGGATACACCCCTCTAATCAGATTAAATATTTCGTGTGCGGCCTTTGACCAATCAATCTTTCCATCATCTTTTTTGAGAGAAGGGGCATAACTTGGAATCCCCCGTTGAGGGATTGGATGAACGGAACCTTTCTTTATGCCTTTGAGAGTTTTTATCAATAAGAATGCCCCCAGCTCTGAGAGTTTTTTACCAAGAGTTTCTGCATTATCATCTTTGGCTATGTCAGTTTCTTCCTGCAAGAGTATATCCCCTGTGTCAAGTCCTTCATCCATCAGCATTGTTGTTATCCCGCTCTTTTTTTCCCCGCTGATTATTGCCCACTGGATAGGAGCAGCACCTCTGTATTTTGGTAGTAGAGAGGCATGTACATTGATACAGCCCAAAAGGGGAAGTTGGAGAATCTCTACAGGCAAAATCTTGCCATATGCAACAACAACGATGGCTTCCGGTTGTATTGCTGAAAGTTCACTCAAAAAGAGAGGGTCTTTGATATTTATTGGCTGTAAAATTCTTATCCCCCTCTCAAGAGAAAATTCCTTTACAGGGGGAGGGGAGAGGGTACGATTTCTTCCTTTTCTTTTGTCAGTCTGGGTGACAACTGCACTGATATCTTCTCCTGATTGAAGGAGTGCACTCAATGATGGGACGGCAAATGAAGGTGTACCAAAGAAGACTATGCGCATTTAAATTTCAGGTTAAAATTACCAATGAACAATTATCAGGTTACATGTTACTGAGAAGACCATAGGTAAAACCACATCTTGTTAATGATTTCTGTCATTGTGGCTTGTCCGCAATCCTTTCCGACTTGTTCGGAATCGTTCTCACCTATTCCGTCATTCCGACTTGTTCGGAATCATTCTCTTAAGAAAGATTCCAGACAAGCTGGAACGACAAGCGGGAATGACATACAATGTGCCCTTACTTTATGCTCTCCTTGGTAAATGATAATTTTGCATTGATAAATGATAATTTTCCCTCTTTCGTATTTATATTGAAAGAGAACTTTAACCACTGAGGCACAGAGACACTGAGAATAAGAACAAATATCTCTTTTATTTAT
>Ga0194125_10009526_pt1 | contig 13446 bp, 13 predicted proteins | sample TA2KigC250mmetaG_FD_148626 | JGI IMG/M metagenome (GOLD analysis project Ga0194125, IMG submission 148626) | Freshwater microbial communities from Lake Tanganyika, Tanzania - TA2015034 Kigoma Deep Cast 250m | ecosystem: Environmental > Aquatic > Freshwater > Lake | place: Tanzania: Lake... | reverse complement strand
GTATTGGTTTTGCGGCAGGCAAAATAGGCAATCCAGGCCGGGACCCGCGAGCGCGCGTGGACAATATCTATCTTCTCTTTTTTAATAATCTCGGCTAAACGCGGGACCATCTTGATGATATTAAAGATGGATTTTTTATGCGCGTCTAATTTATAATGAACGGCGCCGCAGGCCACAAGCTCCTTGACTAATTCGCCCCCGGCAGAGACCACCACGGCTTTATGGCCGAACCTGACTAAATACTTGGCCAAGTCCAGCGTGCCGGTCTCCACGCCTCCGACATTAAGTTCAGGCAAGATTTGTAAAATGTTCATAATATCCTTTTTATTGCCTCTTCCACTAAAGAACTATCTTTTAACTTATTGGCCTGCGGTTTATTCAGCCAAATATCATTGATGGCCCCGGCCAGGGCGCCAGGCTCAACCAGATACAGGTATTTATTGCGCGCGAAATAATCAATGAATCTCTGGTGCTTCCTGACTAATCCCGGAGATTTAAAGACTAAAGTGTACCTGCCGCTTGAGGCCGCCTCCGAAACCATAGAGACACTCTCCGGCGAAGTAATCGCCACCCGGGCCAGGCCTAATATCCCGCCCACTGCCTCCGGCATATTTTTTTCATTAGCGATAATCAGGAGCTTGCAGCGGCCGTAACCCTGGAATTCTTCTTTGACTAAATTCTCTATCTCTTTGGAGGTGCGCCTGGAGGTAGTCACCAGAATATCGGCATTCAATTTTTCCGCCGCGGATTTAATCTGCCGGATAACCTCGGCTATCGTTTCCTTATCCAAATGGAAATATTTTGTATCGCCTCCCAGCAAAAAGCCGAGGGAAAAACCCGGGGACGGCTGGTAGCCGGTGGCCCGGCTTAAATTTTGCGCCTGGCTTTTTAAGTACTCCTCGCTGATTAAATTCAACGCCCCCTCAGTCACCACCACGTTTTTTCTTTTTAGCGGCCGGTCGTGCCTGGCCATCACCACCAGGTCAAATCTTTTGACGCCTAAAAGCGCCGGCCGCATAATCACCATAGACCTGGCCAAATTTTCCCGGGATAATACATAATTTACCGGCGCCAGGGATGAGCCGCAAGAGATGACGATATCCGGCTTAACGCGGGTTAAGGCGCGATAAACATCTTCCCGCAAAAATACCTTAAGGCAGCGCAGGCAGCCCTGGCAATTATATTTACCGGATAGGCAGCTGCTGAACATCAGCGCCGGCCGGCTAAATTTATGCTTGAATTTTATCTCTACAATATCCACCCTTATTTTTATGCCGCTTTTCTTAAGCTGTTTTGCGGCAATCTCAGCCAGGGCCTGCGACTGCCTGAGGTGCCCGGTCTTTTTATCGCTTAAAATCAGGATGCGCCTTTCCCGGCTGTATTTCCATATGCGGTAAGACCAAAGATATTCCTGCGGGTACCTCAAAATATATTTTTCAAAAGTATGGACTAACGCCTGCAAATTATCGGCGGTATCCTGTTCGGTATTGCCGGTCTTTTTAAGCTCAAAATGCGACTCAATAAAAAGCTTAACATAAGGCCCTTTTAGCCGGGCGTAAAAAACCGGAATAATCACGGCGCCGTAGCGCAGGGCCAGCCTTACCGCGCCATAGGCCATAGAGGCGTCTTTGCCGAAAAATTTCACCGCAACGCCTCTCTTACCGCCCTGGTCAGCGGTCATGCCTATGCTTTGATTGTCTTGCAGCGCCTGAATTAATTGCCGTATACCGTTCTGCCGGGGGATAATCTTGCAGCCCTTTTGCAAGCGATATGCATTGAGGAGCCCGTTTAAAAGCGGATAACGCTGCTCGCGCACGAATAAAAGAAAAGGAAATCCCAAATTCGCGCAGATAATATTATAAAGTTCCCAGCTGCCCTCGTGAACCGCGACAAAAATTACGCCTTTACCCTTTTTAAAACCCTCCTCTATACGCTCTTTTCCTTCAAAACTTACATATTTACGCATATATTCCTTATCCACGCGCGGGATAAGAAATATATCCATCAGATTCTGGCCAAAGGCCTGATAGAACTTTTTGGTCAGGCGCGATACTTCCCGAAGCGGCAAATTATCGCCAAGCGCGGCCTTTATATTGGCGTAAGCAATCGCTTTATGCTTGAGGTCAAAATAATAAAGCAGCTCGCCCAGCCTGCGGCCTAAAAACAGGCTAAAGCCTAAAGGCAGCGCCCTGATCACCGGCCCCAGCAGCCTAAGCAGAATATATCCGCAGTAGTCTATGATGAAATGTTTGTTCATTTTTAAATTCAATCTGGATACGTAAAACTAAGATTCGTAGAGCGTATAGCGTAGAGCGTATAGCGTATAGTCTGGCAGCGTCTTTTTCCGTGGTGATGATGGTATCAATATTTTTCTCTTTCGCGGCCTGGATTATTTTGTCTAAATCAACCTGCGCGTAATGGTAATGGTCGCAAAATCTGAAAGATAAACCCGCCTTAATACCTAAGCCAAGAACCAGCTGCTCAAAGGAATCCGGGTCGCCGATACCGCAAAATAAAGCCACGGTTTTTTGCGCCAGGGAGTCCAAGCCGAGTAATTCATCCGGCCGGGCAATCTCATAAAAACCCCGCGCCTGGTGCCCGGCAGCAAAAACCTGCGCTTGCGGATTAATCCGCGCCAGGCTAGTCTCTATTCCCTGAATATCCGGATGAAGATTAGTTTTGGTTAAAACAAAGATATCCGCGCGTTTAAGCGAAGACAGCGGCTCGCGCAGGATACCCCGCGGCAGCAGACGCCGGTTGCCAAAAGGATTACCCGCGTCAATGGCTACGATATCCAGGTCTTTCTTTATCCGCCATTGCTGAAACCCGTCGTCTAAAATAACCGTATCCGCTCCATATTCTTTTATCGCCTGCTTTGCGCCTTTAATTCTATCCGGGTTAACAATAACCGGTATACCTTCTAACTTCTGGTATAACATATACGGCTCGTCCCCCATTGCTTCAACATTGGTGACGTGGTGACGTGGTGACGTGGTGACCCTTTTTTTGTATCCTCTGCTTAGAATCGCTACCTTACGTCCCTGACTTTGCAAATAGCGGGCGATATACTCCACTAAAACCGTCTTGCCGGTCCCGCCGACAGTAATATTGCCCACGCTGATGACCTTACAATCCAGGCGGCAAGGCCTCAGGCTATAAAATAAAACCAAAGCCCTGACGATTAGAGTATAAATTAAGGACAAGATAAACAAAAGGGCCTTGAAGATTACGAATATAATGCCCTTATGTTTATCGGTAGCTAAATTATAAAGAAATTCTCGCATTTACTGATGGCTCAGTAGCTCTTTTATTAGCTCCAGGTTCCTTTGTGTCGCGCCCTGATTATCTAAAATTAACGCCTGGGCACGCTGGGAAAACTGCGCCGCGAAGCCCGGATTATCAAGTAATTCCCTTATTTTACTTTTCAGTTCCTGCGTGTTACGCGCCAATATCCCCGCCTGATTCTTTAAAAACATCTCCGCGATATCGCGGAAATTAGACATCTGCGGGCCAAATAAAACCGGCTTTCCCAGGGCTGCCGGCTCTAAAATATTATGCCCGCCCTTTTTCACCAGGCTGCCCCCGACAAAGACGATATCGGCAAGCGCGTAATAATCTATAAGCTGGCCGATGGTGTCAAGGATAAAAACGGTGTGCCGGTGTGCCGGTGTGCCGGTGTGCCTGCTTAACTGGCTAACCGGCTCACCGGATAACTGGCTAAGCCTCTGCGCTTGAAATCCAAATTTGTTTACTATTTCTTCAATTTTTCGTGTCCGTTCGGGATGGCGCGGGGCGATTAAAAGCCTTAACCCCGGAAAATCCCGGATTAAACCTTGATAAATATTTAAAACTATTTTTTCTTCTCCGGGATGCGTGCTAGCAGCGACCAGAAGTTTTTCCTGAGAACCCAAACCTAATTTTTGTTTTAACTCAAGCGTATTATTAACATTGTCCGCGCGGCCCTGGCAGTCAAACTTCATATTGCCGGTTATCTTTATTTTATCGCTGGAAACACCCAGCAAAACCAGCCTCTGGGCATCGCGCTGGGTTTGCGCGCAGAATAAACTAACTTTGTTTAAGATAGGCGAGAGTATAAACTTTATTAAGCAATACCCTTTAAAAGAATTATCCGAAATCCTGCCGTTAACCACGGCGATAGGAATATTTTTTCTGCGCAGGCAGGAAATCAGGTTCGGCCAGATTTCGGTTTCCGCGATAATAAACAGGCTGGGCTTAATCTTGTTTATCACCGCCCTAACAATAAAACTAAAATCTAAAGGCAGATAAGTGACTAAATCCCCTTCCTGGGCGATGCTATTAGCGATTTTATTGCCGGTGGCAGTCACTGTAGAAAGAACAAATTTCTTTTGCGGATATCCTTTACGTAATTCTGCTACCAGATTTCTCATCATCAGGGCCTCTCCTAAACTGACGGCGTGTATCCATATCGGCCCTGCTAATTTTAAATCCCGCGGCAAAATCCCGAGCCGCAAAAGAAACCCCTTATGAAATTTCCCGCGCAATAGATAAACCGGCAAATGGACAATCGCTACAATTAAAAACACCAAATCATAAAGGATAAACATTAACCCTTCTCTTCTTCCCTGTTTCCATCCCAATCGAGAAACAGTTTCCGAGTTAATCGGGACAGTGGGTATCAATAACTAATTTACGCCCTGGGATGTGCCTTGTCGTAAACCGCTTTTAATCTGTCGGTAGTAAGGTGCGTATAAATCTGCGTGGTGGATAAATTCGCGTGGCCCAAAAGCTCCTGCACACTGCGTAAATCCGCCCCGCGGTTTAAAAGGTGCGTGGCAAAAGAATGACGTAAGGTATGCGGAGATACTCCCTGTTTTATCCCGGCAAGGCGCAGGTATTTACCGGTAATCAGCCTGACCCCGCGGACAGTCAAACGCTTGCCGTTTTTATTTAAAAAAAGCGCGCTGGTCTGCTTACTTCTTTTCTTTAAATAATCTCTGATGGCGCTGATTGCCTGCTCTCCGATAGGCACCAGGCGCTCTTTCTTGCCTTTACCCATTACCTTGGCAATGCCGCTGATAAAATCCACGTCTTGGTTATTTAACCCGACCAGCTCCGAGATACGGATGCCGGTAGAGTAAAACGTTTCTAAAATTGCTCGGTCGCGCAGGCCCCGCTCGTCTTTCGGCAAGACTGCCTCAATTAATTTGCTTACTTCCTCCTCAGTCATAAATTGCGGCAGGTGTTTTTCCTGCTTGGGGCTGGAAAGGCTCAGGATAGGATTAGACTTCAGGAGCCCTTCGCGGGTGAGAAACTTAAAAAAAGAACGTAACGAAGAAAGGTGGCGGTTGAGCGAACGGCTGCCTAAATTTTTCTCTTTTAAGGCGGCTAAGTATTTGCGCAAAGCCAAATAATCCACCTTTTCTATCGGCGCCTCGCCCAAAAAATTCTTAAAACCCCCCAGGTCTAATTTATAATTCAGTATGGTATGCGAAGAATAATTCTTCTCAATCTCCAAATAGCGCATAAATTTTTCAATATAACGTTCCATTATTATTCTTTTTTCTCTTCCGGCAGGTTCCTGGAGGTAAATGTGCACTTGGGAAAATTGGAGCAGCCGTAGAAGAAGCCTCTACGCGAGCGCCGCTCAATCAACTCCCCTCCGCAGCCCGGCTCCGGGCATTTTACTCCCGTGGTAATGGACTTGGAATTTTTACAGCGCGGGTAATCCGAACAACTCAAAAATTTGCCCTTCCTGCCCCACTTAATTATCATCGGCTTGCCGCACTCATCGCAAATTTCATCCGTCGTGATAACTTCCTTTTTGATATTCTCCTGGGCAAAATCCAGCGCGCTCTTAAAAGGCTCGTAGAAATCTTCCAAAACTTTTACTTTATCTAACTTGCCCTCCTCAATTTCATCCAGCTCCTCTTCCATCTGGGCGGTAAATTGAATATCCATAATCCTGGGAAAATATTCCACCAGCATATCGCAGACCTTAAACCCTAATTCCGTGGGATGAAAATACCCCTTAATCCGGCGCGCGTAGTCGCGCAGGATCAGGGTATGGATAATCGGCGCGTAGGTAGATGGCCGGCCAATACCTTCCTCTTCCAGGGCTTTGACCAGAGAGCTGTCAGAGAACCTCGGCGGCGGCTTGGTAAAATGCTGCGAAGGCGCCAGCTTAACTAATGCTAAAACTTCATCTTTTTCTAATGGCGGGATAGTATTTTTCGCCTTGTCTTCGTTATTTTTATTATATACCGCGGTAAAGCCGTCAAAAATGAGATTTGAACCCGAGGCAACAAATAAATACTTCTCTGCCTGAATATTCACCGCCGTAACCGCATACACCGCCGGGGTCATCTGGCTGGCAAGAAAACGGTTATAAATCAGCTCGTATAACTTATATTGTTCGGGGCTTAAGTATTCTTTTAAACTCTCCGCGGAACGCCCCAGTAAGGTCGGCCGGATGGCCTCATGCGCTTCCTGCGCTAATTTCTTGACTTTATAGACATTGGGCTCTTGCGGCAGATAATTTTTGCCGAATTCTTTTAAAATCAGGCGCCTTACTTCTTTTATCGCCTCCGGCGCCACGCGCGGAGAATCCGTGCGCATATAAGTAATGAGGCCGACGGGATGGGCCTGGCCGATATCAATACCTTCATAAAGCTGCTGCGCCACAATCATAGTCTTGGTGGCGTTAAATTTTAATTTATTAAAGGCCTCCTGCTGCAGGGTGCTGGTGATAAAGGGCGCCTCGGCATAACGCCTCTTTTCTGTCTTTTTTACTTCGGAGACAACGAACTTTTTATTCTTTATGTCTTCAACCAGCCTGTCCGCCTCTTCCTTATTTTTTATTTCAGCTTTCTTGTCTTCAATCTTTTCTAACTTAGCTAAAAAACTGGTGACTTGGTGACTTGGTGACCTGGTGACCTTGTTTAGCTCTGCCTCAATCTCCCAATATTCCTGGGGGACAAAGGCGTTAATCTGTCTTTCCCGATCAATGATTAAGCGCAGCGCCACTGATTGCACCCTGCCGGCGCTGAGGCCCCGGGCAAGCTTTTTCCAAAGTAACGGGCTCAAAAAATAACCGTCTATCCTGTCCAGGATCCTGCGGCTGGCCTGGGCTTCAATCATCTTGTGGTCAAAACCGCGCGGCTTTTTAAAGGCCCCGGAGACCGCGCTGGGGGTAATCTCGTGAAAGACCACGCGGGAAACCTTTTTGCCCTTAAAAAGCCATTCTTTCAGGTGCCAGCCAATGGCCTCGCCTTCCCGGTCAGGGTCGGTAGCCACATAAATCATATTTTTATTTTTGGCTTCCTTCTTTAAGGCGTCCAAAACCTTTTGCCTGCCGAAGACCACCGCGTATTCGGGCGAAAACCCCTTTTCTATATCCACGCCCAATTCTTTTTGCGGCAAATCAATCAGGTGCCCCATGGAAGAAACCACGGAAAAATTACTCCCCAAGATTTTACTAATTGTTTTTGCCTTAGTAGGCGATTCTACTATGACCAGCGAATTCTTCTTTGCCATTTTATGCTACGCTCCTTATGTAGTGCTTGCCAGGCAGTTGTTTGATGAGTTTTTTTAATTGCAGCCCCAAAAGCAGGCCGGTAATTTGCGGAATGGCCAGGCGCGTCTTTTCCGCGAGCTCATCTATAAAAACAGGTTCCTTGGAAATTAACCGGTATAAATCAGACTCCTGATTAACTAAATCCGGCTTAAGGTTATTTTCTTTTTTCTCGCGGCTTTCCTTACGGACACTTACAGATAAACCAAATTCTTCCAGGATATCCTGCGCGCTGGAAACCAGCTTTGCGCCCTGCTTAATCAGTTCATTCGTCCCAAAAGAAGTATTTGAGTCCACCTTGCCCGGAAGCGCGAAAACTTCCCTGCCCTGCTCCAGGGCAAAATCCGCGGTAATCAGCGCCCCGCTGTTTTGCGCCGCCTCCACGACTAACAGGCCCAATGATAAACCGCTGATAACGCGGTTACGCTGGGGAAAATTCTGCGGCAGGGGCTGCATATTGACGGGGAATTCGGAGATAACCGCTCCGTTTTTGGCAATCTCTTCTGCGAGTTCTCTATTTTCAGGCGGGTAAAGATAATTAAAGCCGCTGCCGATAATTGCCAGGGTGCGGCCGCCGGCCATTAAAGTCCCTTTATGCGCGGCAGTATCTATGCCGCGCGCCATACCCGAAACAATAGTAAAACTTTTTTCTGCCAGCTCACGGGCGAATTTTTCCGCGCTGCTTAAGCCATAATAAGAAGCGCGGCGGCTACCCACAATGCCTAAACTAAATTTATCCTGCGGCAGGATTTGGCCTTTTACATAAAGCGCAATCGGCGGGTCGTAGATACTTTTGAGATTTTCCGGATATGCCGCGTCATCCGGCGTTAAAATCTTTAAGCCAAATTTTTTCGCTAATTTAAGCTCTCTATCTAAATCTTCCTTCTTTAATGAATGAATTTTGTTCGCTATTTCCCTGCCAATACCGGAGACATTTATCAATTTCTCTACGGGCGCCTTTAAAATCTCTTCTGGCTTGCCAAAAAATTCCAGCAAGCGCTTCAGGCGGATACTTCCGATATCGCCAACCATATTTAAGCTAATTAGGGCTTCTAATCGCGTCATTTTAATTTTGTAATTGCTTTAAATTATCGCGCTGTTGTTCCTGGATGGCCTTGAGCTTGGTTCTAGCCGTATCTACAGTTGAATGATAGCTGTGCCCGGTAATACCCGGCTCAGATATTGATAAAGAGCTGCCGGCCTTACCCTGCGGTAAGGTAGCCTTAAAATAGAAGTTAAACAGCATATAGGCCATAATACAAATAACAGCCAGAGTAAATATCAGGCCTAATAAACTAAGAAACCCGGCATCTCCCCGTCTCTTAACTGCGCTTTTTCGCATTTATCGCCTATTTTTTCATTTGGTTAGCGGGTCCTCATCGAGGCATATTTCTCGCGTCACCCGCTAACTACCCAATAATACCAATCCCTCTCTGGCTATGATTTTGTTAATTTGTTTTTTATTCATTTTTAATTTTTTCTTTTGCCTTGCACTTTTGACTTTTTACTTTTGACTTTTGACTTTCTGCGGGCGACCTGGTGACGTGCACCCGAAGGAGCTGCGCCTAATAGTTTTCTCACCACTTCTTCCACCGATAACCTTGACGTATCAATGGTTTTATCTGCCTGGGCATAATAGGGAGCGCGCAGCTTGAGCAAAACCTCAATCTGTTTTTTAGGGTCGCTGACATTTAAGAGCGGCCGGTGCCTCTGGCCACAGGTGCGCTTTAAAATCACCTCTGGCTGGGCGCTTAAACAGATAATCGTGCCGGTCTCTTTCATCACCCGGATATTTTCTTTATCCATCACAATCCCGCCGCCAGTAGCCACCACAAAGTTCTTTTCCCTGGCAATCTCCTGCAATGCCCGTTTCTCCACGCGCCGAAAATAGGGCTCGCCCTCCTCGGCAAAGATTTGCGCAATGCTCCTTTTCTCCCGCAGCTGGATTAAATCATCCAAATCCATAAACTGCCACTTCTTCGCCCTGGCCAGCTCCCTGCCTGCCGCGGTCTTACCAGTGCCCATAAACCCTATAAGGTAGATATTCGTCATTCTGCTTCGCTCTTATACACTTAATAGCCGGTAGAGCTTCGTAGGAATAGTTGCTTCGAAGCCAGACCATAGTTTCAATGTGTTAATTGGCATAGAAGAACATATCCGCAATTCTATCATAGGCTTAAAACCCTGTCAACCCTTCGACGCGCTCCAAATTAAAAGCTGGAGCTTGCTCAGGGTTGACACTGAGCGGCGTATGCCTCTCCCGCGGCCTAAGGGCCGTGGCTTGGACGCCGTCGAATGTGTCAAATTATAAAAGCCCGCCATTTCAGCTGAAAATGGCGGGCTTTGTGGACCAGGTTACTCCTGGTAAGCAGCCAAGATCAAATCGTTTAACTGCTTTTGGATATCCTTATTCACGGGATAAACGGTATTATACCACTTCCCGTCCTTACCCTGGTGCCGCGGCATGCTCACAAACAAACCATTGCTGCCATGGACAACGCGCAGGCCCTTCACGACTATGCCGGCCAGGGAGATATCCACAAAAGCCTTCAGCTTTGAGTCGCCGTCAACCTTGTAAATGCGGCTGACAGAAATTTCCCCTTCTTCCATCTTAATCACCTCCCTCTGTCTATCTCCCGCCTCGTAAGATGCCATAAAATTCTCTTCGACAATTTTACGGCACTCGGCGGGATAAGTTCGGCCAAACAACTTACGTTCACTTACCACACAAGCGGCACACCGGCTGTTCCGATACAGCCGGGTGTCCGTTCCGTAAGCTGTGGCCTCACTTAAATAGACGCAGAAGAAGCGATTTTCTAACGCAGATTTTTAACGAATTCTGGCTTGATAAGCCTGGTAGGCCTTTTTGATATCCGGCAGGTTATCGCCGCCGAACTTTTCCAACAGGGCATCTGCCAAAACCAGGGCCGCCCCGGCCTCGGCAATCACTCCCGCGGCTTCCACAACGCAGGTATCTGAACGTTCTACGGTTGCTTTTGCGGCTTTTCGGCTGGCAATATTTACCGAATCCAGCGGATTTAATAAAGTTGAGATGGGTTTCATACAGGCGCGGATGAGTAAATCCTCGCCGTTAGAGATGCCGCCTTCAATTCCGCCGGCATTATTGGTGCGGCGAAAATACCCCTTAGCTTTATTGTAGTATATGGCATCGTGGCTTGCCGATCCGAATCTATCGGCATAACCAAAGCCTAAGCCGAATTCTATGGCTTTAATCCCGGGAATGGAAATTATGGCCGCGGCTAACCTGGCGTCTAAGCGCCGGTCAGGCTGGACATAACTGCCTAAACCGCAAGGAACGCCTTGGGCTGCCACTTCAAAAATACCGCCCACAGTGTCTTTTTCCTGCTGGGCCTGCAAAATTTTATCCTGCATAGCGGTATGCGCAGATTCTCCGCCGATGGATAATACCCGGCTGGTTATATCTATGCGGAATTCCCTTAAAAATATTTTGCACACCGCCCCTATTGCCACGCGGCTGGCGGTCTCTCTGGCTGAGGCGCGCTCTAAAACATTGCGCGCGTCGCTGAAACCGTATTTTAAAAGGCCAGCTAAATCCGCGTGCCCGGGCCGCGGGCAAATAACCCTCGGCAGCCGCTCAATACTAAAATCCTTATTTTCAATCAGTAAAGCAACCGGGCTGCCTAAACTAAGGCCCTGCTTTAATCCTGAAAGTATCCGGACTTTATCTTTTTCAATCTGCATCCGCCTGCCGCGGCCTGTGCCGGCCTGCCGGCGCGTCAATTCCTGATCTATTTTTGCTGCCTCCACCTTAAGGCCCGCGGGCAGCCCCTCTAAAATCGCCACCTCTGCCTTTCCATGCGACTCACCTGCGGTCAAATACCTCAACATACCCCCTCCTCTACTTTTAGCACCGTTTGCAAACCCAAAGCAGTACCGTTTTTAAAGTTAATCGGGTAACTGTACCTATTGCCATAATCCGCGCCTGTTCTGGCGCGCTTCTTGATACAGCTTTAAAAATAAATCCGCGTATTTGACATTAGGCGGGATAGTCATTAAAGATGCGTAACCCTGCTTGACAATTTCGGCATTCGCAAACGTGCCGTCTTTTAAATAAACATAAGCCAGCAGGCGGCCGTATCTATCGTGCTTTTCCACATCAAATTCTAAAGCCACGCGCTTTGCTTCTATCAAACCTTTAGTAAATAGGTAGGAGCGCCGGCCTAATTCTTTAATACTTGCGACATCCTGGCTGGTACGCTGGCTATCCCTGTATAATTTGTCCGATTCATGCATTTCAGGCGTATCTATGCCGATTAAACGCACCCGCTCGCCGGTCTCCAGCTGGATGGTATCGCCGTCAACAACCCTCTTGACCAGGATATCATCATAGTTATAGCTCCTGCCAAAAGGAATATCCACGGCAAAAACTGAATAAACCGGAAATATTATACCTACTAATAGCAAAACTATATTTCTTAAAATTTTCATTTTGGATCTCTTAATTAACTTTTACTTGTGACTTTTGACTTGTGACTTATTATACGCTTGCGGCGATTATGCCGGCTAACACCACGATATCTTCGGTGCAGAATATCCGGGTAATACTTCTATCAAAAAGCAGGTTCGCCTCCGGCCCGAACTCTTCATCCCCGCGCCAAAGGGTAATCAAGGTAGGGACCGCCTCAAAAACTTCCAAGACAATACCCACATCGCCCTTATCCGCTTTTTTTGCCGGCAGCCTTTCTAAAACCGATAATAAACCTTCCGGGTTGCTGCCGTATTTCTTAAGTATCGGCGCGATGGCCCGGCTCCTGAACGCGGCAGCATATCCTTCTACCCCTGCCAGCTCTTTAAAATCCTGCCATTCTCCGGTAGTCGGCGGCAAGCCCTCCAACTTCCTGGCCAGATAATGCAAGAGTAAAATCGCGGTAAAGTCTTTTGCCGGGGCGTTGCACGATAATGAAATCACCTTTTTATCCGGCAGGCTTACCGCGTAGGTATCGGCTAAGAATTTCAGCGAAAGATTATCCTCCGGGCTTAATTCCGCTAAATCTCCCCAGGCCTTATTTAAAGCCGCCTCATAACTCATCAATATCTATTTTACTATTTTTATTAGATAAATCAATAATTTTAGCACCGTTTGCAAACCTATTCGGGTAACGTCTTTAAATTTGTTCACTTAAGTGTACCCAAAAAAAGTTAGTTAGAAAATACTTATCTTTACGTCTATTGTATTAGGAGGTGATGAAAAATGCCTACCACAAGAAGACTCATTATGGAACATGTTTGCTACCATCTGATTGTAAGGGGCAACCAGAAACAAACCGTCTTCCGGGGCGAAGATGATTATCTTACATATATAGCGCTACTAAAAAGATTTAAGCGTAAATACCAATTCCGAGTCTATGCTTACTGCCTTATGCCTAATCATGTACATCTGCTTGGAGAAACAGAAATGCCGGCACTTCTGTCTAAGTTTATGCACGGGCTTAACAGAAACTATACTTCATATTTTAACAACAAATACGAAAAAGTCGGCCATTTATGGCAAGGTAGATTCAAAAGCAAAATTATCACCAGAGATAAATATCTGCTAGATTGTATCAATTATATAGAATTAAACCCTGTTCGCTCGGGCTTAGCAGATATGCCGCTACAATACAAGTGGAACAGCTACCACGCCAGAATATCGAATGTAAAAGACGGCGTTATCGATGAATGGTCGCTTGGCTAAATGTTCTATTAAAAACGCTTCAATAATATCCCGAGGGTACAGTTACCCGATTGGTTTTAAAAACGGTACTGCTTTGGGTTTGCAAACGGTGCTAATTATAGTATAATAGCCACATGATTTATGACCGGTTTCAGCAGGAAGCTATTGATTATATTAACCATGGATGCTCGGTAATTGT
>Ga0194125_10009524_pt1 | contig 13447 bp, 14 predicted proteins | sample TA2KigC250mmetaG_FD_148626 | JGI IMG/M metagenome (GOLD analysis project Ga0194125, IMG submission 148626) | Freshwater microbial communities from Lake Tanganyika, Tanzania - TA2015034 Kigoma Deep Cast 250m | ecosystem: Environmental > Aquatic > Freshwater > Lake | place: Tanzania: Lake... | reverse complement strand
TGCGGAGTTCGCAACCGTGCGGCTCGTTCCGAACCGCTTCCATGGGGAGTGGAACTACGCCATTCGACCGCATCGCACGTCGTAAACTTTATTTACTGACACTGCCCACGACGCGCGACAACGCATCGGGCTTTCCTCTGTACCTCTACGAAGGAGCGGGTGAGCTAGATTTCGCCGGAGACAAGAGACTGGCTAGGTACCCCAATATTGCGCGTGGCTTCCTGGCGGATTTGTCAGCCTCACTTGGCGTGGAGCCAGCGGGCCGACATTCGCTTCCCCACGGCGTCACGCCGGAGGACATCCTCCATTTCGTGTACGCCCTGCTCAATGCTCCGAGCTATCGGAGTTACTATGCGAAGGACCTCGTAAGCGGGTTCCCGCCCGTTCCCGTACCGCCTTCGGCTGCCCTTCTGCGCGAGCTCGCCCGACTCGGCGGCGAGCTTACATCCCTGCACCTCCTTGCATCGCCCAAGCTTGACCAGGGCGCGCCCGAGTTCATCTGCGGTCGCAGTCGAGAGATCGAAAAGATCTCGTGGTCGAAAGGCACAGTGTGGGTGGACAAGGCACAGACAAGTGGCTTCAAGGGGGTCCACGAGGACGTGTGGAACTTCCGCATCGGAAGCTACCAAGTCTGTGAGAAGTGGCTCAAGGACCGCAAGGGCCAGATGCTGTCGGAGGACGATATAGCGGACTACCAGAAGATCGCGGTAGCCTTGGCGGAAACCATCCACCTGGTGAAGGAGATCGACGAGGTCATCGAAAGGCACGGCGGCTGGCCTGGGGCGTTCCAGTGCAGTCGGGCTGCGACCGGCGACGAGCCAGGACAGATATTGAGAGTAGCCGAACCATAGTCGCCGATCGGCATCCAGATAGCGAGCCACTGCCGATCTCCCTCACGGAAGGAGGCATGGAGGAGGCGAGGAAGGGAGAGGTGCGATGGGAGACAAAGGCGGCAAGAAGGACAAGGAGAAGGATCGAAACAGAAGGCAAGCAAGCACGACCAAGAGGCAAAGCGGAAGGTGGATAAGCAACCGAAGAGAACAGCCTGAGACGGAGCAAGGCAGACTGCGCGATGAATGTATAAGAGTGCGCTAGCTGCGACATAGCTTGTACATTCATGGAGTTATGCAATCACGTCGTAATTGGAGCAGAGTGCGACGTTCAAGCCATGGGGCAGGACGGGCAGGATCGGGGCATCCCGGCCGGGTTTGGGACGCAGTTGGGGCCCGTGGGGGCAGGATAGGGGCAGGTTTCCGACGGAAAGGCGGGCCTCCTGCAGCTGTGAGGGGCAGGCTCCGTTCACCTGCAACGCGACGGTTCAAAGAGTTGCGCGATCACACACCTCTGGCCGAGGGCCGATGCCCCTTGTGTTTTCGCGATTCCGATGCCGCCAAACGGATGGTTTCTCGAAGGGGCATGCCGCGAAACGGATATCTCCGGAAGATGCCATGCCGCCAAACGGGTGGTTTCGAAAAGGGGGATGCCGCCAAACGGATACCGGCGAGGATAGGGGCACGGCGCAACGCAAGCTGCCGTTTTCGAGATCGGAAACGACTTGATTCAGATCGACACAGAGGGACCCTTGCGGCGAGGAGGTTTCCATGTCGCACCTGAGCCCGCAGAGTCTTACCTGCGATGAGCTGCAAGCTCTCCTCCACGTGACCGCCAGCCATCCGCGAGACCACCTTGTCTTCTCGCTCGCCCTCGGCACGGGTCTACGCCTGGGGGAGCTGGTGGGGCTTAACGTCGGGGACCTCTACTTCCCCAGCGGACAGCCTCGCCAGCGTGTACGAGTGCGCCCCGAGATTGCCAAGAGAGGTCGGGCCGGGGACGTGTTCCTTCCCGATGCGTTGGAACGGAAGCTCCATCGGTTCTGGCGCTACAAGCTCGATCAGGGGGAGCGACTCAATCCCACCGCCCCCCTCATCTGCGGTCTCTCCCGCCGGAGAATCTCTCCCCGGCGGATCCAGGTGCTCTTCCATCATTGGCAGCGAGAGGCTGGATTCGACCGGTCTTACCCGTTTCACGTGACGCGCCACACGGCCGTGACGAACGTCTACCGCGCCTCCCACGACCTCTTCCTCGCCCAACGCTTCGCACGCCACGCAAGCCCTCTCACCACCACGATCTACACCCATGTATCAGATGAGGAACTAAAGGAACAGCTGCGAGAGATCCCGTGTTGACGGAGGCCGTAGGAGCTCGGCCAGATCCCTGGGTCCTCGATTCCGATTGACCTCGATCGCGTAGAAGCGCCCAACGGCTCTGTCCGACCCCGCCAACCAGGCATAGGTGAAGGCCATCGAGAAGTGATTCGTGCCCGTGCGGATGTAGCGGTACTTCTGGATCCCCGTCTCCTCGTCCTCCTCCAGGACCTTGGCGTCAGCGGCCATGTGATGGGCAAACTCCTCCACCAAGGCCGACCGCCGCGGCAGCATGACCTTCGCATCCCGTACGGCGGCCCGGGAGGCGTCCAGTGCCTCGGTCCGATTGATCTGCACCATCCTTGTCTGCCGATCCCAATTCGGGGATCCCCTCTGGTGCTCGTTGAAGAAGTTCATGAAGACCCGCCCCTCGTGCCTCCTTGCGAACTCCCTCGTTGCATGCGTCTCGGGCAGGCCATCGATCACGCAGCGCTTGATGTCGAAGCGCCCCATCAGCTCGTCCAGCTCCTCAAAGGCGTGGCAGACGGTCAGGTGGATCAGATGTCGCCCCTCAGCATCCGGATCTTCCTCAGAGCGCAGGATCACCACGTGCAGATCGCGCCCGGTGTCGACTCCCATCGCGCAGTAGCCCCCCGTGGACGACTCCGCCATGGACATCTCCCCACAAAGAGCGAGCACCGTCGTCGCATCCAGTCGCCGTCCCAGGTCTACCCAGGGAACACCGATCTTCAAGTTGTAGAAGCGGTCCGGGAACCGGGTGGTGCGGTACTCGGCCAGGATCTGTCCCGGATCCACCTTGGACGAGAAGAGCTGGGAGATCCGGTAGCCATGGATCGGGCGACCGGGGAAGTCCGCCACCCACTCTCCTTGGGCGAGGTCCAGTTCCCCTGAGCATTCAGGACAGGCCCTGTAGCACGTCCCGTCGGCGCGTGGCTGGATGATCCGGACCTCCTGGCCTAGTTTGACGGGGAACTCCTTATCGAGGGCTGTCATATGGGCACATTGGGGGCAGCGCAGCGTCCAGTGCCTCTGATCGGACTTCTGGTACTGCTCGTCGATCCCGTAATCGGGCAGAGAGGGATTGCTTAGCTCGATCACACGCTTGTACTCCGAGTGCGCCAGTCGCTCCAGGGCCATGGCCTTTGCCGCGGGGGAGGTCTCATCCAGCTCATCGAAGACGACCATGTCGGCGGGCACCGACTTCATGCCCACGGTCGACTGCATGCCCCGGAGGTAGAGGTGGGCATCCCCGATCCTCTTCAAGCCCGCCGTGTCCGTGTCGGTCATGAGCCTGGACAAGAACGGATTGTCCGCGAGCAGCGGAGCCACGCGCGACTTCGAGAACTCCAGCACGTCGGTCCGAGTGGGGAAGAAGTAGATGACGTTCAGGCCCGTGAGGCAGGCGTGGATGCTCCTCAGGATCGCCCAGGTCGTGCCCCCGATCTGCGCGGCCTTCGAGAGCACGACGTGGGGGGAGGTGTCATCGTAGATCGCCCGCAGATACTCATGCCCCTCGAAGGAGAAGGGCACCCCGTCGAGGCGGATCTTCTGAAGGGCCCATGCCGCCAGAGGGTCAGTGAACGAGCGCCTCGCCGGGCTCGCCAGCTCCCGCGTCCTCCTCCTGAGGTAGTGCGGCGAGGACCGCCTGCCGGATCCGCTCCCTCGTGTCCTCGTCATGCACGTTCTCCTTCACGGTGTCGATGAAGATGTCGATCAGATGCCTCGTATCGGCTTCCGACTGCGCCCGGATGGCTTCCTCGGTCTCCCCAGTAATCGAGAGCCCCTTGGCGAGCCGCTGCCCCTTCTGGGCTCGGTCGAGGATCCCCGAGATCCGATCCAGCTCCCGGATCGGGATTCCCTCCTTGCCCTTCAGCTCATCGGCGAGCTTGGCCATGAGCAGATCCCACATCCGGAAGTGGCGGACATTCAGGGTGACGCGGTCGGAGGCGATCTTCTCGGCAAACATCTCCGCAGCCCGGCGCTCGACCTTGCGCCTCAGCTCGTCCCAGCCTTCCTCTTGCCTCCAACGGCCAACGGTGTGCGGCTTCACTTTGAGGCGGCTGGCGATCTCGGCGTTGCTGGAGACCTCTCCGGTGAGGTAGAGACGGCGGGCTTCCTCACGAGTCTTGCTGAGAGTCTTGGGCATCTCGGTCCTCCATGAAGTGGCGGGCGAGGTTGGTGAGGCCCCGTGCCTTCCGGTCCCTGCCCGGTGTCCCATCGCTGGCCATCTCGACGGCCTGCTCGATCAGCTGCTCTTGGTCCGGGGTGACGACGAAGGACAGGACGCGCGGGAGGACCTTCTCCTCTTCCTCGGCTTGCCCTTCCAACAACGCGGCGATCTCCTCGGCGGGGAACTCCAGGAGCGAGTGGAGGTCTTCGAGCTGCTTGTCCGTCTCGGGCAGGAGACCGGCGAGATCTTCCAGGCTCATCCCGCCGAGGAGTTCGTGGATAAGCTGTGCCCGGCGGATGGGGACGTCCTGGCCCTCGAGGCGATTCAGGGTCGCCAGCAGCAGCTTGGCCTCGCGGTCGTCGACGTTCCAGACATCGCAGCGGGCTTCTGTGTGGCCGAGGTCGCGCAGGATCGCCACCCGATGATGTCCGTCCAGGATCTCGAACTTCCCCGTCTGCTCCGGGTGTGGCCTCACGACCAAGAACGGATAGCGGCTGGATCTCTTGATGTGGGCCTTCAGCTTCTCCCTGAGTTCCTCGGGCATGACGTTCGCATTCAAGGGATGGGGGATGAGGTCATCCAGCGGGACCATCCGGGGCCCGATCCTCGTGCCTGAGACCACAGGCCTCGCCCGTTCAGTCGATGACAGCTTCGTACTCATGATGTCGCCAGTTTCTCCTTTCCAACTTTGGGTCGTGGCCAGACAGCTTGCCGACCGCATCCGGATCCCAGCCGACCACCAGGAACTCCCGGTTCTCCCTCTTCTTCTCCTCTGTGGCGATGGCGGGCAGATGCTGATACTTGATGGCGATCGACCGCGTGGTTCTTCCCAGGCGGGTCATCTTCGCTTCCAGCTCCTCGATCCCGACCACGGCGTTGCCGAGGGAGAGGAGCCAGATGGGGACGTGCAGCGCCCGCTCGAAGACGGCATCCAACATCGACGCGCCGTCCTTCGCCGTGAACGGGCTCGTCGGCTTGGCACTCCCCTCCAGAATCTCGTCAATGACCTTGTACTCGCGCTCATATGACATGACTCCTGGATAAGGCGGATCGAAATAGGCGGCGTCGGCCTCGATGTCGGGGAGCCTCTCCATGAGGTCGACCTTGTGGACGACGGCGTCACCCTCGAACACCCCGGCGTTGATCTGCCGAGCGAGATCCCACAACTTCTCCGGCCGCGTCAGACGCAATCCGTCCACGTAGTGGTAGAGGCAGCTTTCCGTGATCGACTCGTACTCGCCCGTCGAGAGCCGATGGATCGTTCCACCCCGGACCTGGGACATCGGGTGAGCAAGCAGCGCGACACGAATCGCGAGGAGGCGTAGGAGCGCCGCCTTCGAGGGATCGGGCGTCTGTTCTGCCAGGACTAGGGCTCGATCCAGAAGACGCGCCTGTGCCCGCGTGAACGTCCGCGGGGCGTAACCCTGTTCGACCCGGCCCGGAGGATCCTCACTCGGTGCCGCCACGCGCAGGATGTCCTCGTGGGTAAGCTTGACGCGGGAGTTCTCTATCAGGGCTTTCCCGACTACGATCGATCGCTCGGCAATATCTGTGGCTACAACCCTGAAGCCTTGCGCCTTCGCGAAGAGCGCGACCGATCCACCACCCATGAAGCCGTCCAGAAGCGTCATCCCGCGCCAGCGGGCCCTTGGCAATATGCGGTCCACTTCGCGGAAGATGAGCGGACAAAGACGGCGCTTTCCACCCAAGTAGGGCGGCAATGCAGACCAGATCGCCAGCTTGCGGGATCGCGTGCGCCTCAGCATCTTTCTGCCCCCTTCGCGCTTGTTTCCCTTGATGTCTTTCGAACGCAGCGCCCTTGTTGCAATGCGGGGGCGATGAGGCCCTCGCGAAACGGAGGACGACGATGAAGACCACCAGGATGACGGACCGGGAGCGGGCGCGAAGGATCGAGCGGATCATCGCCTCGCTGGGCACCGCGAAGACGCGTCTGCAGGAACTCGACGCCACGGTCAACACCGACGACTTCAAGCACTACATGGCCCGGCTGGACGAGATCATCGGGAACGACGAAGAGGGCCTCACGTACCTGTCGGCCTTCTACGCAACCCGCGATCGGAGGAGTTAGGAGGGTGCGATGGTGACTACCACACGCACACCGCGATTCGGTCTGCGAGAGCACCAGGTGTTCTGGAACGAGCAGGGCAGCATCGTCTGCGCCTGCTGCCACATCCCTTACCCAGGTTCCGATACCTGGGTGTGGGAACGATGGGAAGAGATCACGCCCGAGATGGTGGTCGAGATCGACCGCCATGGTGGCCACGTTGCTTGCGAAGGCTGTGGCAAGGAGCCCAGCCGGATCATCTGACCGGCCGGGTTTCACGCCTGGCCAGAAGGAGAGGAGACCATGTCCAAGAAGAAGGCCGAGAAGGGTAAGGGCAAGAAGAACGGTGACGAGAGCCACCAGGAGACGACGAAGGGCTACGTCCACGCCATCGCGAAGGCGAGGCCCACGCCCCTGACGGGGAGACCCAAGGATGCCCCCGACGCCGCGACGATCGAGGCCACGCGGGCGGGGGAGGAGAAGCCCCAGGCCGCGACCAAGGACGGGCAGACGCCTAACGACGGATCCGAGATCGTCGTCTTCGCCTTTCGCCTGACCCGTGCCGAGCGCGACGAGATCCACGCAGCCACCGGAAGCGCCAAGGCATCCAAGTTCATCCGGACGCTCGTCCTCGCGGGCGCCCGCGGCGACATGAAGGCGGTCCAGGAGGCGATCGACGAGGTCCAGGCCGGCAAGAAGTAGTACCCATAGCCCTCGACTAGACAGCCCCGACGAGCAATCGTCGGCGGTTGTCTGTGTTGTCCAGAGTCTCCCGGACCCTGCCCCACGATACCCAGCACTACCAGGATCCCCGCCCAAGCACGGCTTCGCCTGACCCCGAATGGCGACATGACACAATGACGACACCCCTACGGGGTGTGTCGCTGTGTCGTCATTTGTCAGTCCATGTTGAAGGTTCAATGTCGTCCTTCCTTGCAACGCTTGCTGTATCTTCCGGTTGGACTGAACAGCGACAGTGAAATCACGTGTTGTCCAATGTCGTCGTTCGCATGCGTCGGTTTCTGCCATGACCGTCCAACGCGACCCGATCGCCCTGAGCCTCCGCCCACCGACGGATGGTTGTTGTTGTGACTCCCAGACGATGAGCGACGTCGCCCATGAGCAGCCCGTTCTCACCGGCCGCCTCGACGAGTTCGACCATCTCTTCTTGCCGAGCCCGCGACTCCTCTATTCGGTTCTTCGGGGCCTCGGTGACGACAAAGACCCCCGAATCCTCCTGCTTGAGCCAGATCGGATCGGGTCTCCTCCCCTCGTTCGTCTTCGAGAACGAGAGCAGAACCAGCCCATGTTTCTTCTGGAGGTGCATAGCGAATCGCACCTTGGCGGGCAGGCGGGTATCGCCACGCGACCGGTGGGACAGATTCTCCTCGCTCCGGGACCGCCCCGTCGTGATCGTCTTGGGCTCGTGATGGGCAAACTGGATTACGGCCTCCGTCTCCCTGCAGATCGGGAGGACTGCCTGGATGACGGGCCGAAGGTCCCGCTCGTCTCCGGAGTGGGCATCCGCCAAGGTGTCGATAGCAACGAACTGGAGCCCGAGATCTCGAATCCAATCCCGCAGCACGGCCTGATGCGTGGGCTGAAGCAAATCGAAGATGCTGTTGAGCCTCGGCGGGCAGATGACGTGGAGGTTCTCACGGAGGAGTTCTTCATCCGCTTGGGTGGCTAGCGCGATTCGCTGCAGGCGCTTCTTCAAGACGCGCCGGGGGTCCTCCAGGCTCAGGAGGCCACATCGGATCCTTCGCGACTGGATACCAAAGAAGTCCTTGCCCTGGGTGAGTTGGACGAGTTGCTGACTCTGAATCCATCCCTTGCCCGTTCCCTCGACCGCGACGATCTCAGCAAGGGAGGCAGGGTAGAGAAGATCGCCAAGTATCGGCTCAGGTTCGGGAGAATCGTCCGTCATCAGCTCGTAGTAGTTCTGGCTTGCAGCGCTGAACTCCCCGGCGATCCCGTCGCGGCCTTCTTCGCGGTCAATTCCCGCGGCCTCGCGTTGGAAGGAAGCCGTCGCTTCTGATGGATCGTCCCCGTTCTCAGCGGCCTTTCCCATGCGTTCCAGCAGCCCTCGCCGCCACCTAGCAAAGAAGCGCCGCCTTATCTCCACCGCACGGGCAAGTACCGCCCGATCGGAGAGCGCCGCTCCCTTGTCCACCAGATCGGAGAGAACCGCTCCCCATTGAGTTCCGAGCGGAGCGGCAATCCCAAGCTTCGTCAGGAATTCGTGGACACTCTGCAGCGTCACGGAAGGGAGTCGCAGGATTGCGCTGAACACCTCACCGTAGTGCGGGTCAAAGAACTCCGTGCTGCGGAGCTTGCGGCGAACGAGTTCGACGTACTCGCACTTCACCATGAGAGCCCCGACAAGCTCCCCCTCGTCCTGGCGACATTCAGCCGCGGTGAAGTCTCCAGAGACTCCTAGCCTAGGGAGCCTGGTGTCATCGCAGACTCGCTCATGCCTTGCCATCGTCTACGCCCGAGGGGAACAAGCGAACGGCCCATCGGCCGAGGCCTTCAGTCAGGATCCGGTACGGCAGTCCCGCTTGGACTTCAAGACGGAAGACGAGACCATCGCCGACCTCCTGCAGCTCGTTGAATAGCTCAACCATCTGCTCCTTCAGCGCATAGTTCTCAGCAGGAGGGTCAACTCTTACTTCATTTGGTCGTTTGAGCAGGCGTTCCCGCATGACGCGCGGGGGCGGGTCGAGTACCGGCTGACCGTCACGGACCACGAGATCGGATACGTATCCGCGGTCAATCTCGTGCAGTAACTGGAGTAGTTGCCGCTGCACTGAGGTTAAGTCGCCTGTACGTAGGTTTCCTGCGCGAACCGCGGGTGTTGATGCTCCCTCGGCGTTGGCGCTGCTTCTGCGAGCCATGCTTGAGATCTCCTGACTTGCGAGACCCTTGTCGATCGGTCCCGCCGTGTCCGGAGCGCGAGTTCCTCGCTAGGTCTGGAGGTCTAGATCTCGCAGGCTCGGACGGAGCGGGCCGCAATGAACCCAAGTCTGTTCATGACAGGCCCGCATGGAGGGGCGCGGCGTCGCTGCAGACGCCCAGGCAGTATCTCGTGCGGAAGGGTATGTCGGTCGGTGGGGAATGATCGACAGGGCCGGGCAGTCGGCGGGCGTGGATAGAGGTCTCGTCCGCAGGCTTCAAGGAACTTCCGCAGCCCTCCCAGAGTGAGCATGCGCAGGTAAGAAGCGAGGGTGGCGAGCACGGCATAGGCACGCGCAAGAAGTTTCTCCGCAGCCAAGTAGCGCGCCCGGTTGCGATCGATGACCCCGCGAATGACCGGCGCCAATGCCATGATGGCTACTAGAGACCCGAGGCACAACCAATAGGCGAGTGGGCTGTAATGGCCTGCCCACGTCGCGGCCAGCCAGCCGATGCTACAGATAATGCCAGCCTGTCCGAGCCCAGAGAATGTTTGCCTTACCATTCGGCCTCTGGCTGCCAAAGTGGCTCGGCGCCGGATCGCCGCAGCACAGAGCCGGTCAAGATCGCGATGGTATTCCTCGATTTGATCTGTAAGTTGTGCAGTTGTTCCCCGAAAGACCATCTTGCCTCGCTGAACGCACTGCACCGCCATATGCGGCCCTGAGCGTTGGCGTTCTCACGTTTCCTGACCACGTCACATGCGCCGAACCGGCGGTGATATGTGTCAATGTAGAGGAATAGCAATACGCGTGCCAAGGTGGCAACCACGGGTTCGCCGCTGTGCCTTGGCAAAGCAGGTGGGGAGAGGAGAGGCTCCCTGGGCGTACAGCCAGGTCATGGCGCGGTGTTCCATTGTTAATCATGCGTTTGCATGTTGAAACACGTACAAATGATCAACGGTGGGTTGCGGGTGTAAAGGGCGAGAGGAGGTAGTCGAGACTCGCTAAATTGGTCGTCAGATCCTCCAGTTCATGTGTACCTACGCGGCGGGCTTGGCGGGAGTCATGTTCTGTAGTGGGATATCAGTCAGCTTGCTGATATCAGTGGAGCTGGCTTGATTGGCACGAGTGTGGCTTAGATGCGACATATACATCACGCGTCGCTGGTGGCGCGTCGAGTGTGATCACCAGACAGCGGCCCGGCCGCGAAGCGGAAGGCGTTGTGGGTGTTGCGAGGGCAACGGAACCACAGCGCCTGTTCCATTCCCACCTGCTCGCCGCAACGCCCCTCCAGTCTGAGGCTCTACGAGCCGGGTCAGGGAGGGAGCATGGACTTCCTGGTCGACTTGGGAGATATGACCCCGGATGAGCGGTCTCATGAGATCGCAGGCGTGCATCTCCACCCTTGTCGCCGGCGGCATGCCGCCGTCGTGGTTGAGGATCCGCACATCGTCGTGGTCGAGGGCCCCACGACAGCCGACCCCGGCGCTGTCCATGACGCCCTGGAGTTGCTCGTGAAATGGGCCGTGCGAGCCCGCTTGCGAAAGGAATGACTTGATGTCCCCGCGCCCGTCGATCCCTCATGGGGCCATGAGCCCTGTCATGACGGCCCTGAAGCCTGCTGCTATCTACCTGCGCCGCTCCACCGACCGACAGGAGAAATCACTCGATGACCAGCGGCGGGAGATCCACCGCTACGCCTCCGAGCACGGCTACGGCATCGTGACCGAGTTCGTCGACGACGGCGTCTCCGGCACCTCGGGGGAGGCACGCAGGGGATTCCTCTCGATGCTGGAGGAGGCGCAATCGCCCAAGCGCCCGTGGCAGAACATCCTTGTCTGGGACATCAAGCGCTTCGGGCGCATGTCGAGCGACGAGGTGGGCTACTACCGCTGGCTCTTCAAGCAGGCCGGGGTCGAGATCATCTACACATCCGAAGGCTTCACGGGCACCAGCGCCGACAGGTACCTGCGGTTCTTCAAGCAGGAGGCGGCGCGGGACGAATCGGCCACGTTGTCCAAAGCCGTCATCCGCGGCCTGGTGTCGTTAGCCGATCAAGGCTGGTGGCCTGGAGGCATGGCCCCCTACGGCTACGACCTCGGCTACTACGACCAGAAGGGGAGACTCTTCCAGATCGTCCGCTCCTCTGACTCCGGCGAGAAGCTGGTGCTGGACCCCGAGGGACGCTTGATCCGCACCGTCGAGCGGGGCCAGAAGGTAAAGGCGTCCGACACCGAGCACGTGAGGCTGCTGCCGAGCCTGTCGGAGCGGGTTGAGGTCGTCCGCCGCATTTTCTCCTGGTACACGGGCAGCACCGGGATGGGCTGCCGGGCCATCGCCGTGCGACTGAACGGCGAGGGCGTCATCTCCCCGAAGGGGAAGGGCTGGGGGCTCTCCTCGATCCGGGCCATGATCCTGAACGATGCCTACATCGGCCGGGTGGTCTGGAATCGGCGCACCATGGGGAAGTTCCATCGGATCGCCAACCGGCGAGAGGTGGAGCGGGACGGCTGTGGGAAGAGGCGTCTGGAGTGGAACGCCCCCGAGGACTGGCTCGTCTACGAGGATGCCCACGACCCGCTCATCGATCGGGTCACCTTCGAGCGTGCCCAGAGGCTGATGAAGGAGCGCGGGGAGCATGCATATGCCACGGGGTTCCTGACCGGGAAAGCCAAGGTCTCGCGCTACCTTCTATCCGGGCTGCTGCAGTGCGGGGCCTGCGGAGGCTCGATGCATGGCCGCACGCTATGGAAGTCCAAGCGCCGCAAGGACGGCAGCCGCGTCGGGACCTCGTACTACGTCTGCGGGGCATCGATCACGAAGGGCAAGTCCGTCTGCCAGCCGATCCAGTTCCTGCAGAGCGCGATGGACGAGTTCGTGATGGACATCGTGGGGAAGAGGCTTACGGCCTATCTCGGGAAGACCGGGAGAGCCACGCTGCGCAGGCTCGTCGTGCGGGAACTTCAGTCCCTGGGCCGGGACCCGCGGCCTGAGTTGAGCCGCCTGAAGGAACGTCTAGCCGAGATCGCGAAGAAGACCGACTCGATCATCGATCTTGCCGCATCGACACCTCAAGACCGGGATCTGCTGAACGAGAGGCTGGGTCGGCTGCGGCTGGAACGAAGGGAGGTCGAGGGACGCCTTCGAGAGATCGAGTCGGTCCCCGTGCACGCGGCGGACCCCGACGCAATCGTGGACGCGCTCCTTGATGGCCTCGCCGATGCCCGCCGTCTCTTCGACCATGGGACGATGGAGGAGCGCAAGCGTGTGGTCCGCGCCTTCGTTGATGGCCTCAAGGTCGTCGGTTCAAAACGGTCTGGTGAAATTCGCATGAAGAAACTCCCAGCGCTAGAGCTAGTTAGCGCCGGGAGTTCTATCGAGAGCTTAGCGGGGGTTGGATTCGAACCAACGACCTTTGGGTTATGAGCCCAACGAGCTACCGGACTGCTCCACCCCGCAGCAGAAGATAACCTACCACCCTCGAGCGGGACTGTCAACGCCCGGAGGTGCTGTCAACGCCCGGAGGCGCCGTGCCCGGAGGTGCTGTCAACGCCCGGAGGCACCGTGCCCGGAGGTGCTGTCAACGCCCGCCTCCTCCCGGAGGGATCTCTCCCCGCCATCCGCCGGCGGGGCCGCGACGCTGTCCCCCTCGACGACTTCGTAAACGAACTCGTTCGGCCGGACCATGTTGAACTTGGTCCTGGCCTGGATCTCGCGGGCCGTCTCGATGTTCTTGACGTCCCACTCGAGTTTCGCCACCCGCTCCTCGGCCGCGGCGATCTCACCCTCAATCTTCTCCGCGTGCTTCTTCATTCCCATGAGTCGGACGAGTCCCAGTTCGCCCCCCACGAGGGTGTAGATCCCGTAAATGGCAACCGTCATCGTGAGGATCGTGAGGATCCTGCGCCGCCCCGACTCCCAGGTCGCCCGGGGCGACCTGCGCCGGTTGCGGACCACCGGATCGGACCAAGGATCATGCTGATAGGCCATCGTTCAGCCCCCGACCGTTGACCCCGTTGTCAGCGCTTCTTCCCGGAGCCCTTCGAGACCTTCTTCGCGGCCGGCGTTCGACGACTCCCTCCGCCGCCCGCGGGCTTGCGCCTCTTCGCCGCCGTGGCGCCTCTCTTCGCGGTGGCGCTCTTCTTCGCCG
>Ga0194125_10009520_pt1 | contig 13448 bp, 9 predicted proteins | sample TA2KigC250mmetaG_FD_148626 | JGI IMG/M metagenome (GOLD analysis project Ga0194125, IMG submission 148626) | Freshwater microbial communities from Lake Tanganyika, Tanzania - TA2015034 Kigoma Deep Cast 250m | ecosystem: Environmental > Aquatic > Freshwater > Lake | place: Tanzania: Lake... | reverse complement strand
CGACTTCATGTCCATCCACTTCTACCCCCTCCTGGGCCGGCCGTTCGATTCCCAGGAAGCCTGGGACCGCAATCTCGCCTATCTGCAAAGCGTCCTCGCCTTCTGCCATATCGGCAAGCCGGTGGTCCTGGGCGAATACGGCTGGTACGGCGGCGGCGCGCCCCGGAACCTGCCCTCGTTGACCGAGGAAGAGCAGGACCGCTGGATCGTAGCCGAGATCGAAGCGACCCGCCGTGTCTGCGACGGCTGGCTCTCCTGGCCCTTCGCCGACACCCCCACGTCCACCGACATGAGCAAATTCGGCGGCCTGGTACGCCCCGACCTCAGTCCCAAACCCTGGGCGACGAGCTTCGCCCGATACGCCGCCCATCTCTCCGCCCTGCCCCAACCGACGCCGGTACTGCCCGTCTTCGATTTCACCCTGGCTCTGACCACCCCGGCCGACGAGTTGAAACCCCTGCACGAGGAGTACAGCCAAATGGTCCAGGAAGCAATCCGCAAGTACGGTGTGCTGTGCACACCGTTCCACCGACCGATTCTGTGCGCCCGCAAATAGACAACGACCGAGAAGAAAGCTAAAAGAAGGAGGAAGCCACAGAGGTCACAGAGCACACAGAGAAGGGGAAAAAGGGAAGGAGGCGAACTCCTACCTTCTGATTCGCATGCCTTCCCGTCTTTTCTCTCTGTGCCCTCTGTGGCCAGGACATGCCTTAGTCTCAAAGCGGATCACGGTAAATGAAGGCATTTTGCCCGATCCGCCACGCGGGTCTCTTGCCGCTGCACCGCGCAACAGGCACTCCCCTGCGTGCGAGTCCTCCTCCCGACCATCCCTGCCGGCCTTCTCGGCACCCCACCTGCGGTCCCCTCGACAACCGTTGAAGCTCAGAGGGTGTGTGAAAGGGTGGCATCGTCAAGGCCGGTAGGTCTTGGCGATGGTCCGGCGTACGGGAAATCCGCCATCGCCAAGCTCCGAAGACTCCGCTTGACGATGCCACCCAGAGAATGCTTGGCTTCTCACACACCCTCTGAGGGTATTTCGTGGCACGGGCAAGATGCCAGTGATACTCATGGGCGCTCGCGCCCATGCTACGAGGCGGCGGTATGCCCACCATGTCTCATCCGCGCTCACAGCGTTCGGCAAAGAGGGTCAGGGGCGCGGTGCGGGTGATGCGGACTTGGGCGAATTGGCCGGCCAGGGAGACGGGGCCGTGGAAGACGACGATGTGATCGGTCGCGGTGCGGGCCACCAACTGCGGGTGATCGTTGCCGTCCGTCGGGTTCACGTGGGACTTCTTGCTCGGGCCTTCGACCAGGACGGTGACCTCTTGCCCCAGGAAGACGCGGTTCAACTCGTCGCTGATTTGCTCCTGGGCTGCCAACAGCTCGGCGATGCGCCGCTGCTTGATTTCGTCCGGGACCGAGTCGGCCAGGCGCTTGTCGGCGGTCGTGCCCGGACGGGGCGAGTACTTGAAGACGAAGCAGTTCTTGTACCGGGCGCGGCGCATCAGGTCGAGCGTCGCCTGGAAATCCGCTTCGGTTTCGCCGGGAAAACCGACGATGAAGTCCCCGGCCGCCGCGATATCCGGCACCACCGTGCGGGCGGTCTCGAGCAGCTCCAGGTAATGGGCCGCCGTATAGTGGCGGTTCATCGCCTTGAGGATCGGGTCGGACCCGCTCTGGGCCGGGATGTGCAGGTACCGGCAGACCTTGGGCGACGCGACCATCACCCCGAGAATCTCCCGGAAAAATTCATCCGCCGGGTAGCTGGTGACGAACCGGACCCACTCGATCCCCGCGACGCGCGAGGTCAGATCGAGCAGATCCGCCAAGCAATAGGTCTTTTCGCCGTTCTGGTACTTGTAGGAGTTCACCGTCTGGCCCAGGAGCGTAACCTGCTTGATGCCCGCTTCGGCCAGCCGTTTCACCTGTTCCAGGATCGCTGCCGGCGGCCGGCACGCCTCCGGGCCCCGCACGTAGGGCACGACGCAGTACGAGCAGAAATAGTTGCAGCCCCGCATCACGCGGACGAAGGCCTGGCCGGGGCATCGGGAATGCCGCTCTCCCGAACGGCTCTCTGGGAAGAGGCCAATCGGGAGATTGGCGTTCCCGGCGCTGTGCGCCAGCTCGAAGCTGTCGAGCACACCATCGCCCGGCGGGACCGGCTGGCGGATCTTCGCCGTTACCGCGATCTGCTTGGCATTCTCCGCCAGGGCCTGGCGGATCAGGTCGGCAATCTGCGGAATCTGGGCCGGGCCGCATACGATGTTGACGGCTTCGTGCTCCAGGAGCTTGTCGCCCAAGCGCTGCGCCATGCAGCCGATCACGCCGACCACCAAGGCCGGCCGTTGCTGCTTGAGGTGCTTCAGATGGCCCAGATGCGAGAGAACGCGGTCTTCGGCGTGCTGCCGGACCGAGCACGTATTGATCAGCACGACATCCGCGTCCTTGATCCCGTCCACCAGATGGAAACCGGCTTCGGCCAGCGCGGAACCCACCAGGGCGGTATCCAGCTTGTTCATCTGGCAGCCGAAGCTCTGAATATACACAGATATTCCGTTCATGCTTATACACTATACCGCCCAACGAGCCTCCTGCAACCTCGGTTGGCAACAAGCCCATCTTCCCTGGACAGAAACCGTATGTGGACGATCCTGCGAAGGGCCCAAAGCGGCTCCTGCGTCGGGCGCAATGGTTGACAATCCGTGGGTCGGATGGTACTTCCCAGGAGTGCGGCGCCGTGATCGCGATTTGTCGATCGGCAGGTGCAGGTCGGTTCACACGGGCCGTCTCAGACACTACCTCCAGGAGACGCGGTATGGAGACAGATGGGCTGATATGTGCCTACCTTCTGGATGGCCACGGCGGCGCCAGGAAGCTCGGCTGGGGCGATGTCAAACAGTGGAAGCCCGAACAAGGCCCGGCCTGGTTCCATTTCGACTACACCCGCCCGGAGACGGTCGGATGGATTTCGCGTCAGAGCGGCCTGGAGCCGGTCGCCGCGTCCGTGCTCCTGACGGAGGAGAGCCGGCCGCGCGCCACGCCCCTCGGCCGCGGCATGCTGATCGCCCTGCGCGGCGTGAATCTCAACCCGGGGTCGAACCCGGAGGATATGGTGGCCGTCCGGGTCTGGGTCGATGAGCACCGGGTCATCAGCACGCGCCGACGGACACTGCTCTGCGAGGCGGACATCGTCCAATCGCTGGCTGAGCGCAAAGGGCCCAGGACTACCGGGGAGTTCCTGGTCGATCTGGCTGACTGTCTGGTCGCGCGGACGGCAGACACGGTGGAGAATATCGAGGACCGCGTGGCCCAGATGGAGCAGGAGGTCATGGCTTCGGAGAGCCATGCCCTGCGGACCCGGCTCGCGGAGGTCCGCCGGGAGGCCATCATGTTGCGGCGGTATCTGGCGCCGCAGCGCGAGGCCATGATGCGGCTGCACGCGGAGGACGTGCCGTGGTTGAGTGCCGACAACCGGTTGCGTCTGAAGGAGGCCACCGACCGGCTGATGCGCTGCATCGAAGACCTCGATTCCGCCCGGGACCGGGCCGCGGTCACCCAGGAAGAGCTGGCCAACCGGCTGGCCGAGCAGTTGAACAAGCGCATGTACGTCCTGTCGCTCGTGGCCGCCGTCTTCCTGCCCCTGGGCTTTTTCACCGGCCTGCTCGGGATCAATCTCGGCGGCATCCCCGGCGCGGACGACCCGTCGGCCTTCCTGATCTTCGTCCTCATTCTGGCCGCCGTTGTCGCCCTGCAACTGATCATCTTCAAAACGAAGAAATGGCTGTGATCCGGTCGCCCTCTTCAGAAGCTAATCGTCAATCATCCATCACCAATGCACGGACCTCCCCGGACGGGCGCTGCTACTGCTCGTCACCGGGCACTTCCTCCTTGCGGCGGGGACGGGGCGGCGGTAGGATGGGATCATGTCGCGGCCACCGCGGATAGCGTAAGAAGGGGCGGTGGCGTCCCGAATGCCGTGCGGTCCCGGCGGCCTGAGAGGGTGTGTGAAAAGGGTGGCATCGTCAAGGCCGGTAGGCCTTGGCGATGGTTCGGCGCATGGGAAATCCGCCATCGCCAAGCTCCGAAGGCTCCGCTTAACGATGCCACCCAGAGAAAGCCGGCTTCTCACGCACCCTCTGGCGCCGCAGCAGGTGGCGAACCAGGGCAGCGCGAGAAACGTCAAGGATCAAGATAAGGGCCGACTCCCGGATTGCCGAACACGGTCACAACGGATGCGAGTTCTGAAATACGCGATGACAAGGCATTGGGGTGCAAGGTGCGTCAGCGTTGAATCACGCGTGAATCCACAAACCGATAGAGGTAACTATGAGCATGGGTACACACCATTTGACAGGGAGGCCATGGACAACACCGGCCCGTTTTGGCATTGCTTGGCTGGGAATCAGTTGCATCGTATCATTGCTTCTTGCGCTGGGATGCAAGGACCGGGAGCAATCCCGCACATCAGCAGAGGCGTCGCTGCCCGACCTCACCGCTTGCACGAAGCTTGAGATTCGCTACCTGCCATCGGCAGGAGAACTCCTGTTTCGCCGAGATCGAGACAGAGCGGTCTTGAGTACAACGGAGTTGGCAGAATTGCAGTCTCTTGAGACGGTGCTCATAGACGATCAGGAACGCATCAAGGCTCTTGCCACAACCGTAGCATCAGGGATGCCGGGGCAAGGTCAATGGATGGCTGCGGGACCGTATGCACGCATCATCTATCATCGCAAGGGCAAGGCGCCCGCACACTTCACCATGTTCGGAGATACCATCTTGACAGACAAGGGACACTGGTTCGAATACTCCGGCCAATCGTACCCCAGATGGGGTGGCCCGCTCATGCGAACGCTCCTTGCTTTGACGCCAGAGATACGCCGATTGGAATTGCGAAAGGCATGCGCTCAGCACTTGGAAGATCTTCTGAGCCAGCTCCGTTTGTTCTTGAGGGATGAACACAGATATCCACCCTCGGCTGAATGGTGCGATGTCCTTGTTCGTTACTGGCAGAAGGTGTTTTCGAGTGACTCCAGGAAGGTGTACTTTCGTTGCCCTTCCCAAGTGGAGGGCGAGTGTCACTATGCATTGAATCCCGCCTGCCAGCCGGACTCTCCGGGGGATATGGTGTTACTATTCGAGAGCAAAGCAGGCTGGAACCAGCACGGCGGCCCCGAGTTGTTCACCTTCGACAACCACGATCCCAAAGGCGGCCTGGTCCTCTTGAATGACGGCACGGTGAAGTTCATCCGCACCGAGGAACAGTTGCAGCAACTTCGCTGGAAGCAATGATGGGCAGCCGCAGATTTCGCCGATTTGCGCAGATTGAGATTGCTTCGTCGCTGCGCTCCTCGCAATGACATGATCTGAGGATGATTTGATGGACGCAGAAATCCGTGGGCAGCCGTGGAATCCGTGTCGAATAGCCCGTTGTCGGTAGTTCGTAGTCGGTCGTATATGGAGGCATTGGGGCTCACACACAGAGCCACAGAGGCAGAAGGATCGGATGATCCGGTCGCCCTCTCTGTCTTCGTGCCTTCGTGTGAGTTCCCTGTCCAGGGACGGGAACGGCGCCCGTGCGATGCAGGAGGTGCAGGGGTCAGGTCCATTCTCCGCACTCACGCGGATGCAGCCGGTTTCCCGGCCGGGTAGCGGGCAGGGCAAACGCAAAGTCCCGAAGACGGGTGGCAGCGTCAAGGCCGGTAGGCCTTGGCGATGGTCCTGCGCACGGGCAATCCGCCATCGCCAAGCTCCGAAGACTCCGCTTGACGATGCCACCCATACAGCAAACGACTTTGCGTTTGCCCTGGGGCAGGGGGTAAATTCCTTGCTCCGGCGGGCGGGAAGCGTACAATCGAGGGGCGGGTCATCCGGGCCCGCGGGCAATGCCGTCGTTCTACTTCCGCGAAAGGAGGATCGCCGATGAGCACGGGCTCGACCAGAAGGACATTTCTCCGTTCGGCCGGCGCCGCGGTCGCCGCGGGTTGGGCGGGCGCCAGACTCCAGGCCGCCGTCTCGGGCGGGGTTACGCAAGTTTTCCGGGCCGGGGCCTTTGCCATCGATATCTCACCCCGGGAGTTCCCCGTCCTGGTCAATGGCGGTGTGAGTGAGCGGACTGCGGACCGGGTCGTCGATCCGTTGCACGCGCGGTGCCTGGTGCTCGACGACGGGACTACCAAGGTCGCGATCGCGGTGGTCGATAGTTGCATGGTCCCCCGCGCGCTGCTGGATGAGGCCAAGGAAGCGGCCCGGGCGGCGACGGGGATTCCCACCGAGCGGATGCTGATCTCGGCCACCCATACCCATTCCGCGCCCGCGGCGGTCGCGTGCCTGGGGACCGACCGGGATGAGCGGTACGCGAAGTATCTGCCGGGCCGGATCGCCGAAGGGATCAAGCGGGCCTGTGCGAATCTGGCGCCGGCGCGGGTCGGCTGGGCGGTCGGGCAGGACCCCAAGAACATCTTCTGCCGCCGCTATCTGATGAAACCCGGCACCGCGAACACCAATCCGTTCAGCGGGACGCAGAACGATCAGGCCCAGATGAACCCGGGCTACCGCAACCCCAACGCCATCAAGCGGCTGGGGCCGGTCGATCCCGCGGTCACGGTCCTGTCGGTGCAGTCGCCCGAGGGCCGGCCGATCGCCCTGCTGGCGAACTACTCGACGCACTACGCGGGCAGCCCGGCGCTCTCGGCCGACTACTTCGGCGTCTTCTGCCAGAAGATCGCGGGGCTGATCGGCGCCGAGGGCGGCAACCCGCCCTTCGTGGCCCTGATGTCCAACGGCACCAGCGGCGACGCCAACTGCTGCGACTTCGACAATGCCCAGCGCAAGTTCGACTACTTCTCCGTCGCCGAGGACGTTTCCCGCGCCGCCTACGAGGCTTACCAGCAGATCGAGTACCACAACTGGGTGCCCTTGGCCATGCAGCAGAAGCTGCTTGAATTGAACGTGCGGATGCCCCGTGAGGAGGAGGTGGCCAAGGCCAAGGAATATATCGCCAGCCAGTTGGGCGAGCGCAAGCCGCGGACGTGGACGGAGGTGTACGCCTGGGAGACGGTCCTGCTCGACCGCCTGCCGCCGACGCGGGAGCTGAAATTGCAGGCGCTCCGCATCGGGGGCTTCGGCGTCACGGCCATTCCCTGCGAGGTCTATGGGCAGACCGGGCTGGAGATCAAACGCCGCAGCCCGCTGAAGCCGACGATGAATATCAGCCTGGCCAACGGCTGCGAGGGCTACCTGCCGCCGCCGGAACAGTTCCAGTTCGGGGGCTACACCACCTGGCGGGCCCGCACCAGTTGCCTGGTGGTGCAGGCGGAGCCGAAGATTACCGCCGCCGTGCTTGAGCTGCTGACCGGAGTCGCGGCCCAGGCCTCGTCGACATGAGGGCCGGGCGTCAGGGGCATTTGGGGTCAACTCTTGACACTTGACAGGCTTTCTTTGCGGCTTGTTGTCAAGTGTCAAGAGTTGACCCCAAATGCCGCACGGAAAACTCCGGAGCCCGGTCGAGGGGGCGTGAGGCGCGGATGAGTCTACCATTACCCCTTATGCAAGCGAGAGTTAGAAGTAATGGGCGGTACAGGATTTGAACCTGTGACCTCGTGCGTGTCGAGCACGCGCTCTAGCCAACTGAGCTAACCGCCCGTCCTGCATCTGCCCTTAGTATGCCCAACGGACGGAAGGAAAGCAAGGATTTTATTCAAAAACGGGAGGAGAGATTGTGCGGATCACGCCGTACAAGCGAAAACCGAGATTACGGGACTGCTTCGTATATCAGAGGCTCCGACGAACGGCCGCGGCCGCCGCCAATGTGCGGCGGAAACGGCTATTCTGGACAGTCACCGAAATCTGCACACTGGTCGCATCAAGGCCATTCTCGGACGTTGTGGTGAAGACGGCATTGACCGCATTGTCGCACAACACGTAACTCGTGTCGTTCTTCACGAGGTACAGTTTCTGGTCGGCGTTGCGAAACTCGTACCTGATCCACTCGCCACTTGGGAGACGCAGCGTGCATTGGTTGCTGGGATTCTCAGTATGCGCCACTCCATACAGCGTGCTTCCGTCGTGATAGCCTGCCGTCCGGATTTCGCTCGTCATCCGAACTAGCGCCTGGCGGGCGTTGTTCATGCTCCAGTACATACCCTCGTTTTCCCGGTAACTGACGACGGAGGCGTTGAACGCGGCCGCGACCGCGGTCAACAGGACGGCCGAGATCGCCAGTCCGATCAGGCACTCGACGATCGTGAAAGCCCCGCTCGAAGTCTGATTTCTGATGGCTAATGGTCGATTTACCATGTTTGCTTTTGCATGAAAGAAGTTGACGACCGACACCCTACCTCTCACTTCAAACATCAGACTTCACACTTTCTCTCAATAGCGGGCCCGAATCCAACTGGTGGAGCTGATCGGCCGCCCATTCTGAAGGATGTTGACCGTAATCCGCGCAAAATTGCTCGCGGTGTTGTCGTCCCACACTTCATCGAAATTGGAGGGATTCAGCTTCTGCACGGTGATCTGCTGCCGGAAGGCTGACAGATGAGGGAGCGTCGCCCGCCGCGCATCGATCGGCGCCCCCAGAGAGGCGCTGTCGAACCCGTCGAAGTCATCCACATCGTCATAGGCGGCGAGGGTTGTCTCGTCGCCTTCCGGTCCCAAGACCGTCCAGGCGGCGAGGCCCGGCTCCGCCAGCGGCAGCATCATGGTCAGTTCCCGGATCTGCTCAACCAGAAACTCGGCGGTGGACAGATCCGCGCCGGCGACGTTGGCCATGGAGAACGAGCCGTTGGCCGCGACCAGGGCCGCGATGGCCAGGCCGACCAGGAAGGTGGCGATCAGAACTTCGACGAGCGTGAAGGCCCCGCCCGAAGTTCGATGGTTGATGGTTGATGTTCGATGTTTGATTCTCGATCTTTGATCTTTCATTCCTGCCTCTTGCCGGAAGAAGTTGCCGACCGACGTCTTACCTCTCACTTCAACCATCAACCATCAAACTTTCCACTTCCCACTTCACTTGCCCGTGACCAGGTTCGACATCTTGAAGATCGGCAGAATGATGGCCATGGCGATGAAGCCGACGAGGCAGCCCATGATGACGATCATGATCGGCTCGATCATCGAGGTCACTGCTTTGATGACCGCCTTGAGCTCGCGGCCATAGAAGGCGGAGACGTCCCGCAGAACATCGGCCATGTTGCCGGAGTCTTCTCCACTGCGAATCATCTGCACCACGCTGCTGGGCATCAGGCTGCAACGGGCCAGCGCCGCGGCGATCTTCTTGCCCTGGCGCACCTCCTCGTGGACGCTCAGCCACATGTTCTTGTAGAGCACGTTGCCCGAGATATGGGCGGTGATGGAGATCGTGTTGAGAATCGGGACGCCCGCGCGCGTCAGCACGCCCATGGTGTGCAGGCCGCGCGTGATGTAGAGACTGCGGCACAGGGTGCGGATCAGCGGCAGGACCAGTTTGGTCTTATCCCACCACAGCCGTCCGGCGGTCGTGTTGATGAAGAAATAGAAGGCCCAGAACGCCGCCCCGATCGCCGGGATGATGGCGTACCACCAGGTCCGCAGAAAGGCGCTGCTGGCCATGAGGATCACCGTCGGCGCCGGCAGCAGATGCTCTTTGCCGTTGAAGATCGCCGTGAAGCGCGGCAGCACGAAACACAGCAGAAAGATAGTCACGCTGACCGCCATCACGGCGATGATGACCGGATACACCATCGCACTCTTGACCTGGGAGCGGGTCTCCGCTTCCTGGTCGAGATACTCGGCCAGCTTCTGCAGCATGTCGCTGAGCGACCCGGAGGCTTCGGCCGCGGCCACCATGTTGACGTAGAGATTGTTGAAGATCTGCGGATGCTCGGCCAGCGCCTGCGAGAAGCTGTTGCCCTCCTCGATGCGGACCTTCAGGTCGCGGAGCACCGCCTTGAATTTCATGTTGTCCTGCTGCGAGCCGATTCCCTCCAGGGCCTCCTGGAGGCTGATGCCGGCACGGATCATGACCGCCAACTGGCTGGTGAAATGGAGGATATCCTTGCGACTGGGACCGAACTCCACGCGGAAGCCGCGGAGCTTGTTCATCACGGAGGCGTCCGGCGCCCCCGCGGAGTCGGTCGGTTCGTAGCGGCGTGGGCCTTCCCCGCTGCTGCGGGAGTTCCCTCCCGCGCGGGCCTCCAGCACGGCGGTTTCGTCGTGGCGTTGCGCTGTCTGTGTAGCCATGTGCCTCCTCCGTCACTTGGCGGCGCCGACCGCCGCCCGCGATGCCTCGTTGATCTTGCCGGCGGCCGCCAGGGTCTTCTCCATCTTGCCCGGATTGCTGGACCGCACGATCGCCTCATCCCGGTCGATGAAGCCCTTGAAATACATCTCGGCGATGCTGGCGTCCATGCTCTGCATACCCATGCGCCGGGAGGTCTCGATGATGTTGGGAATTTCGTAAATCCGGTTTTCCCGGATACAGTTGCGCGTGGCCGCGGTGCACAGCAGAATCTCGGTGCACGGCACCATGCCCGGCTGATCGACGCGGCGGAACAGCGTCTGGGAGATGACCGCCTGCAGCGTGTTCGCGAGCATGGTCCGGATCTGGTTCTGCTGGCCGGAGGGGTAGATGTCGATGATGCGCTCGATGCTCTGCGAGGCGTTGATCGTGTGCAGGGTGCTGAACACCAGGTGGCCGGTTTCGGCCGCGGTGATCGTGAAGCTCGTCGTCTCCAGGTCGCGCATTTCGCCGACCATGATGATGTCCGGGTCCTGGCGCAGGGCGTGCCGCAGGCCGGAGGCAAAGTTCGGACAGTCCGAGCCGATTTCCCGCTGCTCGATCATGCACCGCTCATTTGCGATCAGATACTCGACCGGGTCCTCCAACGTGATGATGCGCCTGCCGTAGCGCGAGTTGATCAGGCCGACCATGGCGGCCAGCGTGGTGCTCTTGCCCGACCCGGTATGGCCCGTCACCAGCACCAGCCCGCGCGGCAGATCCGTCAGTTCCTTGACGATGGGCGGCAGGTGCAGATCGTCGATCCTGGCCACCTGGTTCGGAATCACACGGAACGACAGCGCCACGGTGTCCCGCTGGACGTGGGCGTTGACGCGGAAGCGATGGCCGCTGGCGACCTGGGTCGAGAAGTCCAGATCCCGCTGCTCGTCGAAGCGCTTCATCTTCTCCGGCCCCACCATCGCCTGCACCATGGCCCGCGCCTCGGCGTTGGTCACCGGGGGACAATCCATGTCGATCAGTTCCGTGTCTTTCCGCAGCACCGGCGGCATCCCCACGTTGATGTGCACGTCGCTGGCCTTGTTCTCGATGGCCGCCTCCAGAATCATTCGGATGTCGATCATAATTCCTCGTGAATCTCAGTCCAGGTTTTCGACGAACGCCTCGTCTTCGCTTTGGCCGTACACCTCGGTGACGCGGAGGACTTCCTCGATCGTGGTGACGCCCTGGGTGACCTTCTTGATCCCGTCGTCAAACAGGGTATCCCGGCCGCTGTCCCGGAAGGCGCGCCGCATGTTGCTCACGGAGGTGTCGGCGTGGATCATGTCGCGGAACCGGTCGTCGATGACCAGCACTTCGAAGATACCGGCCCGTCCGACGTAGCCGGAGCCGCGACACGCGTCGCAACCGGCGCCGTGCAGGATCGCATCCGGGTCGGCGCCCGCTTTCTCGAGGTATTTCCGCATGTGCGGGGGAACCTTGCAGGGCTCCTTGCACTTGGGACAGATCTTGCGCACCAGGCGCTGGGCCACGGCGGCGTTGAGGGACGCCGCGATCAGGTAGGGCTCGATGCCGATGTTGACCAGCCGCGTAACACTGGTGGCGGCATCGTTCGTGTGCAGGGTCGAGAGCACCAGATGGCCGGTCAGGGCCGCCTGCACCGCGATGCGGGCCGTCTCGTTGTCGCGGATTTCACCGACCATGATGATGTCGGGGTCCTGCCGCAGCAGACTGCGCAGCGCCGCCGCGAAAGTCATCCCGGTCTTCTCGTTGACCTGGACCTGATTGCAGGTCTGCAACTCGTACTCGATCGGGTCCTCGACGGTCGAGATGTTCAGCCGCGCGCCGTCCATCTCGCCGAGCGCGGAGTAAAGGGTGGTGCTCTTGCCCGACCCGGTGGGTCCGGTCACGAGCAGGATGCCGTGCGGCAGGGCCACCTGCTCCTTGAAGATCGCGCAGGCGTCCGGCTCCATGCCGACGTGCTCGAGCCCCCGCGTGATGGACTTGCTGTCCAGAATACGAATCACGGTCTTTTCGCCGTAGTGGGTCGGCAGCACCGAGATGCGCAGGTCGATGGCCCGGCCCCCGACCATCGCGGAGACCTTGCCGTCCTGGGGCACGCGCCGCTCGGAGATGTCCAGGTTGGCCATGATCTTGATGCGGGAGACGATGGCCGGATGCATCTTCGGCGGGGCCTGCATCACCTCGAACAGCACGCCGTCGATACGGTAGCGGATGCGGGTCTGCTTTTCCTTGGGCTCGATGTGAATGTCGCTGGCGCCCTCGCGCACGGCGTTGCTGATGAGATAATTGACGAACTTGATGACCGGCGACTGCCCCGCCATCTTCTCAAGATCCTCGCCGACTTCCTCCACGTCCTGAACGACTTCGACCTCGGTCAGGTCGCTGATGATATCCTCCAGGACTTCCTCGGCCGGCGCCTCATAGAACGCCGCGCAGACCGCCGCGATATCCTCGGGCGGGCATACCTGGGCCCGGACCGGCAGGCCCGTTTGCCGTTTCACGTCTTCCAGCGCGAAGATATTCGTCGGCTCGCCCGTCGCGACGAGCAACGTATCCCCGTCCATCCGGACCGGGACGACGCTGCTGCGCTTGATGAAGTCCGGCTCGAGCCTCTTGAAGGCCTGCTTGTCCACGTCCTCGGGCTTGAGCCGATGGAATTCCAGACCATTGAGTCTGGCCTTCGCTTCGAGGATGTCATTGGCGTCGACGATCCGTTCCTTCAGGAGCCACGTCCCGGGGTCCGCGCCGGGCCGGCCGAGCGATTCCCGGCGAAAGCGCCCGTACTGCTCGTCGGTGATCTTCCCCTGCTCGAGCAGCACGTCGGCCAGATCGCGAACATGCGCGCTGCTCGTCGGTTCGGGCGAGTACAGATCGCACAGTCCGCGCACTTCTTCATCGTCCGCGTAGATCGGGACCGTGGGCGCCGGTTCCGGTCTCCCCCGACTCGCGCCTGACAGGCCTTTGCCTTTGTCTTTCTGATGCGATAAAAAGCGTAGCATTATTCCGACAACTTCAATATGATCTTGCTTTCTTCGGTGGGCGGCACTCCGGCGTCGGAGGCCCCGCCCGTCGGCCAGGCCAATTCGACGGAATGGCTGCCGACCCGCACAAGGGTGAATCCCCCGACGGTATCCCCCGGTCGCAGGATCTGGTCGTTGATCATGCAGCAGTCACCCTGCTCGGAACGCATGATGCTCAGCAGCTTCAGCGT
>Ga0194125_10009507_pt1 | contig 13471 bp, 11 predicted proteins | sample TA2KigC250mmetaG_FD_148626 | JGI IMG/M metagenome (GOLD analysis project Ga0194125, IMG submission 148626) | Freshwater microbial communities from Lake Tanganyika, Tanzania - TA2015034 Kigoma Deep Cast 250m | ecosystem: Environmental > Aquatic > Freshwater > Lake | place: Tanzania: Lake... | reverse complement strand
ATCGGCGTGAGGTCGCCGCTCTGCTGCCAGTACCAGTAGTGCTGCAGGATGAGGAAGCTCGCGACCTCCGCGCGCTCGGTGGGGGCGTGGGACCAGTCGGTTCTTGCCTCACCCCCGGCCCCTCTCCTGAAGGGAGAGGGGGGAAAGGCAGCCTCACCCCCGGCTCCTCTCCTGAAGGGAGAGGGGGGAAAGGCAGCCTCACCCCCGGCCCCTCTCCCAGAGGGAGAGGGGGGAACGGCAAGGTCCAAGGGCCAGTTCATCGGGATCCGCTTTTCCCGGGCGCAGCAGGCGTAGTAGTAGTCGAGGTAGCGCTTGACCTCCTCGAACTTGCCGCTTTGGGTCATGAAGCGGACCGGACCATTCGAGTCACGCACCCAGCAGGTGGTGTACATGTACATCGGGGAGTAGCCGCCGAGTTCGGCCTGCTGGATGCGGCAGAGGTACTGCTGAACCGGGATGAACTCGTTGATGCGCTCGTCGGGCGTCTCGAGGGCAAGCGCATCGGCGTACCACTTCTGCCACCAGTCGCGGCTCTCTTGCAGGACACCGAAGCCGACCTCGCCGAGGCGTTTCCCGTCCGCATCAGCCTGCTGCGCGCTCGGCGCGATGATCATGTAGGCGAGGGCCGCGGCGCTCTGGCCGCGCTTGAGCGTGCCGAGGGGGCAGAGGACGCTGCTGCCGCCCGCGTCCGCTGGGGTCTTGTTCACCGCCTGCGCGGCGTCGGGGAGCGGCATGGCGTAGAGCGCCTCGGCGGTCTTCGCGCGTGCTCGCGCGAAGCCGAGGCGGACCCAGCGGCGAGGGCCGTCGGAGACGAGCCGGTCGCCCTTCGGGCCGCCGATCGCCCCGGAATGGCTTACGGCGACAGCGACGTTCCGCAGGGGGCGTTTCGAATCGTTGCTCACAAGCAGGACGCGGCAGATGGAGTAGCCCTCGGGCGGGATGCAGTCGTAGATGTCGAGCCGCACGCCGGCGGGATCGCCCAACTGTGTGTGGACGACGCCGGAGCGCATGACGTACTCCATACGCTGGAGAGGGAGCGCGCGCGGCTTGCCGCCGACGAGAAGGACCACCTCCTGGCGCCCGAGGGAGCCCTGGTTCTTCTGGTACGTCGGGCCGAAGATGTTGCTCATGGCGCCGAAGGGATAGCGCAGGCCCTCGGTCGCGAAGACCCGCCCGTTGCCCAGCGCGAAGCAACCCAACTCCGAGTAACCGCGCACCTTGCCGGAGGCCAGGTCAACGTCCTGGTCCCAGTGCTTGCTGGTCTCCGAGAGCCAAGGGTAGGCCTGCCGGAGCGAGGCGGCGGTGAGGGCCTGCTTGCGGTTGAGCGTGGCTCCGCGATCGCAGCCGAGGAGGAGAGGGAGGGCTAGGAGGACTAGCGAGAGACAATGAGGGAGAGCGTGCCGAGGACGGCGCGGCAGCGGCAACAAGGGACAGTCCTCGTTCCCGCCCAGACGACGGGCAGGAACGGGACAGTCCCGAACGTCCCACCGCGGCTCGCGGTTGTGTGTGTTGGCCTGCATGTTCTCTACAACGATTCCGGCGGGCGAGGGTATTCCGGTTCAGGCGGTGCGGTGGAGGACGAGGGCGGCGAGGTCGTCGCGGTGGTCGCCGACGGCGTCGGCCGCGGCGCCGCGGACGAGGGCTTCGGCGATCTGGGACGGGGTCCTCGCCGCGTTCTGAGAGACGAGGCGGCGGACCCAGTCGTAGCGCTCGTCGAGGTTGTTGGTGCGCACGGCGTCGATGACGCCATCGGTAGCGACGGCCAGGTGGTCGCCCTCGCCGAGCGTCACGGTCCGCTCTTCGTAGGCGTGGCCGCCGAAGAGGCCGAGGGCCGGACCGGTCGGCGCGAGGAGGCCCTCGCCCGTTCGCCCCTCACCCCCTCCCCCTCTCCCAACGGGAGAGGGGCGACACAGCACCGCCGGGCAATGGCCGGCGTTCACGTAGCGCAGCTCGGAGGTGCGGGGGTTGGCGACGCCGTGAAAGAGGGTAACGAACCAGCCGGGCGGCGTCTCGGTGAAGAGGATGTCGTTGAGCGCCGTGACGGCGTCGTTCAGGCGGCAGTGCTGGCGGCAGAGGACGCGGAGCGCCGTGCGGACCATCACCATGAAGTAGGCGGCGGCGAGGCCGTGGCCTGAGACATCGCCGATTACGAAGCCCAGCTCGCGGCCATCATCCCAGGCGACGTAGTCGTAGAAGTCCCCGGAAGCGATGACGCTGGGCACGAGAGAGGCGCCTACCGTCAGGTTCCCCAGGCGGAACTCGCCCGCGGGCAGCATCCGCCGCTGGAAGTCCCCGAGCAGCCGGACGGCATCGCCGATCTCGGCCCCGTCGTGGGGGTCGATGAGGTCGTGGAGCGCCTGCATCAGCGGCGCGGCGAACTGCAGCGGGCGCGTGCGCTGGACGGCACGGTCGATGATCGCGAGCAACTCCTCGGGGGCACAGCCCTTCGGCAGGAAGTGGTCGGCGCCAGACTGGTAGCTCTCCGCGCGGTACTCCACGTCGGTGTGCTCGGTCAGCATGACCACCGGCAGGTGGCTGAGGCTTGGGTCGGCGCGCAGGCGCTTCACCATCGCCGGCCCCGTCAACCGAGGCATGCTCCAATCGGCGATGATGAGGTCGGGCCGGGTCTCCTGCGCCTTCGCGAGGCCGGTCTCGCCGTCGGGCGCCTCGACCACCGTCCAGTCCGGCAGGTACCGGCGCAGCAATGTCCGGATCACTGGATCGTCATCGACGATCAGGATCACGCCGCGCGTGGATGCGTTGGTCGAGGCCACCTGCAGACCTCCGGGCCGCTCGTCGCCACGCCTGCGGCCCAAGCAGGCGAGGTGCGGGAGAGTTCGCCCGGCGACGCGGGAGACCTGCACGGATGCATCGGCGAGGGGCAGGTGGCGGGAGACGCGTCCGGCATACATGAAACGACGGACCCTTGGAGGGTCCGCCGCCGAGTAAGAGGGAGATCAGTGCGGCGAGTGAGAGCGGCTCGACCTGCCACTCTTACCCGCCTGAGGCTGGTTTCACGCTGTAGGTCATATTCGCTGTCCGCAGCAGAACTCCTTCTTGTGGGAAACTCTTTTTCGGGAGCGTTTTCGACGCAACACAGGTCTGTGGCTCGGAGGCCACCATCCCTATTGCCTGACCACGCCTCTATCGGGGAGCAGGAAGCCGAGGAGGGCGTTGGAGACAGACCGTTGGGCGCCATCGCTAGGATGGTTGGCGAGGCGGCCATCGACGACGAAGGTCGTGGAGCCGCCGCCATCGAGGTTCATGGCCTCCTTGCAGCCGAGCTTGATGAGGAAGAGCGCCAGTTCGCCCAGCGTCATGCCCGCGCTGTAGCCGGGCTGGCGGCCGTCAACTGCAATGAAGAGAGCGTCGCCGTTGGGGAGGATGCCGACCGCGCTCCGCGGCGCAGCGCCCTGGGCGACGTCCGAGCGGAAGTGCTCGGTGGTGGAGGTGACGTAGGGCTTGCCGTTGGCGACGAGGCGCGGCCCGCCGCCAATGGCGTGGCGCAGGCCCGGCCAGGCGGGATCGGTGCCGAGGTTGATGGCCGCGACGGCGCCGACAGTGGCCTTGGCCGCGCTTGCGGCTCGCGGACCGACCACGCTCAGCACGCAGCCGCCCTCGGGGATGGTCATGCCCCGGCCCTCGGCGTTCACCACGAGGATCTGGTTCGCCGCGGAGATCATGACGCGCGTGGCCTTGGCCTCGCCCTTGTCGGCGGTCGCGGTTCCCCAACGGCGGCTGTAGAGCACGGCCTCGTCGGAAGTGGAGTGGCCAGCATTGAGCGCGTTGAGGGTGAAGGTCCCGGCGCCCGGCAGCGTGACCGTCGAGGCGAAGCGCACATTGCCCATCTGCAGCGAACCGTCTTGCATGACGCCCAGGACCGTTCGCCCGAGGATCGGCGCCTTGATCCACTCGCCGTCGATCACCAGCATTCCCAGGGGCGAGCCATCGGAGGCGTAGAAGCCCCCGTTGAGTGCGGCGAAGGCCTTGGTCGCTGAGGCGATCGCCGACACCGTTCGGCGGCTATGCACCGTGCTATTCGCCAGCGCCGGCCGGATCTGCGCGGCTCGCTTGCCCGTCGGCAGGAGGATGCTGTAGGCGACGACCGGGCCCGACGTGGTCGTGAGCCGATGCACCGTCCACGGTCGGACGCGATTGTACTCCAGGTCCTCCGGCGCGGTCGGAGGGCCGGGGACCGTCGGCGGCTTGCGAGGGAAGTCGATGACGATGCGGTCGGGATCGCTGAGCGTGAACACGAGCGCATCCGTCGGGCAGCGATGGGCGATGGTGATGTTCGTCCCTCCGCCCGCCGCGGGCTCCTGGACGATCTCGGGGGCAAGCGGATCGGGAAAGGTCTGCGACTGGAACGTGTCGCCCGTGGCCGCGGGGTCGCCCGACACGAAGACGGTCAGCATGTCCGGGTACTGCACCCAGTAGAACGGCGCGGGGGCGCTGACGTCGATCACAAGGCGCACGAAGTCGGGATGCGAGCCCTGCCGCACCGCCTGCACGGTCGCGTTCGGCCCGGTGATCTCCAGGCTGCCCGCGAACGGCCCCTTCACCTCGAAGGGGAAGTTGGCCGCCAGCGTCGAGACGGGCACCTGCATCTGCCCGCCCTGGATCAGCGGCGGGTTGGCTGCCTCGGACTCCACCCCGTCGCGGACGAACCGCGTCGTGTTGGCGCGGATGTAGACGTGCGTTCCGTAGGCCGACACCACCCACATCCCTGTGAGCTTCGTCGGCAGCACCGCAACGCCCAGCTTGTGGGTGAGCACGTCGGCGGAGAGGTACACCTCGCCATCTTTGACGAGCGGCGCGGGGTCGAGGGGCGTCGGCTGGCCGTTGACCAGCAGCGTGAACGCCGCGGCATGGCTTGCCGTTGCGACGGCGAGGAGGGACAAGGCTGCGAGAAGGGTGCGTGGTTTGCTGCGATGGAGGAGTGTGTTCATTGGTTTGGGATTCGCTTGGCCTTTCCTACCCCCCTGCCCCCCTTCCTTCAGAAGGGGGGAAACGGCAGCGGCGCAGTCGTTAGGTGTTCCCCCCTTCTGAAGGAAGGGGGGCAGGGGGTAGGACATCATACCACGATGTTCAGCAGCTTGTTGGGAACGCAGATCACCTTCTTCGGCGGTTTGCCGTCCATCGCGCGGGCCACGCGGTCGTCGGCCAGCGCCATCTCGACGAGCGTCTCCTGGCTGGTGTCTTTGGGCACGGTCAGGCGCGCGCGTAGCTTGCCGTTGACCTGCACGACGACCAGTGCGTCCTCGGTTTCCAGGAACTTCGGGTCGTAGTGCGGCCAAGGCTGATCGTGCACGGAGTACTTCAGGCCCAGCATCTCCCACGCTTCCTCGGCGATGATCGGGCAGATCGGCGCCAGCAGGCGGACGAAGACACTCCACGCCTCCCGCGAGCGCTCGTGGTCCTCGCGCGCGCGGTTCAGGTAAGCCATCAACGCGGCAATGGCCGTGTTGTAGCGGAAGGCCTCTAGGTCCTCGGTCACCTGCTTGATCGCCGCGTGCAGGTCGCGCAGGCAGGGGGCTTTGGGCGGGTCATCGGTCACGCCGCCCGACAGGTGCGTGTAGACGCGGTCCAGGAACCGCCGGACGCCGGCGATCGCCTCGTCGCTGAAGTCGCCGCCCTGGTCATAGGGCCCCAGGAACATCAGGTACGCGCGGAAGGTATCGGCCCCGTACTTGTCGATGTACTCGTCGGGGTTCACCACGTTGCCGCGCGACTTGCTCATCTTGGCGCCGCCCCTGACGATGACCCCGTGGGCGAAGAAGCGCTCGAACGGCTCCTCGCACGGCAGCAGGCCCAGATCGTGCAGGGCCATCGTCAGGAAGCGCGTGTAGAGCAAGTGCAGGCAGGCGTGCTCCTTCCCGCCGATGTACATGCTCACCGGCATCCACTTGGCCGTTAGTTCAGGGTCCCACGCGATGTCATCCCGGCCGCTCGACGGGTAGCGCAGGAAGTACCAGGCGCTGTCGAGGAAGTTGTCCATCACATCGACCTCGCGCCGCGCCTCCCCGCCGCACGCCGGGCACCTGGCCCGCGAGAACTCCGGGTGCCGCGCCAGCGGAGGCAGCCCGGAGTCGTCGGGCTGGTAGTCCTCCATCTCCGGCAGCATCACCGGCAGCTCATCTAGAGGCACCGCCTGATACCCGCACCGCTCGCAGTGCACGACCGGCACCGGCGGGCCCCAGTAGCGCTGGCGGCTGAGGCACCAGTCGCGCAGGCGGTACTGCACGCGGGGCTCGGCCTTGCCCTGTGCCGCGAGCCAGTCGGTGATTCGCCGCTTCGCCTTGGGGGTCTCGAGGCCGTTGAAGTCAGCCCTACCCCCCTGCCCCCCTTCCTTCAGAAGGGGGGATAGGTCGCGCGTGTTCAGTTGTTGGTTTTTCCCCCCTTCTGAAGGAAGGGGGGCAGGGGGGTAGGAGCAGTTCATGCTCAACCCGTCGCCGGTCCAGGCGGCCTCGGTGAGGTCAAAGTCATCGGGGCAGGTGACGACCTGGACGATCGGCAGGTCGAAGGTCTTGGCGAAGTCGAAGTCGCGCTGGTCGTGGGCGGGGACCGCCATGATCGCACCGCTGCCGTAGCCGATCAGCACGTAATCAGCCACCCAGATCGGGATGCGCCAGCCCGTCGCCGGGTTGAGGCAGTACGCTCCCGTGAACTTGCCGGTCTTCTCGCCCGAGCCCTCGATCCGCTCCTGCTCGGTGCGAGCGGTCGCCCAGGTGACGTAGGCCTCGACCTCCGCGCGGCGGTCGCTCGTGGTCAGCTCCGGCAGCAGCGGGTGCTCCGGCGCCAGGACCATGTACGTCGCACCGAAGACCGTGTCCGGCCTCGTGGTGAAGACGTCCAGCGTCTCCTCGCGGTCCTCGATTCCGAACCGCAGCACCGCGCCCTCGGAGCGGCCGATCCAGTTGCGCTGCGCGGTCTTGATGACCTCGGACCAGTTGATCCACTCCAGGTTGTCCAGCAGGCGCTGCGCGAAGTCGGTGATCTTCAGGAACCACTGCTCCAGGTTCCGCCCCTCCACCGGCACGCCGTGGCGCTCGCACAGGCCGCCCTCCGTCTGCTCGTCCGCCAGCACCGTCTTGCACAACGGGCACCAGTTCACGCGCGCGGCCTTCTTGTACGCCAGACCGGCGTTGAAGAGCTGCGTGAAAACCCACTGGGTCCACTTGTAGTAGGCGGGATCGGTGGTGCTGACCTCGTGGCTCCAGTCGAACATCGCCCCGAGCCGCTTGAGCTGGTTCTCGCGGAAGTTCGCAACGTTCCGCTCGATCAAGCGCGCCGGGTGCTCGCCGATGGTCATCGCGTAGTTCTCGGAGTGAATCCCGAACGCGTCAAACCCCATCGGCTCGAACACATCGTGCCCGCGCATCCGCCAGTAGCGGCCCTGGATGTCCGCCCCCGTGAACGCGAACACGTTCCCCACATGCAGCCCCTCGGCCGACGGGTACGGGAACATCATCAGGTTGTAGAACGGCCGCGGCGCATTCGCCAGATCGACCTCGTAGAGCCGATCGGCCTCCCACCGCGACCGCCACTTGTCGGCAGCCGCAGCGTGATCGAAGGCGACGCGCGGAGATGGTCTGTCGGGCATCTGCTCACTCTCCGATTGCTGTCGTGGGAGGGGCCTCGGCGCCGACCCGTAGATCCTCAGTGCCCCAGAGCGCGGCCAGGCTGACCGCTTCCGCCTCTTCACCCAACTGGGTACGCAGGACTTCCCAGAAGCAGTTCTGCCGCTGCGTCTCGGTGAGGCCGTTGAACCGGCTCGACACTACCAGGACGTAGGCGCGGCCCTGGCTGCCCTCAGACACCTCAATCGTGTCATGCGGGAATGCGCGTCGCAGGCCTTCCAGCACCCGTGGTGCCACCACCTCATAGTCGAATACGCGCGCGATCACTGCAGGCCTCCCTTCTACGCCAACTGCCGACGCTGGTCGTTGATCCACTCACATACCTCCCCAGCCGCGTCCACAACCACCTGCGCGGCGCTTCGGGTGGTGAAGTCCTTCGGGTTGTAGCGCCACCACGGCTTCCAACGGAGGCAGATGGCCCACCGCGTCCGCAGCAGGAAGTCTGGACCCATACGTGCATCGAGGTCCGTGGCTCGCAACAGGAGGCCGAGATTGTGGCTGCGTGCACCCCGGAAGTCAAGCGGTCTGCCTTGAGGATCAGACAGGGCGGCCACAGCCTCGGTGAACGTCTCCTTGGGGGGTGCACTGGCGATGATATAGGCCTTGAGAGCGCACTCAACCGCATACCCGGCGAGGTAGACTGCCCCGCGCAGGTGACGGTGTCCCGCGTCCTGAGCAAGACTGTCGAGCGTCGGGTGCTGTAGCAGTTCCCGCGCATCAGCCAGCCGCTTCGCCCCCGCCCTGACGTAGTCCTCGGTTCGGTCGTGTTCGAGCATCAAGCATCGCTCCGGCTATCATGAGGCTCACGGCAGCACCCAAGGGGGGTGCCTAGCCAAGCCACCCTCGCTCCGCTGTGGGCGGGCGGAAGAGCCGCTGCATTGTACCACGAAAGGCGCGTGGAGGGGGAGGGGTGCTCAAGCAAGCGCGGCTCGCCGCGGGCGCAGACACGCGCCCCACACATAACCGTTGACACCCTCAGCCGAGTCGCGTACTGTAGCAGAGGGCGCACTGCATGATGCACTGCCCAACGGCCCCCAAGGGGCGGAGGGCGTCGGCCCCACAGGTGGCGACCTCGTGCGTCCGGGGGGGGCGGTGCCGGTCGCGGGCAGAAGGGGTGAACCGCGTGGACAGCCAACCGAAGGCGTTCGTGCTCATGCCCTTCGACGAGGCGTTCGACAACGCCTACGAATACCTGATCTTCCCGTCCCTCACAGAGGCTGGCTATGAGGTTGGGCGAGCGGACTCGCCGCCTGACCAACACCAGGTACTCAAGACAGTCGTCGAAGGCATCGCGCGCGCCGACCTCGTCGTCGCCGACCTGACAGGCCTCAACCCCAACGTCTTCTATGAGCTTGGGATCGCCCATGGGCTGCAGAAGCCGACAGTCATCGTCACCCAGTGCCTTGAGTCGGTGCCCTTCGACTTAAGGGCCTATCGAGTCGAGCGGTACCTGCTACAGGTCCCCGAGTCCGAGACCTTCAAACGCCGCCTCAAGGAGATCGCCGACCTACATCGGCAAGGGGCCGTTGCCTTTGGCAGTCCTGTGACCGACTTCGGGCCTGACTGGGCGAGGAGAGAGATCGCCCGCTCCCTGCCCGCGTCCCTCGAGGGCGGCAGGGATGGGGGCGGTGACGAGGAGCGGGGACGGCTCGATTACGTTGAGGACCTCGAGGCCAGCACCAAGGTGATGCTCAGGGTCCTTGAGGAGATCAGCGAAGACACGGTCAGCCTCGGGGGCAAGATGAACGTGCACACCGAGCGCCTCGTGGCAATGCGTCAGCGGCCAGTGCAGCCATCCGCTCGAGAGGTGCGCGAGGTGGCGAGCGCAGCGGCCGCGGACATGGAGGAGTCAGCAAAGAGGCTGGCCTCGTTGGTCCCTCAGATGGATGAGGCCATCGACGGCGTGTCGCAGAACACGGAGCAACTCCTGGGCCTTGCCTCTCCATCCGAGTCGGCGGAGGAAAGGGAACAACTGTCCGACTACATGGGCTCATCGCAGCAGCTTCTCGACGCTACCACGGAAGCCCTGAAGCAAGTCCGCCAGTACCGTGACGTTATAGGCGGGCTGAAGGGCATCAGCGCCGATGTGACACGAGCCAGCAGACGCCTCACGAACGGCCTCGACAGGGTTATCGCGAGCATGGAGAAGGTTCAGGCGTTCGCGTCGAGGACGATGCTGCTGCTCGAAGAGAAGCTGCAGGCGGGAGCCCCAGCGCCAGCACCCGAGAGCACCCCATAGCCTGCCCCTACTCTCCGGCTCGCGTCCATGTGGCCTCGAAGAGCGTGATGAAGACCTGTCCCGTCTCCGGCGGCGGAGGGAACTCCTCCACGTACAGCTCCGTCGCTTCCTTCAGGCTCGCGATAGCTTCCTCGATGGTGCGGCCTTGGCTCACCGTGCCGACCTGAGGGCAATCGGCCACGTACCTCTCGCTCTCCCTGTGGATCACCGCGTAGAACGTTCGCGTGGGCACTGGACACCTCCCTCAGGTCGCCGCGGCGGATCTGCGCCGCCGATGTGGGCGTGACAACGGCAGTAGGCGCAGCTCGACCCGCATGTCCAGCGCCGTCGCGATTCGCGTCAGGACTGGGACGAGGGGCCCGTCGTAGTCCGCGTCTTCGAGGGCCGCGATGGCGCCGCGGGGTGTGCCGGCGCGCTTGGCGAGTTGCTGGCGCGTGAGGCTAGCGGCCTCGCGGGCGTCGTAGACGAGCTGGGCGATCTGGAGCTTGAGTTCCTCCTCGACGAGCATCCGCCGCATCTCGGGGTCGTCGCCGATCATCCGATCAATGATCTCGAGAGCATCGGACGTCCTACCCGGCTTCCTACTCATCGAGGTGCCTCCTCTTCGGGCGGGCCCTCCGCTCTGTGGATGAGGGCGTTGATGCGGCGGTAGCGGGAGATGCCGAAGGCGAGGACGGCGAGGCCGATGGGGATGAAGATCCAGCCGACTACGGTCGCGGGGAGTGAGTCAAAGAACTTGATGAGCGAGGCGCCGACCACGAACAGCGTGAGGGCGGTGCGGATGTAGGCCAGGAAGGTGCGCTCGTTGGCGAGGACCGTGCGGTCGATGGCCAGGTGATCGCGGAGGATCAACTGGCCGGGCTCCTCTTTGGCGTAGGGGGCTGGTTCGTCGGACATGGGAGTCACCTCGCGGTGTGTGACGAGGGAATCTGCGCCTGTGCACCGAAGGCCCCAGCGCAGCGAACTCGAAACCCGCAACGATCCCATTGTGAGGACCTGCCATGCCTGAGTCAAGCCCCAAGAGGCCTGGGTTCGCGACCCGCGCGGTCCACCTGGCGAGTCGGATGGAGGGCGGGCTGCCGGGGGAGCCGCTGAACGTGCCGATCGTGCAGACCGCGAACTTCCGGTTCGACCGCGCGGACGTCTACGCGGAGGTCATCAACGAGCGGGCGGAGGGATGGGTGTACACGCGCCTGGGGAACCCGACGGTGGCGGCCTTCGAGAGCGCGATCGCGGAACTGGAGGGCGGCGAGCGCGCGGTGGCCTTCGCGTCAGGCATGGCGGCGATCTCGTCGGCGGTCATCGCGCACGTGCAGGCGGGCGATCACGTGGTCTCGTCGAAGGCCATCTATGGCGGGACGCACGGGCTGATGAGCGGGTATCTGCCGCGCTGGGGTGTCGAGGTCACGTATGTGGATACGAACGATCTCGAGGCGGTCCGCGCGGCGATGCGGCCAGGTACGAAGCTGCTGTACACGGAGACCATCGGCAACCCCACGCTGCGCGTGCCGGACATCGCGGCGCTGGGCGACATCGCGCACGCGGCGGGCGCGCTGATGATGATCGACAACACGTTCGCGTCCCCGTACCTGTGCCGCCCGCTGGAGTTGGGGGCCGATGTGTCGATCCACTCCGCGACAAAGTACATCAGCGGGCATGCGGACACGATCGCCGGCGTCGTGATCGGCTCCGCCGAGGGGATGGCGCCGGTGACCAAGACGCTGCACGTGATCGGGGGGGCGCTGGCGCCGCTGAACGCGTTTCTGCTGCTGCGTGGGCTGAAGACGCTCGCGCTGCGGATGGAGCGGGCGTGCGCGACGGCGCAACGGATCGCCGAGTTTCTTTGCGAGCACCCGAAGATCGAGTGCGTGCACTACCCCGGCCTGTCGAGCCACCCGGACCGCGACCTGGTCACGCGGCAGCTCGACGGCTCGGGCGGGATGATCGCCTTCGAGGTGGCGGGCGGGTTGGAGCCGGCGGCGAAGTTCCAGGACAGCCTGAAGCTGATCGCCATCGCGGCGAGCCTCGGCGAGTGCCACACGCTGGTGAGCCACCCCGCCTCGACGACGCACCGGCAGTATTCGAAGGCCGATCGCAAGGCGGCGGGAATCACGGACGGCTTCGTGCGGCTGTCGGTGGGGTTGGAGGATCCTGAGGACCTGATCGCGGACATCGCGCAGGCGCTTTGATCCTACCCCCCCTGCCCCCCTTCCTTCAGAAGGGGGGAACAACTGACGACCGCAACCCAAGCCGTTACCCCCCTTCTGAAGGAAGGGGGGCAGGGGGTAGGGATGTCTTCCCACCTCGACCACATCCAGTCGTTCAAGGTGATGGACATCCTCGAGGCCGCGAAGGAGATCGAGGCCTCGGGGGAACACGTCGTGCACCTGGAGGTCGGCGAGCCGGACTTCAACACGCCGCCGGTGGTGATCGAGGCGGCCCAACGCGCGATCGCCGACGGGCACACGCACTACACGCACAGCCTGGGCATCCTGCCCCTGCGGGAGGCCATCGCCGAGCACTACCTCGAGCACTACGGCGTGAGCGTGTCGCCCGCGCAGATCATCGTGACGACGGGCACCTCAGCGGGGCTGCTGCTGGCGCTGTCGGCGCTGTGCGGGCCGGGCGAGGAGATGCTCCTGTCCGACCCGCACTACGCGTGCTACCCCAACTTCCTCGGGTTCCTGCGCATCCCGTACCGCCTGTTCCCGTTGGAGGAGACCGAGGGCTTCCGGTACCCTATCGAGGAGGTCGGGCGCCTGGTCGGGCCGAGCACGCGCGGGCTCATGGTGAACTCTCCGGCCAACCCGACCGGGATGGTGCTGTCGGCGCACGAGCTGGCTGCGCTGGCGGAGTGCGGGACGACCATCGTCTCGGACGAGATCTACCACGGGCTGGTCTATGGCGACGCGGAGGATCACACGATCCTGGAGTTCACCGACGAGGCGTTCGTGCTGAACGGCTTCTCGAAGCGCTACGCGATGACGGGCTGGCGGCTGGGGTGGCTCATTGCACCGCCGCGCTACGTCGATACAATCCAGCGGGTGCAGCAGAACCTGTACATCAGCGCGCCGGACTTCGCCCAACATGCGGGGACCGCGGCGCTGCGCGAGGCCGGTGCGGACGCGGAGGCCATGCGGCAGGCGTACGAGAGGCGGCGGGCACTGCTGGTGCCGGGGCTGAGGGGAATCGGCCTGCGCATTACCCGCGAGCCGGACGGCGCGTTCTACGTCCTGGCGGATGCGTCGCACCTCAGCACGGACTCGCTCGCGCTCAGTCACCGCATCCTGCGCGAGGCGAAGGTCGGCGTGACGCCGGGCATCGACTTCGGCCCGCGCGCGGAAGGGTGTTTGCGCTTTGCGTATGCGAATGGCGAGAGGGAGATCGAGGAGGGGTTGAGGAGGCTGGGCGGGTTCTGCGAGGAGGCGGGTTGTCGGTAGGGTGGAGGACAGGCAGGACAGGCAAGAATGTTGATTGCCAGCATGCGTAACGCTCGTTACGATGGGTGGGAATGTGACAGAGGAACAGCCTCCGCTGCCCCAAACCACCCACTACATCCTAAATGAGCGCCTTTGGTGCCGTTGATGATGTC
>Ga0194125_10009505_pt1 | contig 13473 bp, 10 predicted proteins | sample TA2KigC250mmetaG_FD_148626 | JGI IMG/M metagenome (GOLD analysis project Ga0194125, IMG submission 148626) | Freshwater microbial communities from Lake Tanganyika, Tanzania - TA2015034 Kigoma Deep Cast 250m | ecosystem: Environmental > Aquatic > Freshwater > Lake | place: Tanzania: Lake... | reverse complement strand
GAGGTTATGAAAATGTCACCCCGTAGCCTTATTGGCGTTAAGGCGCCGAAGTGACATTCCCGTATCTCATTGTTTCATAATGACTTACGACTACTGCGGTCCCACAAGATAGCGTTGTAGTACTAGGTTCAGCGTGGTTCTCATCGGCAACCCTCCCGATGCATCATCGGCGCATGGGGATATGCATCTTGCGTAAGGGCAACGGGCTTTGGCCGGTCGGCGCCCCATCAGAACAGCATCAGGATCCCCGTATTCGGATCATCGCTCATCGCCGCAATGGCATCGAAACTATCTCGCAGCAGTGTCTCGATCTCGGCCGTGGAGCAGAGGTCTCATGGCTCGACCGCCGCCATGGATCGTTCCCGTGCGGCGGCAAAACTCAAACAGGCGCGAATGTCGTCCTCCGTCAGATAGGGGAAGTCATCGAGGATCTCCTGGTGGGTCATGCCGGAAGCCAGGTACTCCAATACGTCATAGACGGTGATGCGCATGCCGCGAATACAGGGTTTGCCACCCCGTTTGCCGGGTTCGATCGTGATAATGTCTCGGTACTGCATATGGTTAGTCTACTGCACAGCCCAACGCGTGTCAAGAAGTCAATGGGAGGTGATTGCCCGGTGCCTGCTGACGTGTACGGAGCGCGACTCGGCCCCAGGAATGAGGGCCGGCGGACAGAAGGACCGGCGGGCCTTGGGGGCTTGCCCGACGGGGAGCGGTGGACTGGGTGCGCCCGGGAACGCCGGTCTGCGGATTGGTCTTGCGTTGCCGATCGGGAGATCGGCGGTCCCGGGTCAGGCGGTTTGGGCTTTGGCGCGGGCGGCCTGGTCGAGGGCGACGGCGCCGATGATGATGGCGCCGATGACGACGAACTGGAGGTGGGTGGAGATGCCCAGCAGGGTCAGGCCGTTGCGGAGGAAGTTGATCAGGAGGGTGCCGATGATGGTGCCGGTGATGGTGCCGCGTCCGCCGGAAAGGCTGGCGCCGCCGATGACGACCGCGGCGATGATGTCGAGCTCCAGACTGATGCCGGCGGTCGGCTGGGCCGAGACGGTCCGGCTGGTCGCGATCATCGCGGCCAGTCCGACGAACAGGCCGGTGAGCGCGTAGATCGCGATGAGGTTGCGCTTGACGTTGACGCCCGCGTGGTAGGCGGCCTGGCGGTTGGAGCCGATGGCGTAGGTGTACCGGCCCAGCGGGGTGTAGCGCAGCAGGAAGAACGCGAGCAGGGCGATCCCGCCGAAGAGCAGGACGCTGACCGGAAGGCCCAGCAGGGCGCCCTGGCCGAGGAACTTGTAGGTGGGCACGTCGAACATCATGCCCTTGTTCATCACGTAGGACAGGCCGCGAAAGGCGCTCATGGTGCCGAGCGTGACGATGAAGGGCGGCAGGTTCAGCAGGGTGATCAGGCTGCCGTTGAGCAGGCCGCAGGCCAGGCCGACGGCAACACCGACCAGCGTTCCCAAGAACATCACGCCGGGCCCGGGCGCCGGGCCGCCCGCCTGGAGCATGGCCCAGGCGCCGACCATGCCGCACAGGGCCATCATCGAGCCGACGGACAGGTCGATGCCGCCGGAGATGATGACCGCGGTCATGCCCATGGCGATGATGCCGCTGTAGCTGGAGCGGCTCAAGACGTTCGAGAAGTTCTCCGCCGTCAGGAAGGTGTCCGGCTCCAGGGCCGACAGGGCCGCGATGATGAGCGTCAGCGTGCCGAAGGGCAGCAGTTGTCGGACGAATCGATTCATTCAGCAATCCTCACAGGAGGCAAATCCGAAATCCGAATCTCGAAACCCGAAACAAATCCGAAATCCAAAATACAAATGACCGAAACGCTGGCGCCGGCCATTGGTTCCGTTTTGGATTTTGGGTTTTGGTCATTCCAATTTGTTTCGGATTTCGTGCTTCGGATTTCGGATTTCCCCGCTTCGGGGTGTTTCCTCCACGGCCGCCAGGTGCATCACTTTCTCGGGGGTGGTTTCGTGCTTCAGGAAATTGCCGACGAGCCGGCCGCGACGCAGCACGAGAATGCGGTCGGCGATCCCGAACAATTCGGGCAATTCGGAGGAGATGAACAGAATCGCCTTGCCATCCTGGGCCAGCTTGTTGAGCAGGGCATAGACCTCGGCCTTGGCCCCCACGTCGATGCCGCGGGTCGGCTCGTCGAAGATCATGAACTTCGAGTCGGCCAGCAGCCAGCGGGTGATGAGCAGCTTCTGCTGGTTGCCGCCGGAGAGCGACGTGGCCGGGGCCTCGGGCGAAGACCACTTGACCGCCATGCGGGCGCCGGCGTCCCGGGCGATCCGGCTCTCCTGGGCCGGCCTGATCCAGGGCCGAAAGCCGATGGAATCGAGATTCGGCAGCGTGATGTTCCAACTGCACGGCAGCTCCAGGCACAGCCCCGTGCGCTTGCGATCCTCGGTCAGCAGCGCGATGCCGTGGGCGATCGCGTCCGCGGGGGAATCGATCTCCAGTTCGCGACGGTCCAGCAGAATCTGTCCCGCGGTCTTCTTGTCCACACCGAAGATGGCCCGGGCGACTTCGGTCCGGCCCGCGCCGACGAGGCCGGCCATGCCGACGATTTCGCCCCGGCGGATCTCGAAGCTGATGTCGCGAATGCCTGCCTCCGAGGAGAGGCCCTGCACCTGCACGAGAGTCGCGCCGATTTCGGCGGTCCGCGCCGGGAAGAAGTCCGTCAATTCGCGGCCGACCATGTGGTGGACGATCTTGGGGATATCCAGCCTGGCCGTGGGCTCCGAGTGCACCAGCGCGCCGTCGCGCAGGATACTGACCTCATCGGCCAAGTCGATGATCTCTTCCAGCCGGTGCGAGATGTAGATGATCGCCAGCCCTTCGTCCCGCAGCCGCCGCACGACCCCGAAGAGCCGCTGCGCCTCCCGCTCGGAGAGTGACGAGGTCGGCTCATCCATCACCAGGATGGAGGCGTTCTGGCGGAGGGCCTTGAGGATCTCGACGATCTGGCAGTCGCCGGTCGCCAGGTCCTCGACGCGGGCCGCGGGATCGATATCGAACTGGAACCGCCGGGCGAGCTCCTTTGCCTGGGCGAGCATGCGGGCGTGACTGATGGTCAAGGGCAGGAGCCCTTTGGGCTCGGCGCCGAGGAAGATGTTCTCGGCCACGGTCAGGTGCTCGGCCAGATCCAGCTCCTGATAGATCATCGAGATGCCCGCTTGCAGGGCCTGGGCGGGTGTGGCGAAGCTCCGCGGCTGTCCCTGAATTTCGATGGACCCTGTGTCCGGCTGGTAGACCCCTGCCAGGATCTTCATCAGGGTGGACTTGCCCGCGCCGTTCTCGCCGACCAGGGCATGCACCGTGCCCGGCCGGACGGTCAGGCTCACGTCTCGCAGCGCCTGCACCGGGCCGAAACGCTTGGAGATCCCCACCATGCGCAGGGCAGCTTCAAGTGTGATTTCTGATGGTTGATGGTTGAGGGTTGATTTCTGATGGTTCATGGTCGAAGTCCGGTTTCCCAATCACACATCAAACATCAACCATCAAACATCACATTTCTCGCCTATAGCCGTCATATCTGGGACGCGAGCAGCTCTTTGATCCGCGGGTCGCGGAGCCGCTCCTGCGTGATCAGCTCGACTCCCGTGTCCACCTGTTTGGGCACCGACTCGCCCTGGAGGTGACGAATGATCGCCTTGACGCCCTCGTAGCCCATCTTGTAAGGGTTCTGGATGATGAGCCCGTCGAGGTCGCCTTTCTCCAAGCCCTCCACCAGCATCGGCCAGGCATCGAAGCCCACCATCTTGATTTTCTTGTCGCCCTTTTGCAGATCGCGCAGGGCCTGCAGGGCGCCCCCGGCGGTCGTGGCGTTGCACGCGAAGACGCCGTCGATGTTGGTGTTCTTGAGCAGCATGTCCTGGGTCACGTCCTGGATGTTCTGCATCGTGGGCGGATTGGCGTATTTCGAGTCGACGATCGTGATGCCGGGGAACTCCTGGGCCATCGTCGCGCGGAAGCCCTGCACGCGGTAATCGGTGGAGGCGGAGTTGGGCGTCCACTCGACGATGATGATCCGGCCCTTGCCGCCAAGAACCTCCCCGAGCCGCTGCGCGGCCAGGACGCCGCCTTTGTAGTTGTCCGTGGCCATGAACGAGAGGAACTTGTCCGTCTCGACCCCGGAGTCGATGATGACGCACGGGATCTCTTTGGCGGCGATCTTCTCCACCGCCGGCACGAGGGCCTTGCGGTCGTTGGGCGCCAGGACGATGCCGGTGACCTTGCGGGCAATCATGTCCTCGATGATCTGGATCTGCCGCTCGCGGTCGGTCTCGATCTCGGGCCCGTTCCAGAGGATGTCATACTTCTCTTCCGCGCCGGCCTTGCGCGCGCCCTGCCGGACCCCCTCCCAGTACACCGAGGCGGTCTCCTTGGGGATCACGCCGATCTGACGCGCCCCCTGCGTGCCGCCTTTGCGCAGCACCCCGATGCCGACAAACACGCCGATCAGGACGACGAACACAAGCACCCATATCACGTTCTTCATGCCGTACCGTTCCTTTCACATGATCCCGGTATTCGCTGGGAATCTCGATCGTACCATTTCTTACGTCGGCTTGGAACTCAACAGCGGTCATGGCCCATCTCCTTGTTGGATGTTCACGCCTGCCGGGCATCTACATCCGCCCATTATACCCCGGTGTCCACGTTCCTGCCACACATGGGACAAAATCGGGTGCACGACCGTTCTTGCGCGGGCGTCCTTGGGTGCCCCGGGGCCCCCAAACGCGAACCGATGCGCTTGGGGACCCCACGCCCAAGCCCTGCTTGAGCGTGCTCTCGGTTGGCGGCGGAACACAGACAAACAGGTTTGTCCAGGCCACCCACCATGTCTTGGCATTTCACGTCTCGCTCGGGAGGCGAGAACCGAAGATCGCGTCGCATCCGGGTGGGCGACGATTGAACAAAAGCGGTGGTTGATAAATAGTACCGGCGGGCCTACACTGGCGGCTATCTGGTTTGTAAGGAGATTGTCCATGAAGGATCGTTTCAAGACCCTGCTGCTCGGGGGAATGATCGCGACGAGCGTCCTGGGCCTGTTTGTGCCTCTGGTGTACGGCGGAACCGAGGCCCGCGCCAACCCCGCTTTGAAGGAGAAAGACTCTTCCATGAAGTCGAATTCCGCGAGTCCGTCGGTCTCGGAGTCGAACCCGTTGCTGAGCCAATGGGAGACGCCGTTTGGCATTCCTCCGTTCGACCGGATCAAAGAAGATCATTATCTGCCGGCGTTTCAGGAGGCCATCGCCCGCACGCGCGGCCAGGTGGATGCGATCGTGCAGGAATCCCGGCCGGCCACGTTCGCCAATACGATCGAGGCGCTGGACGCCTCGGGTGAGGTGCTCGACCGGGTCGGCGGCGTCTTCTACAATCTCCGCTCCGCCGAGACGAACGACCGGCTCCAGGAGATCGCCCGGGAGGTGGCCCCGCTGACCTCGGCCCTGGAGGACGATATCCTGCTGAACGAGCAGCTTTTCGCCCGCGTCAAGGCGGTCTGGGAGCAGCGGGCGGCGCTGCCGCTCGACGCCGAGCAGCGCCGACTGGTGGAAGAGACGTACAAGGATTTCGTCCGGGGCGGAGCGAACCTGGCGCCGGAGGAGAAGAAGCGCCTGCGCGCGATCAACGAGGAGTTGGCCGTCCTGCAACTTCAGTTCGGCGACAATCTCCTGAAAGAGACCAACGCCTACCGGCTCGTGCTCGAGAAGAAAGAGGATCTGGCCGGGCTGCCTGAGACGATCGTCACCGCGGCCTCCGAGGCGGCCAAGGGGGCCGGCCTGGAAGGCAAATGGATGTTCACGCTGCACGCGCCGAGCCTCTGGCCGTTCCTGTCGTACGCCGACAATCGGGAGCTGCGCCGCCAGATGTTCACCGCGTACATCCAGCGCGGCGACAACGGCAACGAGCAGGACAACAAGGCTACGCTCCTGCGGATCGTGGTGTTGCGGGCCGAGCGGGCGAAGCTGCTGGGCTACGCGGACCACGCCCGCTTCGTCCTGGAGGAGCGGATGGCCAAGACGCCGGAACAGGTGTACGGCCTGCTGAATCAGCTCTGGCCGCCCGCCCTGGCGGTGGCCAAGAAGGAGGCCGCCGACCTCCAGGCCCTGATCCGACAGGAGGGCCACGACTTTGCGCTGGAGCCCTGGGATTGGTGGTACTACACCGAGAAGATCCGCAAGACCCGCTACAACCTCGACGAGAACGAGCTGCGGGCGTACTTCACGCTGGAGAACGTCCGCCAAGGGGCGTTCCAGGTGGCCCAGCGGCTCTACGGCCTGACCTTCACCGAGCGGACCGACCTGCCCAAGTACCACAGCGAAGTCCGCACCTTCGAGGTGAAGGACGCCGACGGCTCGCACGTAGGCGTTTTCATGGTCGACTTCCATCCGCGTCCCGGCAAGCGGGGCGGCGCCTGGGCCAGCGGCTACCGCCGCCAGCATTTCCGGGACGGTCAGGATATCCGGCCCATCGTCGTCAACGTCTGCAACTTCACGCGCCCCTCGGGTGACACACCGGCTCTGCTGCGGCTGGAAGAGGTCGAGACGCTCTTCCACGAGTTCGGCCACGGCCTGCACGCGCTGCTCTCGCGCATCCACTACAAGAGCCTGGGCTCTGTGCCGCGTGATTTCGTCGAGCTGCCTTCGCAGATCATGGAGCACTGGGCCCTCGAGCCGCAGGTGCTCAAGATGTACGCCAAACACTGGCAGACGGGCGCGCCCATCCCGGACGAGCTGATCGCCAGGATCAAGGCCGCCGAGCGCTTCAACCAGGGCTTCGCCACGGTCGAGTACCTGGCCGCCTCGTTCCTCGACATGCACTGGCACACCGTGGAACACGTGGCGCGTCCCGGGGACAGAGGACAGAGGACGGAAGACAGACGACAGAAGACAGAGGACGGCCGACCTCCGACCTCCGATCTCCGTCCTCCGGTACCGGACGCCACGACCTTCGAAAAGGCGGCCCTCAACAAGATCGGCCTGATCCCCCAGATCGTGTCGCGCTACCGTAGCCCCTATTTCCAGCACATCTTCTCCGGCGGCTACTCCGCGGGCTATTACAGCTACATCTGGAGCGAGGTGCTGGACACCGACGCCTTCGGGGCCTTCAAGGAAAAGGGCATCTTCGATCCCGCGACCGCCCGGTCCTTCCGCATGAACATCCTCGAAAAGGGCAACACCGCCGACGCCATGGAGATGTACAAAGCCTTCCGCGGCCGCGAACCCTCCGTCCAACCGCTCTTGGAGAAGCGCGGCCTGAAGAACTGAGCACGCTACAATCTCGGGTCGCACGGCTCGCTCTCCAGCGTCAGAACCCCGAACACGCACTCATGGACCCGCCGCGGCGAACAAAAATAATTGCTTTCTCTGTTACCGGACGGGACTTTGGGGCCTTTATGAGGTAGAAAGGACAGGTGAAGACAAGGAAAAAGGAAAAAGTAGAAAGGCAAAAAAACACAGTGGCAATGCGGCTGAGGCAGGGGATTTGGCTTTGGGCTTTTTCCTTTTTACCTTTTACTTTTTCCCTGGTCCAAAAACCTTAAGGCCTTGAAAACAGTAGAGTTATATAGGGCAGCGTGATGGACGGGAAGGCTGGAGTATCGCGGCGCTGCAAGGGAGGGTGGAAGGTTCGCCCTCTCCGATATTCCGGATGCGTCCTTGTATCCTCCTGCCCGGGGGTAGTGCCATGTTGACGAAGAAGTTAGCCAAATCGCGAGCGGCCGTGGTGGTGGTGATGGCCTCGGTGCTGATCTCGCCGCTGGCGGGCGGCCGGCTGCTGGCGAGCTCACCCAGCATGCAAAGGGCGCTGACGGGCCGTTCCGGCTCGTCGAGCGGCTCCAGCGGGTCGACTTCGTCGATCCGGCCCAGCGCGCCGAGTCCGTCCATTGGTGCCAGCCGGCCGAGTCCTTCCATCAGTCCGGCCAGACCGGCCCCGACGATGCCTTCAAGCCCCTCGTTGAGAGCAGGGGCCCCAACGCAGAGTTCTGCTCTGCGCGGGCTCTCCCAGATGCGAGATAGCGGCTCTCCCAGCCCGTCGGCTCCGAGCAGGTCGTTTTCGACCCCTGCGCCGAGCCCGGCTCCCGCGCCGGCGCCGAGTCCGGCGCCGAGTGCTCCGAGCCCCAGCACCTTTGGCTCGAGTCTGTTCTCCGGACGGACCTGGCCGGGTCCTTCGGCGTTTCGGGCCCTGCCGCAGCCGTCCGAGGCCAGCCGGCCCGGTTCTGCCGGAACAGGCGATATCGGCAGCCGGATTGGGGCCGAGAGTATCACGAGGCCGGCGCCGCCTGCCGTGGAGAGTCCTCGGATCGAGCGACCGGTACCTTTCTCCGCACCCGGCGTTTCTTCGGGAAGCGCCCTGTCGCGGGGCTTGACCGACCGCCTGGCGGAACAACGTCGGAGCGAGGCGCTGTCGAGACCGAGCCCGCCGGCGGGTAGCTCGGAAGCGACCGGTCTGTCGAGGCGTGCAGAGCCGCCAGCCGAGTCGGGTGCGCCTTTGACCCCCGGGAGCTCGCAAACGTTCCGGCTCACGCCCCGGCCGGCACCGGCGCCGCAGAGCCCGTCTGCGGATAGGCCGGCCCCGGCGCAGCAGGCGACCGGGTCAGCTCCGGCGGCGCAGGCGGCTGGGCCCCAGCAGGATGCCTCCGCTCTCGGGCGATCCTGGTCGCAGCGCGGCACGACCACCCCTCGATCCGGATTGGCAGAGCGACTCCGCGAGAGCCGTGAGCGTACCGCCGGCAGCGCTTCCCCGAGCGCGGCTGAGCCGGGCACGAGGCCCAATGCCGTAGCGGGTGTGCGCGAGCCGGGTGCGGTGTCGACGCCGTCACAGCCTGACGGAGTCCGCGCCGGCAGTTTGAGGCCGGCCGGTCCCGGTGTGAGCGCCGGCAGGGGCACGGCAGCAAGGATCGGCTCGCTGACCCCTGAGACGCGGACCCCGAGCCCCGGGAGCTCGACCGTGCCGGCGAGCGGGATTCGCCCGCGGACGCAGGACCAAGTGGTGGCGGCCGCCCGGCCGCAGGTCCAGGCCCAGGTGGCAGAGGCCGAGGTTCGCCACCAGAGCCTGAGTTCGCGCCTGACCGAGCAAAGGTATCGCACGGGCGTGCAACGATTGCCCTATCTCCTGCGGGATGCGAACGCGAGGACCAGCATCGGCGACAACGTGCCTGTCGGGACGTCCCGGCCGACCTACCTGCACGCGCGGTATTATGACCGGCCGGACCTGGTCCTGCACACGCGCCGGCACATTCACATGTACTATGACCCCTATCATCGCCTGCGCCATCGCGTGATTTGGCCCAGTTATTGCTATCCCGTCTACTACCCGTTCGGTCCGCACGTCCATGTTCGCTACGTGTGGCCGCACCACCACCGCAAGTATGTCTTCATCAGTCTGGGCGGCTGGTGGCCCTACGACTACGCATATACCCGCTACTACTGGTACGGTTATCACCCCTACGTCTGGTACGGGTACTATCCGGTTGCCCGCGAAGTAGTCGTGGGAGGCGACAACTACTACACCTACAACTATTATTACGACGACGACGGCAGCTACACGAGCTCGAGCTACAGGTCGAGCACGCCGATGCCTCCCAGCACCCAGGCCGATCTCCGCGCGCGACTCGAGCAGGGCAAGGCCGTCGAGCCGGCGGCGCCGACGCTGACCGATACCCGGTTCGAAGAGGGCGTCAAGAGCTTCGAGGCGGGCGATTATGGCGCGGCCGCGGTGAGGTTCGAAGAGGCGATGCGGTTGGCACCGAACGATGTGATTCTGCCCTACGCCTATGCCCAGGCCCTGTTCGCCGATGGGCATCACGACAAGGCGGCGGACGTGCTGCGCGAGGCCTTGCAGAAGATCTCGCCGGAACAGGAAGGCGTCTTCTTCCCGCGCGGTCTGTATGCCAATGACGACGTGCTGTTCGGGCAGATCGAGAAGCTTCTGGACCGGATCGACCGCTCCGCGGAGGACGCGGACCTGCGGCTGCTGCTCGGTTACCAACTGCTGGGCGTCGGCGAGATCGGCCATGCCCGCGACCAGTTGGAGCAGGCGCGTCAGGATCCGAGAAATGCCCGGTTGGCCGGTGTCCTGCTGACTCTGGCCGAGCGGATGGAGAAAGAGGCCGGCCCGGCGGTCAAGGCCGGTGGCGCGGCCGCCGAGACGCCGGCGGCGGCGGCGAGCCTGGAGGCCCCGGTCGATCATGGGGCGGCCCCGGAAGCCCCGGCAACGCCGGACGCCGCGGAATCCGCCGGGACCTCCGGCGCTCCCGCGCTGCCAGCGGGAACCGGCGCGACCGCTCCGACGTGGAACCGGCTCGTGGCGCCGGAAGACGCGGGCGTGGCCCCTGGGCCGGACCTGGATGGGCCCGCCGAGGATAACGACAGCGAGGGCCGGGCCGCGGCGATACCGCCGGATGACGCCCGTCCGCCCCTGGAGACGGCCGGACTTCTCGACGGTACGGCCGCGGCCGGCCTATGGCCGAGCCTGGCCCGGCTGGGGCGCGGTGACGTGCCCAACGTCAAAGCCGACATGGTGATCTTGGCCTCGATCCTCTCGTTGGCCCTGACCGGCCTGTGGATCGAATGGAGGGTTCTGGGCCGCGGACCGGCATGATTCCGATCCGGAGCGGTTGTATTCTTCATATCTCCATGATAGCATAGGACCTTACGGGCCATGTCGCCCGTACCGGCCGTCGCGAGTCCACCGGCGGCGCGGACCGAAGCAACACGATGGGAGAATGAAGGAACCGGATGGACAAGCCGCTGCGGAACGTTTTGAAGCAACTGACGGCCTCGGATACGGAATCGCGTCGCCGGGCGATGGAGCCCTTTGTCCGGGCGACGTTCGCACCCTTCATCCGGCATTTGCATCGCTATCTGGGCAACGAGGTGGAGTGTGAGGATGTTCTGGAGGATGTGTACGCGGATATCTGGGAAAACCCGGAGCACTTGCGGGCCATCGAGAACGAGCAGCAACTGCTGCGAACGGTGTATCTGTACTACATGCGCAAGCGCCTCCGCGAGGTCTATCGAAGGTTGAATCGGAGTTCCCATTTGTGTCAGAACGACGTGCAGAACCTGGTGGCGCCGGAATTGAGCTTATGCGACCTGATCGCGCAGTCGGAGCTCAAGCAGGTTCTGCATAAGCTCCTGGGCAAGCTCAAGGCCCGGGAGCGCAAGGCCATCGAGCTGTGGATGGAAGGAATGTCGAACCGGGCCATTGCCACGCAGCTCGGCACGACGGTCGGCGCCGTGAAGATGTTGGAGTTTCGCACGATCTTGAAATTGCGGCACATGTTCAAAGAATACTGCGAAGAGGACTGAGGAGCTGTGTCCATGCCAAGTCAGGACAACACACATCGAGAGATTCAGGAGCTGCTGGCCGACTACGCCGGGGCGCTGCGGGACGGGTGTCTGCCCACCTTTCTCAAGTCGCTGACCCGGGAGGAGGCCAAGCGGATCAGCGAATCCGAGGATTTCCACCAGGCGGCCGAGATCGTGCGACTGATGAACAGCGTCGGCTTCGGGGATAGCGTGGTGACGCCCAACGTAGGTCTTTTTATCTCGCGCGTTGACGCGGCGATCGCGCGGCGGCTCAAGAAGGCCGGCGCGTCAACGCGGGAGCGCAGCCGCAACGCGGCCGCCGCGGGGCGCACCGCGGTGACCCAGTGAATTTACGAATTATGAATTATGATTTATGATTTGACACTGCAGGAGAGCGGGCCTGTCCCGAGATCAATCGTGAATCGCGAATCGTGAATTTGCTGGAGTAGCGCTGGAGACCGGGGCCTTCGCAGGGAAGATCCTGAAATCATGAATCATAAATCGTAAATCATAAATTTGACATGATCCTGGATTCCTATCAGTGTTCGTCGTGCTATTTTGAGGACAAGGAGCCGAGCACGCGGATCGATCCCTCCACCATCTCGCCGCCGCAGCCGCGGGTGTCGTTCAATGATGTGCTGGTCGTCTTCGTCTGCGTCGAGCGGTATGACGGCCGGCAGGAGATGGAGGAGGTGGCCAACGAGTTCGGCGCGCTGGCGAATCTGTTGGGCAAGCGCCCCATCGTGTTGTGCCCGAACGTGCACCTGTCGATCGACAAGGCCCCGGAGAAGCAGGCGATTGCCCTGATCGGGGAGCTGGAGAAGATGCTGCGGGACCGGGGCTACCAGATCCACCGGCTGTCCTTCGGCTACCACAAGAAATACGGCCTGGAGTGCCAGGGCAACGTGGGCAGCGTGGTCGGCCGGCGGTTCTACGGCTCCGAGCACAAGCAGTTCTTGCGCCTGATGACCCGCTTGGGCGTCTGTCCCCCGGAATCGCTGCCGAGCGACATGCCACCCTGGGCCCAGGTCCTGTCGGAACGGCAGTTGAAAGTGCTGGGCAACCGGCGCGAGACCTACAACGCCGCCAAGCGGATGCTCCAGGACCAATTGGACGCCACCGGTCACGGCGAGTTGTGGACGTGCATGCTCTTCGAGGGCGAGCGGCAGCCCATGGAGGACTATCTCAGCCAGCTCCAGACGATTCTGGAGGAGTACCCTGATGTCCGGGTGCATCGGGCGATGAACCTGAGCGTCCCCGGGTTCTCGAACGCGGCCCGGCATCTGTTCCGCCGCTTTCCGGAGGCCATCGAATCGGGCCGCCTGCGCATCTACAACAGCCAGGTCTCCGACCTGGAGTTCCTCTTGTCGCGGGATGCCGTGCTGCTGGCCTTTCCGCAGATGCCCCGCAAGGCCGGCTCCCATGCCGGCGAGATCTCGTTCGGGATCTACTGCAAGGACCACGACTTCGCCAAGAACCTGATCGAATGGTACCGCACGTTCCTGGTTGACGCCCGGTTCGGCTGGATTCGCACGGAGACCGGCCTCGATACCGTCATCAGCGAGTTGGAAGAAGAGACGTTTCAAGAGGGACGCGGAGCGTGAAACCGCCCCAGGCGGGAATCCGAAATACTGCCGGGCGGAAATCCGAAATTCGAAGCACGAAATTCGAAACAAATCCCAAATGGAAGAAAAGGCAAGAAAATCCCAAACGGGCAGAGCCCGTCCGTGGTTTTGGTCATTCGAATTTTGAGTTTTGAATTTGTTTCGGATTTCGAATTTCGAGATTCGAATTTCCGTGCCACGCGGCTGTAGTGGAGATCAGGTAACGACGTGGATGCGTTCCTCTCAACGGTGCTGGTTCTCGGCTTCTTTGCCCTCTTGGCCTTCGTCGCGTATCGCGCCCGGGCGGCCCGCGAGTATGCCGAGTTCTCGTTGGCCAAGCGGTCCCTGCCCCTGGCGCTGATTTTCGCCAGTCTGTGCGCGACGTATATCGGTCCGGGCTTCTCCCTCGGGTTCGTAGGCCGGGGTTTTCAGAGCGGCCTGCTGTTTCTGTGCGTGGGCCTGGCCTACGGTGCCCAGAACATCCTGGTCGGCCTCTTCGTCGCGCCCCGGCTGCGCTCCCTGGTCGATTGCCACACCCT
>Ga0194125_10009501_pt1 | contig 13478 bp, 3 predicted proteins | sample TA2KigC250mmetaG_FD_148626 | JGI IMG/M metagenome (GOLD analysis project Ga0194125, IMG submission 148626) | Freshwater microbial communities from Lake Tanganyika, Tanzania - TA2015034 Kigoma Deep Cast 250m | ecosystem: Environmental > Aquatic > Freshwater > Lake | place: Tanzania: Lake... | reverse complement strand
CACCTGATAGAAAGCCGGGCTGACAAAAACCGTGCCAAAGCCCCGAAGGGAGGCGGCGGCGCGGGCGCCCGTTTGGCTGCCTGCCCCCAGGCAGGCCACGCCGCACGAGCGAAGTCTCGTGCGGCGCTTAGTTTCTTAGTAGGCGGCCTCCACCTTGCTCGTGCCCTTCAGGCCGCGCAGCCAGATGGTCTCTCCGTCGGCGTCGAGGTCCGTGCAAGGCTGCCCATTGACCGTGACACGCTTGATCGGGGCCGCCTTTGGGTGGCGAAGGCGCAGGCGGATGGCCTCGGGCCGCCTGCGGGCGGGCGGCTCTATGGTCGCCGCGATCCGGCCGGCGTTCACGTCGGAGACGATCTCGTACGCTACGGCGCCGAAGTGCGTGGGCATGTTCCGCACGGCGATCCTCTTGCCCTGCTCGAGCCACGCGCGGGGCGTCGCGCGGGCCAGCCAGAGCGAATCGCCATCCTCCATCACCAGCATGTTCCGCAGTCGTTCGAGGAAGGCCGCCTCCTCGAACGACTTATCGGCCGGCCCGCGCGTCGTGTGCTCGTTGAACGTGTAAGGGCCGACCACGATGTTGACGGCGTACTGGTTGTAGAAGGAGCGGAGGAAGTTGGGCACGTCGTCCCACTGAAGGTGCACGTTTGCCGTGCGCTCGATGCCGCACTGGTAGTACCAGCCGGCGTGGGCGAACCAGTGCTTCTCGGGGTCGTAGCCCGGCGTCCGCATCGGCAGGCGATGGTGTTCCAGGAGCAGGCGATCCTCCAACACGTCAACCAGGCCCTGAGCACGCGGGTGAACGTGGAGCAGGAATCCCGAGAGGTTGATGAGGTGGACGCCGCCGCGAATGGCGTCGGGGTATAGCCCTGGCGTGTGGTCGGGGCTGCCGAACGAGGTGGGGATGCAGCGGCTCGCCGGGCCGCGCATGTAGGGCGTGGGCGGGAGGAACGAGCGGTACGTGCCGTCGCGCACGCGGATGACAGGCGAGAGGAGGAACGACTTGTCCACCGCGGCCCAGATGTCCTTGCCGTATGCCTGGGCCTCTGCCTCGTACCTCTTGGCGAGCTCGGGGTCCAGGTCGGCGATGGCCTCGGCATAGCGGCTCAGGCCGAACCAGTAGTTCGCGTTCGTCTCGTACCACAGCCGCCAGTTCGTGCTGTCCCAGATGTTGTGCGGCGGCAGGAGGCCGTGGCACCAGGCCCGCTCGCGGCCGGGCACATCCTTCAGGTAGGCGTGGCGCTGGCGGATCATCCAGTCGGCGTTGGCCTGGAGCTTGGGAGCGGCCTTGCGGAACCAGTCCTTGTCGCCCGTGAGGAGGTAGTGCTCGACCATCTGCCAGTGGATGACGCCGGGGCCGCCGGCGTGCTGCCAGTCCCACTCGACGCCGCTCATTGCGCCCACGGTATCGGCGAAGAGGCCGTCCATACGCGCGGGCTTCGTCTCGTCGCGTTCGAGCCAACGTGCGAGGCCGTCGCGGGCCGCCTGATGCATGCCCTGGAGGTCGAGGGCGCGAATGATCAGGAACGTCTCGTGGGCGAGCGCATCGTAGGGGAAGTCACGGTGGATGTAGCGCCCCTGGGCGTCCTTCTTGAGGACGCGCAGTAGGTGCCAGGCGCCGCAGCCCCAGGCGTCGGCCAGGCGGCGGTCGGGCACGTCAATCTGCGCGGGCGGCTCGAAGTCGGGCTTCGGGTAGGGCGGCCAGTTGCCGCCGGGGTGCATGGCCTGCATCGCGCCCTCCCAGGTCTGCTCCGCGTGGTCGCGGGTGCGCTGGCGGATGGTCCTGAGGCCGCGTGAGGCGAGTTCCTCCTGGAACTCGCGGGCGCTCGCCGCCTTCGACGCGAAGGCCACCGGCGCAGGCTCGGGCTGGGCGCTCTGCTCCGGAGCGTGGAAGTGCCACACGGCCGGGTTGCCGTGCGAATCGGCATGGGGATTGGCGGCCTGAACGCTGTCCACCAGGTCCTTCGTCAGGTCCCACACGCGGGCCTTTCCCCCTGCCTCGGCGATGGTTAGCTCCACCAGCGTGGTGTCGAACGAATGGTCGCCCTTTGGCCCAACCACCAACGAAACCAGATCGCCGGGCTCGACGGCCAGCTTCGCGGCGCCGAGCGCCTGCGAGCCACTCCGCTCGATTGCCCCGCTGGCCAGCACTCGCGTGCCTGCCTTCGCCCCCAGCGCAAGCCACCACTCGACCCCGTTGCCGCCCTTGGGGTCGGCCCCCGCCACCTTGCCTCTGACCTCGATGGTGCCCTTGATGGGGCTGCGCCAGGTTACGGCCACCGGCCGCGAGGGGCCGGGGTGCATCGCCACGCTGCGGGCGGGGAGGGTGAACGTGCCGGCGGTGACGGCCTTCTCGGACGGGTTGGCGCCGAACCAGGGCGTGGCGTTGCTGCCCCAGCCCCGGAGCGCGGCGTTGCCCGCGATGGCGTCCACCTTCTCGGCCAACAGCTCCCGTGGGACGGCAGCCTCGTGTGCCGGCACGGTGGCCTGACGCCGGGCCGTCGCTCGGACGAAGAAGCCGTACTCGGGGGCCAGGATCGGCCCGGTCTCGAGGTCCGCGGGCAGGAAGGAGAAGCTGCCCGCAGTCGTCCGCACGGTCACGATTGTGCGGTTCGCATCCTCCAGGCGCGCCTGTTGCCGCCAGACTCGCGTGTTCAGCGTCGAGCCCAGGTAGAGGAGAGACAAGGCGATGCCGCGCCGCGCGCCGCCGGCCGCCTTCGATGTCCAAGCCTGGTCGCCGACCAGGCGTGTCCCGTCATCGCCAGTGAGGGGCCTGGCCTTGCCGAGAAGGCCGTTGTAGGCCTCGAGCCGCCCATCGTAGGCCAGCTTCTCAGTGCCGGCCTGGAAGCCCCACTCGATCTCCACCTCCACGAGCTTCCACGTCTGCGGCGCGATGACGCGAACCACAGGGGCCGGGGCCGGCGCGGCGGCGTCCTTGATGGCCACGACCAGGTTGTCCATCGCGCCTTCCGGCCGCAGGGCGTCCACGGCGAAGGCTAACGCCCGGCCGTCGGCGGACGCCTCGGCCTTCGGCGCCGTCCGCATCTCGCCGCCGCGGCGCGACCACCAGCTCGAGCTGTCGCCGTGGGGCACCCAGCGCACCACCAGGTCCTCGGGCCGCGGCACGGCCTTGGCGTCGGCCGGCCACACCAGTTCGACCCGGGTGACTGGCCGCGGCTCCTCCCAGAGCAGGCCACAAAGGACGCCCGACCTCTTGTGCTTGAGGGCGGAGAACAGGAACTCCGTCTCCGGCGGATTGCCGTCGGGCTCGCGGCCCGACTGGTAAAGGTACGCGCTGGGCGCGATGTCGGCTGGTTGGCCGACCAGAGGAGCCAGTTCGCCCCCACGGGCATCATCGGCGGTCTGCATCATCGCAATCCCCCAGAGAATCACGGCAAGTGTTCCGCGCACGGTTGTCTCCCATTATGTTCGAGCGAGGACGCGCTCACTCAGGCTCCGTCCGGCCGATGACGAGGTCCGAGAAGAAAGCGCTCGTGGAGCTGGTTGCCGAGAAGTGCTGAGACATCACGTTGTCCAGGTGGGGCTTCTCGCCGGCGTGGCCGTTGCCCAGCAGGAGGTACTGGGGAGGGCCGGCGTGCTTCGCGCCCCGCTTCAGCTCCCAGTCCTTCACCCACTGCTTGCCGTCGGACGAGCCGTAGAATGCGATCTTGTCCGGCGAAAGGGCGATCTTCACCCAGTTCGGGAAGCAGGGATAGCAGCCGGGGACGGCGCGGCGGCTGGTCGGTGAGCCCTTCCGGTGGCCAACGCCTGAAACGACATAGACGAACTTCCCCTCGCCCGTGCCCGGCGTGGCCTGCACGTATTCGCCGTTGGGCCAGCAGAGGAAGAGGCTGGCGCCCGAAGTGTCCATGCACCCCGTGCCGGGCCGCAAGATGAGGCACTGGGCGGAGACGTTGTCCACCCCCAGCTCCCGCCGCACGTGGGTGTAGCCGTAGTGTGCGCCCTGGATGCACAGGCGGCCGTCGAGCATCCAGGCGCCCGAATGGCCCTCGTGGAGGTCCTTCTGCCACCCGGCGGGAAGCTCGGCTCCCGCGAATGGCTCTGATAGCTCCTTGATGATCTCCTTGGGCCGCGGCAACTCCGAGCCGAGCTTCTCGACCCCAACGGGATAGGCTCCCGGGGCGCTCAGGAGGACCAGGCGCAGGTCGTGCCTCGGCACCCGGACGGCGAAGCGCCCGGCATCGAGGGCAAGCCGCTCGCCCGTCTCGGTGTTCGCAGCCTCGGTCTTGGCGGGGTCGAGGCCCAGGGCCTTCCAGTCGGGCTCGACACCCGCCTGCGTCCCTTCTTCTCCCACATTGCCGAGGACCAGCAGAGCGGCCCCTGGCCTCTGGAAGAGGCTGGCCTTGATGGCGGCGGGGCTGGCCTTGAGGAGCCTGCCGCTTTCCCAGTAGCCGACGAAGCGCACGTCCTTCTCCCAGGGCCGGAAGAGGTTCCGCGCGTGGCGGAGCTGGCAGACCATGCGCGGGTCGCGGGCGCCGAACGAGCCGACGTCCTGGTCGTTGAGCATCGTGAGCATCATCATGCAGCGGGTGTCGGCGGCGAAGGCGGGCGCCTGCCAGTGGGGCGACGACATGCCGATCATCGCCATCTGCCCGAACTGCTTGGCCGGGGTGAACGCGGCGTAGCGGTCGAGGGAGCCGTAGAAGCCGAGGTTGTCGCGGTCGGGGAAGGGGTTGTAGAAGCCGTGCTCGCACGGGGCGAAGATGCCGATGAGCGCGTAGGCCGGCATCATGTGGCCCTGGCAGTGCTGCGAGTCGCGCAGGAAGTTCGGCCGGCCGCTGAGCGAGTGCACTTCCGCCGCCCGCTTCCACCGCTCGCGGTAGACCCAGAGGCCAGAGGAGTAGACGGTGCGGCCGTCCTCGCGGACGAAGCCCAGGCCAAGCTCCTCGTCGTAGACGGGCTTGGGGTAGCCCGTGTCGTCGTAGAAGCCCCCGATGGGCGTGTGCCGCAGCGCCTCAGCATAGGCATGGGTGAGGAAGCTCACGTAGCTCGGTACGCAGTTGACGTACATGATGATGTACTGGTCCCTCTCCTCCCCGTATAGCTTCCGCTGCCACTCCCACTGGCGAACCTCTTTGGCGGAGTCCCACGTGTACTTGTCAATGCCCCACTCACCTCGGAAGACGCGGGCCTCGGGGCGGCCCTTGGGCACGGTGCCCCAATAATGGTAGCCGACGACGGCCTTCTGGCCCCCTTCGAGCACCTTTTCAAGGCGCTCGCGCGATTTCTGCTGTAGCTCAGGCGTGTCGCCGGGGTGCATGAGGTGGGTGCCGCCGCACATGGAGTCGCCGCCGCCGCCGACCTGGATGATGGTAAGCGGCGCATCGCCGGCGATGCCGCCATCCTGAATCCCGCGCCAGCCCTCGGGCAGGGGCTTGGTCGGCCCCGCCTGGAGCGCGAACTCGAGGGTCCGCGGCTCCGTGAGTGTGCTCTCCTTGTCCACCAGGTTGAGCCAGAGGTTCAACGTGTCTCCCTCACGGACGACTTCGACTGCGGGGGCGTCGTCGCGGAGGAGCCAACCCTTGTCGTTGTCGGCGGCATAGCAGAAACAGGTCTCGTGGTCGCCGACCCAGAAGAGCGTGGCGAACGAGGGGGAGCAGGCGACCGAGCGGGTCGTCTCCAGGCTGTCGTAGACCTTTCCCTGCCGCGTGGGCAGGAGGTCGCCGAAGAGACTCGTCCCCTGGGTGTCGCCCGAGGCCGAGTAGAACTTGCAGTAGCGTGCGTCGAGCGGGATGCGCAGCCGCAGCCGGCCAACGGCTGCCGTCTTCGCCGCCGGGCCATAGGTGAGGCGGAAGAGCGTGAAGCCGTCATATTCAGTGACGGATTCGATGGCGATCTTGACTTCGCCCGCCACGAGCTCCGCCTTGCCTCGCACCTCGCCCGGCTTGATGCCCGTGAATCGGAAGGGCGTCTCCACGGCCGGGGCCGCCTCGGCCGAGAGCTGCACCGGCCCCGTCAGGAGCTCTTTGCCTTGCGAGGTGATGCGGGCCGGCAGTCCCGTCGGGGCGAACTGGTAGCTCCGACCCCATGGCTTCACCGCGCTGCCCTCAACGGCGAGGGGGGTGTAGGGCTTGGGGACCGTCTCGCCCGCGCCGCGGGGCGCTTTCATCCAACCGAAGACCCGCTTCTCGAACCAGTCGTCGTGCTCGGCGATGACTTCGCCCTTCGCGCTTGTCACCTTGACCCTGACCGAGTAGCTGCCCTCGGGCAGGCCGGCGGTCGAGTGGCGCCAGGTGCCCCTGTTGCCCGTGAATTCCTTGAGGATTCCCTCCAGCACCGGCTTGCCTGTCTCCTCGCCTTGACGGAAGACCTTGACCTCGGCGGTCGGGGCCTCAACCGCCTGGCCGCTCTTCTTCGCCCAGGCCGTGTAGTCCACGACCACCGCGAGGCGCTCGAGCGACGGCAGAAAGCGGGGGAAGACGTAGACCAGCGGCACCTTGGGCGCGACCCGCTTGACGAATCGCGGCGCGGGCACCTGCACGTCGCGTTCCAGGAAGAACAGCCGCCGCCCCGACGCCTCCGTCGCCTCGACGACGACCCGGTTGAACCGCAGGAGCCGCTCGCCGCGGCCCAGCACGACCTCCTGGGCCTTCCCTGGCTCGACCGTGACCTCCTTTTCGTCTGAGCCGACGGACGCGGCATCCTTGCCCGGTTCGCTCTGGCCCGTGCATTTGACACCGAGCTTGACCCTCTGCGGCTTGTCGGTCGGGTTGGCCACCTCCAGTTGGAGCTTCAGGAGGCCGTCGGCGATGGCCTCGCACGAGAGCAGCCGCACGGCTGCCGACTGCGTGGCGAAGGCCACGTTGCCGCCGACACGGGCGTCGTTGAGCGCGCCGCCGGCGTTCCAGGCCGACCAGTGGTAGCCGGAGTAGGTGCGGTCGAAGTTCATCCGCCACACCTGTCCGTCCTTCGGCGCCTCCTTCGCAATGGCTTTCAGCGGAACGGCCACCTCAGCGACCCAGTGCGTGCCGTCCACTGAGTTCGCGATCCTCGGGTGGCTCTCCCACGAGTTGTGGCACTCGGCGAGCAGCGGGACGAAGCGGGCGTCCCAAAGCGTGCCGATCGAGTTGAACGCGAAGTAGTAGGTCGGGAAGTCGAACTGCTTCAGGTCGTCCTTCGTGCCGGGGGCGATCATCATCTCGACGCAGTCGTCGCCGATGATGCGCAGGTTGTCGTGCAGCGCGCACGCCGCCACGATGGTGTTCGTGTTGGAGTCCACGGACTCCATCGCAACGTAGAGGTGCTCCTTGTCCCAGCAGAGATAGAAGACGGGCTGCTCCTGGCGCATCACGCGGGGCACGCCGCAGGGATATGCCTCGAACATCGTGATGGCCGCGGCGTGCTGCCACTCGCCGGGCTGAAGCCTGCCGTCAATGACGGGCGGCTGCCTGGCGAAGGGGATGGCCAGCTCGGGGTCGCGGAGGGCCTCGGCCGAATTCCCTGCGCCTGCGAAGGCTACGAGGGCGAGGAGCACGCGCATCGTGCTTGGTTTCATCTTGCTTCCTCCAGACGGCTATTCTTGTCCGACAACCAGCTCCCCCATATAGGCCTTTGTCACCCCCGTTGTCCAGCGCTCATCGTTCTGGAAGCCGTCGGCAGGCCCGTCGCCGCCTCGACCGAGGATGAGGAGCCGCGGCGGGGCGGCGTAGTCCTTTGGGCGGGGGAACTCCGCCTCGACGTGCCAGGCCTTGCCATCGAGGGAGGAGCAATAGGCGATGCTCTTCTCGGACAGAGCGATCCTGAGCCAGAGGTCGTAGCGGTTGTCGTCGCCGACGGCGGCCGTCCGCGTCCCGAGCGGAATCCGGCCGGCGCCACAGCCCCGGATGACGAATGTCTCGTCCCCGCCACGGTAGCCTCCGGCCGTGAGGAAGCAATGCCTACCTTTGCCCCAGTAGAGGCCGAGGCCGGGGTTCCAGCCCGTCTCGCAGCCGGAGCGGCCGACCCGCAGACGGACCTGGGCCGTCAGGTTGGCCTCCGAGAGCGGCCGCGCGATCAGGGCGTGCTTGTAGTGCTCGCCCTCGAAGCAGACCATTCCGCCCTCCACGGCGATTCGCGCGGCCGAGACGTGGACGCTCCACGCCTTGTCCAGCTCTGGCCCCTTGAACGAGTCGGCCAGGAGGATTCGCTTCGGCTTGGGCAGCGCGGCGCCCTCGGGCGGATCGAGCGAATGCGGGTTGTTGTCCACCCGCACTCGGCCGAAGAGGCCAGGGAGGTCGGTGTGCGAGGGATGGGTGTCGCGATTGCCAATCGCCTGGACAGAGAGAGTGACGAGCACGGTGCGGCCGGCCCAGCGCTGAAGCGGGACCTCGCGCGGGCGCCAATCGGGTTGCGGCTTCGCCTCCTCCGACCAGACGCGCTGGCCGTTCACGCGGACGGAGAATGCCAGGGGCGGCAGGGTCGGGCGGTTCTTCTCCTGCGGAACAGGGTAGCCGACGTCGAACTTGAGGACGGGGCTGGCCCCGGCGGCCAGGCGAAGCCACTGGTCGGCGTAGCCGCGGTGGCGGCCCGGCCCGATGCTGACCGCGCGGAGTTCCCTGCCTCCGACCTGGGCTGCCATGCAGCGGATAGCGGCGTTGTAGCACCAGAAGCGGTCGGCCACACCCCTGGCGAGGAGATGGCCGCTCGCGCCCTTGAAGTCGCTGCGGAAGCGGCCGTCCGCCACCGCAGGCTCCTCCCACACGAAGACCAGGCCGCCGGGGATCTTCGTGGTCAGCGTCGCCTCGATGCCCGCCTCGAATGGGCCTTCGGTCTCCCACTGGGGCTCACACACTCTCAGACACCTTCGATGGAGGACGACCGTCACCCGCCCAGTGCCTTGCCTGTCCGCAGGGGCATCCAGCTCAACGACGCTGTAGCCCTTCGAGTGGCGAACCGCATTGATGAAGGCGCCTTCGGGCAGGCTGGTGATCCAGAGCCAGCCCTCGGGCCTCGGCGTCTCCAGGAGGAAGGGATACACTCGGTCAGGGTTCAGCCCGATCGGCATGCCATCGCGGTACGCCGCCCAGTCCTGGACTTGCGCTGGGCGGGCCGCACAGCCCCAGCTCTGGCCGATGAAGCGGCCCAGCCTGAGCTTGTGGCCCGACGGGGTAGCCTCGACGAAGGCGTCGCCGAAGGGGAGCTTCCGAAACTCGAATCGCTTGCCGCCCCGGCCGCGATAGCAGGCCAGGGCCTCGGGAGGCCAGCGCCCCGGAGGGAGGTCGTTGAACAGCTCTTCGTCGGCGAAGAGGCGGGCGCGGGCGACGCTCCAGTCGTCTCCCGCCACCAGCGGGGGCAGGGCGCCGATGAGGGCCGACTCCGCCGGGTCGAGCTCCTGGTCCTGCGTCCAGGCGTAGCTGCCCCAGAGGGCCGTGCGGAGCGGGTGGTTCACCTTCGTGCGGATCGAGGCGTGCCTCCTGGGCAGCTCGAAGTGCGTGGCCCCCTCCCAGGTGTAGAAGGTGTGGGCGACGGTCCACTCGGACTCGATCTCGCTCATCACCGCGAGGTCGGGATGCCTGCGCCGCATCTCCCGCAAGGCCTGGGCCTCGCCCATCGGGAAGGTGAGGCCGCCGAGGACCTGTTTCTCGGGGGGGAACTGGTAGCTGTGGTCGCCGCCGAGGATGTCCATGTAGGCGCCGCTCATCCCGTGCGCCTTGCAGTAGCTCCCGAAGTTGCGGGCCAGGTATTCCCTGCCCTCGCGGCTTCCTGGGTGGACCACCCATAGCTCGGCCTCGTCGAGCTTCCTGTAATAGCCGGTCGAGACGGGACGGAAGTGGCCGTGGAACCGCTCGGGCGGCCCGCCATAGTCGGGCGCGAAGGCATAGCCCTCGGGCAGCTCGCCCCGCGAGGCCAGCTCCTTGAGCCGCGCCTCGGTGCCCTTGGGGGAATAGATGAGCACGTAAGGATGGTAGCCCATCCAGCGGAAGCCCTGCTTCTGGAGAGCCGCGACGGCCTCGGGGCTGGGTCGGCGCGCCTTGTCCTTGTAGCGGTGGTCGCCGAAGAGAAGGATGTCGCCGCCATTCCAGTAGAAGAGGAGCAGCCTGGCGGGAGGGATGAGCTCGGCCAGCCGGCGATAGTAGACCTCAGCCTCGGCGGGCGAAGGCACGCTTGTGGAGACGGCGTGGACCGAGCGCACCCAGCGGCAGCGGTTCTCCCAGAGTGGGACGGCTCCCGTGGCCTCCTCGAAGAGCTGGCGATAGCGGCGGGCCGCCGCAGCCCAGTCGGGGAAGACGCCGATCCGCCACGAGAGGGACGCCATGGCGGATGCATCGCGCTCGCGCGGGTCGCGTCCGCCGTGGAGGATCAGGTGGTCCGTCGCCTTGCCGTGGGCCAGATAGAGGTTCCCGACCCCTGAATAGTCCTCCGTCCAGACGGCCAGGCAGCCGTGCTTCCCCTCGACGACGGCGAAGCGCGGCGAGTAGAGGTTGTTGGCCCACCGCATGCAGAAGTCCACCTCGGGTGGGTCGTCGCGGGTGTAGCGCGCCCCGTTGCCCAGGATCACCGCCTGTCCCGCGAGGCCGAGGATAGGCACATCGAGCGAGAGAGGCGTGGACGCCAGGCGAGCGGACGCTCGAAGGACGATCTCACCAGTCCTGCGATCGGCCCGCACCAGGTATCTCAACTCGCTGCCCGCGGGCTCCTGGCAGACCAGCTCCGCCTCGGATCGGCCGGCCGGCTTGAACCTGCATTGCCATCCTTGCCCCGGGCGGCGGCGCGCCGCCTGGGCCTTCGCGTCGTCGGCGTAGTGCGTGGATCCCGCCCGCCAGGCGCGGATGAATGTCCCCCAGTCGTCCGCCGAGGACGCGCCCGACGGCACCTGGCGGAGGGCGGGCCACGGCTCGCATTGAGCAAAGGTCTCGCCGGTGCGGCGGTCCCGAAGGAGCACAACGCCGCCATCCTCGATGACCAGCTCGATGGCGGCGGTCCGCACCGTCAGGCAGCTCCCCTCGAGATGGAACGGCCCCTCCCTCCCCTGCGCCGCGAGGGGCAGAAGGAGCGCTGCCAGGAACGCGACGCTCCCCCGCCGACCGAATGGGCGTTCGCCGAAGACGTTCGTCCGCAGCCCCGGAGTGCTCGGGTGGGTGCTGACTGACGCGACTCTACTCCGGCGAGCGGGTGGCCGCAACAAGGGAGAGAGATGGGGAGACAGGTCAACGCCCGTTGGCGCCGGGAGTTCCGCCGGCCCCACGGTCATGCTGGGGGGTGAGGAACTGTGCCTCCAGGCCACTGAAGCGGAACTGGTCGAAGAACTCGCGCGGAAGAGGACGGACGGCTGTGATCCGGTGAAGGCGGAGAGTGTCGCCTGGGCCCATCGAGGCCAGCAGCTTGCCGTCCGGGCTGAAGCACAAGCTCGTGGCGTCCCCATCGAGGGCCGCAATGGCCTCGCCAGTCGCGACGTCCCACAGACGGATGCCTCCCGCGCCCCGCGCGGTCATAGGGGCCGTCGCCACCGGCTTCAGTGTTGGCCCGCCCAACCGGCGGATCCCCCCCGCGCCTCCAGAGGCGAGGGTCTTCCCGTCCGGGCTGAAGGCCACGCTTCCCCATCCCCCCTTGAGCTTCAGGCGCACCGAGCGCGACGCGAGGTCCCACAGGCGGACCACCTTGTCGGTGCCCGTGAAAGCGAGGGCCGTCCCGTCCGGGCTGAAGGCCATCTCCGGGCAGAAGATCACCTTTCCGGCCTCTGCCGTGTCCTCTCTGAGCGTGGCGCGGAGGGCGAGCGACGGCACATCCCAGAGCAGGATAGTCTGGTCATCGCTGGCGGAGGCCAAGATCTTGCTGTCTGAGCTGAAGGCGATCTGGCGGACGAAGGTCTTGTGCCCTTTGCGGCTGGCTATCGGCTCGCGGGTCTCGGCATTCTTTGCGTCCCAGAGGCCAATCCCGTCGTCCCCGTACGGCGAGGCCAGGAACTCCCCATCAGGGCTGAAGCGGACGCAACGTGCGAAGTACGTCCCAGCACTCAGTGTGGCCTTCGTCTTGCCCGTTGACAGGTCCCAAAGGCGAACCGTCCGGTCGAAGCTGATGGAGGCCAGAGTCTTGCTCTTGGGATGAAAGGCCAAACCGTTGACCTCGCCCCCGTGCCCTTCCAGGCTTGCGCTCATTCTGCCCGTGGCCACGTCCCAGAGGAGGACCTTGCTGTCGGCGCCTGCCGAGGCCAGGGTCCTGCCGTCAGGGCTGAAGCACAGGCTGCCCTCGGCGGCGATGCCGCTCCGGAGGGTCCTGTTCCTCGTCACGTCCCACAGGCGGAGGTTCTTGCCCTCGCCCCCCGAGGCGAGGGCCTTGCCGTCGGGGCTGAACGCCACGCTCGTCAGTCCCACACCTTGCCCTTCCAGGACCATCGTCTCCCCTGTCGCCACATCCCACAGCCTGATCGTCCTGTCGGCTCCACCCGCGGAGGCCAGTGTGGCGCCGTCCGAGCTGAACGCGACGCTACAGACGACGGAGGTGTGCTCCCCCAGCATGGTGATTGGGGCACCCGTCGTGCCATCCCACAAGCGGACCCTGCAGTCCCACCCTCCTGACGCCAGCCACTTGCCGTCCGGGCTGAAGCTCACGGTCAAGACGCGGCCGCCATGCTGTCCCTCGTGGGACGCGATCACCCTGCCCGAGGCAAGATCCCACAGTTGCAGGCTGTCGCCCATGTGTCCGGAGGCCACCCTTCTGCCGTCTGGGCTGAGACTCACGGCGGTCACGCCCATGGGGTCTCCGGGGAACTCCTGGAGGACCTTCTTCGCCGCCACGTCCCACACGCGGAGGTTGCGGCCGCCGAACGCCAGTCTCGTGCCGTCGGGGCTGAAGGCGAGGCAATCGGCGAACCGCTCCTCGAGCCGGTCAATCTCCTTGCGGGACGCCACGTCCCAGATGCGGATGGTCTTATCCACGCTGCTCGACGCGAGCGTTCCGCACATCGGGCTGAAGCTCACGCCGGTGACTTCCGAAGTGTGTCCCTGGAGCGTCGCGGCGGCTTGCCCGGTCGCTGCGTCCCAGAGGCGGACCACGTTGTCGCCGCTGGCCGAGGCGATGGTCTTTCCGTCCGGGCTGAAGCTCAGGCTCCGCACGCGGAACCGGGGGTCCTTGTTGGCCTCGGCCTGCCACAGGGTTCGCCCGCCATTCCTCACGGCCAGGCCCCGCGCGAGCAGGCATTCGTCCGAGCCGGGCCTCAGCAGAGGGGGATAGTCCTCAGGCGAGCCCCCATGGCCCTCGAAGCCGAACGCTCGCCCCGCGACCACGAACGCGCTGACGGTTCGGCCCTCTCGTTCGAGCGCCTTGGCGCGTTCCAGGAGGGCCACCCCGAGCTGAAGCCTGGCCTCGTCGCGTTCGGCCTGGGCGATCCCGCGCTGCCGCTCCGCCTGGGCGCGCTGGTGCCAGGCATAGCCGCCGAGGACGATCATCACGGCGGCGACGAGGCCGACGATGGAGGCGACGGCGCGGAGGCGCCTGGCGCGGCCCTGCTGCCGCTCGCGGTCCCGCTCGAGCTCGCGTTCGCG
>Ga0194125_10009500_pt1 | contig 13479 bp, 11 predicted proteins | sample TA2KigC250mmetaG_FD_148626 | JGI IMG/M metagenome (GOLD analysis project Ga0194125, IMG submission 148626) | Freshwater microbial communities from Lake Tanganyika, Tanzania - TA2015034 Kigoma Deep Cast 250m | ecosystem: Environmental > Aquatic > Freshwater > Lake | place: Tanzania: Lake... | reverse complement strand
TCAGGAAATATCGCTGATGGCGATTTGCGACGGCAAGGATTATTTGTTGCTGCCGCCATCACGCGATCACAAGCGCGCCTTCGATGACAACCAGGGTCCCAACACCGGCGGGATGGGCGTCATAGCGCCATTGGATGATATCAGCGATGAATTGATCGCGCAAGCCGCCGACCAGGTGATTCAACCGGTCTTGAAAGTCTTAGCCGAGCAGGGAAGATCCTTTATAGGCTGCATCTATCCCGGATTGATGATAACAAAGGATGGCTTTAAGGTTTTAGAGATCAACGCCCGTTTCGGCGACCCGGAAGCGCAGGCGGTATTTCCAATATTGAGCGTTGATATACTTGAAGTAATGAATGAGGCCGCTAATGGTAACTTGGGTCAATGGCTGAAGAAGCGCGAATGTATATCCCACCGATGGAATGAAGTTCACAATAAAAATTACGCCGTAACTGTAATCGCAGCCTCCAACGGATACCCCGGTGAATATAAAAAAGGATTTGAAATAACCGGACTGCCAAAAGAGTTGGAAACAATAAAAATCTTCCACGCTGGCACAAAGTATTTAGACGGTCGTCTGTTGACAGCCGGCGGCAGGGTTTTGGCGGTAACCGGTTTGGGCGCATCGTTGGAATCGGCTCGTGAACACGCTTACGAGGCAATCCGGCAGGTCAAGTTCGATGGAATGTTTTATCGTCGAGATATAGGAAAAATAATAAATTGAAAATCCTCATAACCGGCGGGGCAGGATTTATCGGCTCGAACGTTGCCGACGCCTATATCGCCGATGGACATCAAGTTACCATTATAGACAATCTTTCGACCGGCTGCAGAGAATTCATTAATCCAAATGCCTCATTCATCGAAAAGGATATTTGCGATAATGATATCGTCGATATATTCACCGAATGCCGATTTGATGCGGTTCTGCATTTTGCCGCCCAAATCGATGTGCGCAAATCGGTCGCCGACCCGCGCTTCGATGTTCAGGTGAATATCAGCGGCAGTGTGAATATATTAGAAGCGGCTGCCAGGGCCGGCATCAAGAAATTCCTCTTCGCTTCGACCGGCGGCGCGCTCTATGGCGAACAGGATTATTTTCCCGCCGATGAGAAGCATCCGATTAGACCTATTTCACCTTACGGTGTAGCCAAGGCGTCGGTCGAGAAGTATATGTTCTATTATTATGCCCAATATGGTCTGGACGCCGTTGCTTTGCGCCTGGCAAACATCTACGGTCAGCGGCAGAACCCGCTCGGCGAAGCCGGCGTTGTGGCGATTTTCACACATAAAATGCTGCGCGGCGAACAAGCCTATATCCACGGCAGCGGTTTACAGACGCGGGATTATGTCAATGTGTTGGATGTCGTCCAAGCCTTTAGACTGGCGCTGGGATTGAATGGCTTTCACATACTCAACATCGGCAGCGGTATCGAGACCGATGTCATAACGCTCTTCGACGAAATTAATCGACTCACCGGCGGCAGGACTTCCCGGCAGCACAAGTCAGCCGCCGCCGGCGAACAACAGCGCAGCGCTATCGAAAGCCGACTAGCTAAAGAGATGATGGGTTGGGAGCCAAAAATCGACCTCAAAACCGGACTATTGATGACGGTCGAATGGTTTAGGAAACAGTAATGAATTTAGAATTTGGTATTTGAAATTTGGAATTTTATGAGTCGCCGGCAAAGGAAAATTGAGATACTAAACAACGGCGCTGACGAATATCTCGCATTGGATAAAATAATCAGCCGGTCGTTACTCGTCGCTGATATCAAGCGCCTTATTGAACAGATTGCACCGAGCGACATCACGGTTCTAATTTCCGGTGAGAGCGGCGTCGGCAAAGAACTGTTCGCGCGGGCAATTCATCAATTGAGCCGTAGAAACAGCGGACCTTTGGTCACATTAAACTGCGGCGCAATTCCGGAAGGCATCTTTGAGAGCGAGATATTCGGCCACGAAAAGGGTTCGTTCACTTCGGCCGACCGCCAGCGGCAGGGCTACTTTGAAATGGCGGATAAAGGCACGCTCTTTTTAGATGAAATCGGTGAAATGCCGCTCGCCGTGCAGGTGAAACTGCTGCGCGTTTTAGAGACGGGCGCGTTTCTGCGCGTCGGCGGCAGCGATGAACTTGCTGTCGATGTCCGAATTATCGCCGCGACGAATAAAGACCTCGAAAATGAAGTTCTGCGCGGGCGTTTTCGGCAGGATTTATTCTATCGCTTGAAAGCCGTGCATATTACAGTTCCGCCGTTGCGGGAGCGCAGCGAGGATATTCCTATACTAATCGAGCAGTTCGCCCGGGATTATGCTGAACGCAACCAGCACATCGTCCCGACTTTTGAGCCTAAAGTCGTTGAAGTCTTACAGAGGCAAATATGGACGGGCAATATCCGCGAATTGAAGAACTTTGTCGAAAGCGTAATTGCCCTATCGCCATCGCTGACCATCACCTTGGACGACATCTATCGCCGTCTGCCGGTAGAACGGTCGAAATCCAATCTGCCGATGGTTGTTACACGCAGCGTCGAGGAACTCGACCACGAATTGCTGTATCGGACGCTCCTGGAATTGCGCGTGGATATGTCGGTTGTAAAAAACCAATTACAGCAATTAATAATGCAGCGTGACCGCGAGGTAAAATTTGGCTTTACCGGCGCTGAAGAGGTCGAAACCTATACTTTGGACGAAATAGAACGCGAGCAAATTCAGAAAGCGCTCGAACAACATCACGGCAACCGGCGCTCGACTGCACAGGCGCTCGGCATCGGCGAAAGGACGCTCTATAGGAAAATTAAAAAGTATGGAATTATATGAATTATAAGAGAAACTGCCCAGCCTTTAATTCCATCCTTCAGAGTGGGGGAGTGAATCTTTATCGACCGGTTAAGATTGCAATTATCTTTAGTTGGGTTATCTTTTGTTCCTGCGGTGTATATAGTTTCAGCGGGCGCGGCATCAGCGGAATAAAGACCATCGCGGTCGAAGCCTTCGACAATCGGACAGCCGAGTTTGGCATTCGAGAACAAATCGCCGATGCCATCATAACTAAATTACTTACTGACCGCACGCTAACTATAACAAATGCCAGTGCGGCGGACGCTCTGATGCGCGGGACGATTGTCGCCATCGACGATAAACCGCTGACATTTCAAGCCGATGAATCCGTCACTGAACGTCAGATAATTATAACCGTCGAAATTACCATCGTCAAACCTGGTCGTTCAGATCCAATTTGGCAGCAGCGCTTGACAGGGGAAGGACGCTATTCGTTTAAAACCGGCGCGCCGGATGAACGTCAGGCCGGCATTGTTAAAGCAATAGAACAAATTGTGCAGGATTTGTTGAATCAATTAACGAGCGATTGGTGAGTCCTTTAGTGCGTATAATGCGCGACCGGATCCGCCCGGCTGACCTCGACCGCGTTCTGAATTTGCTGACGAACCGCGAACTTATCATCGCACCGGCAGACACGGTTTACGGCGCTTTCGGCAAGGCTTTCGATGCAGAGGTTGCGAACCGTCTGAATAGATTGAAAGGCGACCGGCGCGAGCCTTACGCGGCTTTGTTTGCGAACTTTGAACAACTCGAAGGCACGATTGGCGAATTAGACCTCAGGCGGCGGCGTATCGCCAAAACTTTACTACCCGGTCCGGTTACATTAATTCTGCCTCATTTCAACCGCCTGCCGGCAGAATTCAGGCAGGGTTCGGAGTGTATCGGTGTCAGAGTTAGCAGCGATGCGCTCATACCTGAAATCTGCAGTCGCTTGAATGCACCGCTGTGGGGGAGTTCCGCCAATCGCTCAGGCGGAGTGGATCCGGTCGATTTTTTATCTATTGACAAACGAGTATTAGAAGAAGCCGCATTGGCTTTGGACGCCGGTCCGACGCTTTTCCATCAAGCCTCGACAATCGTGGATTTATCTGCAATGCCTTTTAAGATAAAAAGACCGGGACCTTGGCAGGCGCGCATCGAGCAGACGCTTAAGAAGGCTTTGATGCCGGTGAAAATATTAGTTTTATGCAGCGGGAACATTTGCCGCTCGCCTTTGGCTGCCGCTCTATTGCAAAACTTAATCGGCGATGCTCATAAAACAGGGATTGAAATCGCATCTGCCGGGTTGGATGCGGTTCCCGGTGAGACGGCTTCTTTTATGATGGTTCAAATCGGTTACGAATGGGGCATCGACCTCACCGCTCATCGCGCCCGGATGGCTGCGAGTGAAATTTACAAATCGGTTGATCTCATATTAGCCGCGGCTGTGACTCATCGTGAGCGGATTATCAAGATAGACCCGAAGGCGGTGGATAAAGTCCGGCTGCTCGGCGAAAAAATCGGCGTAGATTCGATACCGGATCCATACGAGCGCGGCGAAGAAGCCTACCGCGCCAGCGCTGAACTCATCAGACAGGCTGTTGAAGCCTGGGCGGAATGGCTCAAACCGGCAAGGTTATAGATTTCGGATTAATGTCAATGAAAATGTCAATATACTTTATGAAATCGCCGGATAATTTGCTTTTAGTTCGCAATGACCGTTTGGGAGACGCTATATTGATGCTGCCGGCATATAACCTGCTGAGAATGAATTTTCCGCAAGCCAAAATATATTTGTGGTTGTCACCAGCCGCCGCGCCGATAGGCGGCGCTGTGGACAGTGTGGATGATGTGGTTATCAGCGCCGATAATAGTCATCGCGAAGTTTTGGATAAAATAAAAAGGCTGCGAATTGACACCGCCTTTTGTTTTCGTCCGACTTTGAGTAATGCCTTAGCTCTCTATAAAGCCGGAATAAGGACGCGCATAGGCACGGCGCGCCGTGGCTATAGTTTTTTGTTCTCACATCGATTTAACATTACGCGTCGTTCGAGCGACCGGCATGAAGCCGACTTAAATCTGGCTCTACTCTCGGCGGCAGGTATAAACGGCGTATCCGATTTTCCAAAAATAAATCTGCCTTCAGCAGCCTATGCCAGCGCTCTGAACCTGCTTGCTGAGGCTGGCGTTGATATTGAGAACGGATATATTATTATGCATCCGGGCAGCGGCGGTTCAGCACGGGAATGGCCGGCGGTATTCTTCAAGCAGTTGGCGGGATTTATTGCCCAAAAATATAAAATTCCAGCGTTAATTACCGGTTTGCTGGATGATTTTGATAAATGCCGGGCTGCCGCGGTTGAAGCAAAACACAACTTTTGCGGCGCCACGGATATCCTGACTTTGGCAGTCCTGCTGAAATCGGCTAAAGTTGTCATCGCCAACAGCACTGGACCGCTGCATATTGCCGTCGCCTTAAAAACGCCGGTCGTCGGATTATATCCACCGGTGAAGGACTGTCTGCCGGCGCGTTGGGGACCTTATAAACACCCGGAGATGGCGCTCAGCCCCGACCTGCCGTTATGCCGTAAATGCCGACCCGGCGATGTGTCAGACTGCCGTTGTATGGAGCAGATTTCAGTCGATGCTGTAGCTGAGCGGACTCAGAAATATTTGTGAAAGATGATTTAAAGGCTATCGCCCTTAAATTACAATCCGAAGGTGGCCGGGCTTTGGTAGTCCAGACCGCCTTTTTAGGCGATGTAGTATTGTTGACGCCGCTTTTAAGGGCTTTGCGCAGGGCTTTTCCCAAGGTCTATCTTACCACATTGACGCTGCCGGTCGGCATGCCGCTAATCGAAGGCTGGGTCGATGAATCGTTGACTATCGACAAATCGAAAGCCGCCACCGAAGAATGGTCAACGATGGGGCAGATAATTAAAGCGGGGCAGTTCGATATAGCCTTAGCATCGCATCGCTCCTGGCGAACCGGACATTTATTAAGGCAGGCTGGAATTCCCTTCCGTATCGGCTTCAGACGCGGCGGCGGACAGTTTTTTCACACGCATAAAGTTGACTATCCATATTGGACTTATGAAGGGCGGCGAAACCTCGAACTACTCAGAGCGCTGGTCGATATAAATGATACTGGTTTGCCTGAGATAAAGTCTTTTATGGAAGATAAAGACCATATAGACAATATATTGGCAAAATTAGATTTAATAGAACACTCATTCATCGTTTGCGCGCCGGCGTCGGTGTGGAAGACAAAAGCCTGGCCGCTGGAATACTATAGCGAATTAGCGCTGACGCTTTGGAACGAATACCGGCTGCCGGTTCTGACCGTTGGCGGAAGCCAAGATAGACCGCTTTGCTCTACTTTAGTAATGAATGACGATTTCAATTTAGCCGGCAGGTTGACTTTGCGTCAGTCAACAGAGTTGATGGCAAGGTCTAAATTCGTCATTAGCGGTGATACAGCGCCGGCGCATTTAGCCACCGCCGCCGGCGCCCGCCAGTTGATTATCTATGGTTCGACTACGCCGCGCTTCGGCTTTTTTCCTCCGACGCCAAGCGCGCGCGCGCTTGGGCGCGAATTATGGTGCCGGCCCTGCACCGACCATGGGCGAAATATATGCCCATTAGGCAACCGTATGATGTGTCTTAAAGATTTAAAACCGAAAATGATAGTTCAAATAACGCAGGATTGGATTTAATATTGATATTTATTGACTATTGAGATGATTTTAAATATATTTAATATTTGGCAAAAATGATGCCGAATAGAATTTACATCGGATATACCGGGTATAAGAGTTGAAAACCCACCTTATTCCTCCTGCAAGCGGGCGGGAGCAGTGGATGGTCAGTAACAAATGAAACCAAAAAAACTAACACCGCGTGCCATTATCATTTTAGTGGTGCTGCTTATCTCCGCCTACTACCTCTATCCAACTCTACATTACAATCAGATGCGGAAGCACGAGGAACGTGAGGCGCAGTGGATTGCGCTAAAAATGGGCGTTTCATACCCATTTGTCATAGAAGGTCTTTACCGCGAAGATGCGATGTTGCTGGATCGGCTGCATTCGGCGACCGATATCGATCCCGTCACGAAAAGCGAGATTGAAACCCGCGTTCACAACCTCCAAACCAACCTGCAGGAGAAGATGATTAAAGTCCGCAAAAAAGCCATCAAGCAGGGGCTTGACCTGCAAGGCGGGATGCACTTAGTGCTTGAGGTCGATGTCGTTCAACTGATGCGCAATTTGGCGCGTCAACGGGATACCCGGCTGGATGGAATTTTTGCGCAAATCGAAAAGGAACTCAACGCCAAGCCTCAGCTGAACTTTGAAGAGGTCGTTACTTCGATCTTCGACGCAGAACAGGTCAAACTCTCGCAGTATTACGGCGAGCCGGGCGAGTCCAACGCGACGGTCATCGGCTACATCTCCAAACAAGCCGACGACGCTATCAATCGCTCGCTGGAAATTCTGACCAACCGTATCGACCAATTTGGCGTCTCTGAGCCTTCGATAGCCAAGCAGGGTAACCGTCGGTTAGTTTTAGAATTGCCGGGCGTGCAGGACCAGTCGCGCGCCCGTGATTTAATCGGTCGAACCGCGCTGCTCGAATTTAAACTTGTCGCCGAGCCGGAGAAAATCCAGCAGACTTTGCAAGCCATCGACAAACGCCTTGCCGGCGCGGCAGCCAGCGCCGAAGCGGAAGCGCGATCCGACACCGCTGTGGCAGCAGGTCAGGATACGGCTGAAGTAATGGACTTGACCAAAACGATGGCCGGCGACACTGAGACAGCGAAATCTGATACTTCAGCGGTCGAATTGGAAACCGGCGCGACGCCTTTCAGCGGACTACTGCGCGGCATACGCGGCGATATTGCAATTCCGCCTGAAAATTCACGCGCTGTGCGTAGTTATTTAACCGACCCGCGCGTCTTAAACATCATTCCGCCGGGCTACCAGTTTCTTTGGTCGGCTCAACCGGAATTAGCCGGCGACGGCAAGCAGTATTATCTGTTGTATTTAGTCAAGAGTGAATCGGAGATAACCGGCGCTTCGCTTGCCGACGCCCGTGTAACCATCGGCGGCGGCGGAGACAATTTCGGCGGCGCCGGTAAACCGATTGTGAACCTGACGCTCAACCGACAAGGCGCCAGAAAGTTTTCACGGGTTACCGGCGCCAACATCGACAAACGGCTGTCCATAGTTCTCGATAACAAAATCTATATGGCGCCGGTCATCCGTTCAAAAATTCCCGATGGCAGGGCTATCATCGAAGGCACAGCCGATGTCGAGGAAGCCAACGACTTAGCCATCGTGCTGCGCGCCGGCGCTTTACCGACCAGCGTGGTCATCGAAGAGGAACGCACCGTCGGCCCTAGTCTGGGTATGGATTCAATTAAAAAAGGACTTACTTCGGCATTTATCTGCGCAGGTTTAATCATATTTTTTATGATTTTATATTACAGCCTGTCTGGCGTAATCGCGAATGTCGCTTTGCTGATGAATATCGTGCTGGTTTTTGCCGGCTTGGCTTTGTTTGGCGCAACGGGTCTTGGCGCGACCTTGACGCTGCCGGGCATCGCCGGGCTGGCTTTGACGGTTGGAATGGCGGTGGACGCCAATGTCCTTATATTCGAGCGCATTCGCGAAGAATTGGAAACCGGCAAGACGGTCTATCATTCCATCGCCGCAGGTTATGAACGCGCCTTCGTTACAATTCTGGACTCCAACTTGACGACGCTGCTGACCGGCATCGTCCTGCTGCAATTCGGCACCGGGCCGTTGCGCGGCTTTGCTATTACTTTATCGATCGGCTTGGTCGCCAATCTATTTACAGCGGTGTTCGTGACCCGGCTCATCTTCGACTGGTGGACCAGCCGCCGAACCATCGCCCGACTTAGCATATAAAGGTTGATTACCAATGAAATTAATCGGAAAAACTAATATCGACTTTCAAAGGGTGCGTCATCTTTGGATGACTCTATCCGGTATTCTAATTATTGTAGGTCTGGCGAATGTTATCCTGCGCGGCGGGCCGAATTATTCAATCGATTTCACCGGCGGGCTTTCAGCGCTTTTACGTTCGACGGCGCCAGCCGGGCAGGAACAAATAAGCGAAGAAGTGATGCGCAACTCGCTCGAAAAGGTCGGTATTGAGGGCGCTGAAGTCAAGACCAGCCGCTCGACCGAAGGCGAAGATCTTTTGCTTCGTATGAAACAGCAGGGGCGCTATAAACCACCGGAAGCCTTCATCCGCGCCAAACTAGATGAAAAGTATGCCGGCGTCTGGCATATCGTTCCCGATGACCAACTTGATTCAGAATGGCTTAAAGAACTTACCGGCGTTAGTTATGTGGCCATCGCCACTGAAATTCAAACCGATGCACTAAAAGAATTGTTGAATTCCGTCGATATCGATAATCCTTCGATAGCCGCGCACAAGTTAGAGTCAGGCGATTCGATATTCATTCTATCCGGCGAAGGGCGCGATGCCATCAGCCGGCTGCTGAAAGTATTACGGTCGGATTATCCGGATTATCATTTCGAAATTCGTTCCATTGATTTAGTCGGACCCCGCATCGGCGCCGAACTGCGCGGCAAAGCGATTTTAGCGATTATCGCTTCGTGGGTATTAATCATCCTCTACTTATGGTGGCGGTTTGATTTTATCTTCGGGGTTGCGGCTGTTATCGCCCTCATCCACGATGTGTTAGTAACTTTCGCCGTGATGAGTTTCTTCGACTTCGAAATATCGATGACCGTCGTCGGCGCCTATCTGACATTGATAGGATTTTCCGTCAACGATACTATCGTCGTATTTGACCGGATCCGTGAAAATCTAAAGCGCTTTCGCGATATGTCGCTCAAAGAAAACATCAACTTATCGATTAACCAAAACTTGGCGCGAACGCTAATTACTAACGGGACAGTGTTGGTCGTGGTCGCAGTGCTGACGGTTTTCGGCGGCGAAGTTCTGTTCACTTTTTCGCTGACGATGTTAATTGGCTGTTTTGTGGGGACATATTCATCTATCTATATCGCCGCGCCCATTCTCATCGACTATGTCGAGAGAACAGGAAGACCGATTGGGCGGAAGATGAAGGGCAAGTAGCGCCAGATTTGATTTAAAAGGAATTTACTTATGCCCGTTACAGTCGTCGTGGGTGGACAATGGGGCGATGAAGGCAAGGGCAAAATTGTCGATATTTTAGCCCAGGACGCCAACATAATCGCCCGCTATCAAGGCGGCGCAAATGCCGGACATACCGTCGTTTATAATGGACGCAAATATGTCTTGCATCTGGTGCCTTCAGGTATTTTAAATGCGCGGACTATCTGCGCGCTCGGCGCCGGCTGCGTCATCGACCCGGCGCGGCTGCTGGATGAAATCGACGGATTAATCTCGGCAGGCATAAATGTTGACGGTCGGCTGTTTATTAGTCATCAGGCGCATCTAATACTACCTTATCATAAGATTTTAGACGCCCTAAATGAAAAGCGCTTAGGCGATGGCGCGATCGGCGTTACGGGACAAGGCATCGGACCGGCTTATACCGACAAATACAGCCGTTGCGGCATTCGAATGGTCGATTTGTTGGACAAAGATACATTTATCGAAAAAGTGAAGGTTAATGTCGAGTATAAAAATAGGATAATCAAAGAATTATATAATGAACCGACCATAATCTCGGATAGTATTGTCAGCGATTATTTAGGGTATAGAGAGCGATTATTACCGCTGATTAAAGATGTTTCGGTCTTATTAAACAGCGCGATTGCCGACGGTAGAGTAATTATCTGTGAAGGCGCTCAAGGCACGCTTTTGGATATCGATTGGGGGACATATCCTTATGTAACTTCGTCGCATTCGACAGCCGGCGGCGCCGTTATTGGTTTGGGCATCGGACCCACCAGAATCGATAAGGTTCTCGGCGTTATCAAAGCCTACACGACGCGGGTTGGGAAAGGGCTATTTCCGACGGAATTTGAGGCTGAGATGCAGTGCCGCATCCGCGCCGCCGGGGCTGAATTTGGCGCGACGACCGGCCGGGCGCGGCGCTGCGGCTGGTTCGACGCCGTCATCACCCGCTATGCGGCGCGCTTGAATAGTGTGGACAGTTGGGCATTGACCAAATTGGATGTTTTATCGCAACTAAAGACGCTCCAAATTTGCGTTGCTTATGAATATGAAGGTCAAAGATACGAACAATTTCCACCTGATATGCGCATCGTTGAGCGGGGCAAACCAATTTACGATGAATTAGAGGGCTGGAATGCGCCAATTGACGAAGTTCGCAGGTTGAGCGGTTTGCCGAAGCCGGCGCACAAATATATCGAACGCCTGGCCGAGTTGACCGGCGCGCCGATTGAGATGGTTTCGGTGGGCAGAGAACGCGGGGAGACGATTTTTATAGAATAGAATTTCTAAATAGTTAATATGGACATTATGGATGATATAGACGCGTGAACAGTATACTTAGGGGGTGTAGCTCAGAAGGTAGAGCACCGGCCTTTTAAGCCGATGGTCGTGGGTTCGACTCCCGCCACCCTCACGGGTGGCTTTGGGCTTTAGGCTTTGGGCTTTAGGCTTTGGGCTTTAGGTTTAGATATTAACATTTATGCTGAGACTTTGTTACATTATATTTGTAGTGATTAAGAATCATAATTTCACTTTCTCCTCTTGATAAAATCCCCAAAACCTAATCCCCAAAGTCTAAAGCCTAAAGCCTAAGCCCAAAGCCCGGAAATATTCTCAACCCCAGAATCTATCTGGGATTTTTCATCAGAGTTGGCTTTGACGCGTCTTTTATCCAAACCTGTCGTCGGGTGGATAGCCTACGATTTTGCCAATTCGGCATTTGCGACGACGGTATTAGCGGTGATTTTCAACCGTTATTTCGCTGAGGTCGTAGCCGGCGGGTCGACCGGTTCGAGCGTCCATTTTCTATTTTGGGAATGGCGTCTGCCGGGCGCAACGATATGGAGTTATGTCGTATCGATTTCGACGGCTTTGGTGGCGTTGTCTTCGCCATTGCTTGGCGCGATCGCCGACAGCGCCGGCTGGAAGAAGCGGCTGTTAGTATTATATTGTTATTTTGGAGTGTTGTCAACTTGTGGATTGATTTTCGTGCAGCAAGGCGATGTGGCGCTTGGCGCGGCGCTATTTATCGGCGCTAACTTTGGTTTTGCCGGCGGGAATGTTTTCTATAATGCTTTTCTGTTAGACATCAGCGACCGCAGCAGTTACGGGCGTATTTCCGGCGCGGCTTGGGGCATCGGATATATCGGCGGCGGTTTATGTCTGGTGTTGAATTTAATAATGCTGCAGAAGCCCGAATGGTTGGGTTTCGAGGCCGGAACTTTCGGCGTCGGCGAATGCGTATTAGTCGCCGGTCTTTGGTGGGGATTATTCGCTCTGCCAACGGTCTTCTGGCTGAAGGAAAAGTCGCCGCGTAGGGAGCGTCTTCAGGTTTTTAAACTTGCCCGCACCGGCTGGAGCCGTATTCTATCCACTTTTCGGCAGATGCGGCGCTATAAACATCTAACTCGATTTCTGCTGGCATATATATTATTCAACGACGGCATCGAAACTATAATTGTAATGGCTTCTATCTTTGGGGCTGAAGTTGTCGGTTTGAATGCGGCTGAACTTATTGTATTTTTCCTCGTCATTCAAGGCACGGCTTTTGTCGGAGCGTTTATTTTTGGCTGGCTCGCCGACATTATCGGCAACAAGCGAACTTTGATAATAACATTAACGGTGTGGCTGGGAATAGTCGTGTGGGCATATTTTTTAGGCTGGCTGGTCAATCTGAAGACCGACTATTATATAATGGGCATATTAGCGGGCATAGTGATGGGCGGCAGCCAGGCAGCGGCACGTTCGATGCAGGCTTTGTTCACACCGGAGCAGAAAGCGGCAGAGTTCTTTGGATTTTTCGCTCTCAGCGGTAAGGTGGCTGGCATTTTCGGACCGCTCATCTATGGCACAGCGATTGCCATCACCGGCGACGTTCAACGCGGCATCCTGGCGGTCGGTATGTTCTTTCTGGTCGGACTGTCGATATTATTGACAGTCAACGAGCGGAAAGGTATTCAAACCGCTCAAGAAAATATTGCTGATTTCTAAAATAACCTGTTGACATAGCGATTGTCTTATTGTATATTGTCAAACATAAGACGAAAGAACTTCAATGAATAAAAACATTAACGAAATACCGCTGCGGATTTTAGTCGTGGACGACGAACCTCCAATCGGCGAATTTTTAGATGAGTTTCTTTCAGACAAAGGTTATGAGGTTTTTTATACCGACAACGGCTACGACGCTATCAGATTTTTAAAGCACGTTCGACCGCATATCGTTCTATTGGATATCCGAATGCACGGAATGAGCGGGCTTGAAACATTGGCTAAAATCCGCGAAATCGACCCTAAAGTCGGCGTTATGATGGTGACGGCGATGGTCGATGAGGAGATTGGCCGGGAAGCCTTGCGATACGGCGCGGTGGATTTTATCCCCAAACCCATCGATTTCGACTATCTCGAAACAAGTCTTCTAACTAAATTATCCGCAATGCTCGAAGAATAAAACTTTAGAATCTAATAAAAGTTAAGCGGACATTCTCTTCCACATAT
>Ga0194125_10009497_pt1 | contig 13482 bp, 12 predicted proteins | sample TA2KigC250mmetaG_FD_148626 | JGI IMG/M metagenome (GOLD analysis project Ga0194125, IMG submission 148626) | Freshwater microbial communities from Lake Tanganyika, Tanzania - TA2015034 Kigoma Deep Cast 250m | ecosystem: Environmental > Aquatic > Freshwater > Lake | place: Tanzania: Lake... | reverse complement strand
GGGGCCGAGTTGGTATAATGAGGTGATTTTTCAAGGAATCCCAACAGGACAAGACGATGCTGATCGACATTGACCGCCTTCCGAAGGAAGGACTCCGTCTGTCCCGGGACTTCGAATTCGCGAGCCTGGATCTGGTCGATGAGAACGCCGTCGTCCTCGAACCTGTCCACGCCGAGGTTTTTATCAGACTGGTCGGCGAGGAGATCTTCGTCGACGGGCAGGTTTCGGTCCGCCTGAGCTTCGTTTGCGCGCGCTGCCTGACGCCGTTCGAGTTCCCCGTGGCCAGCCGTTTCGACCTCGTCTACCTCCCCGAGGAGCTCGACCCCCTGTCCGACAGCCTGTCCGACGAGGAGATCGACAAGATGTACTACAGCGGCCGCCAGCTGGACCTGCGGGCTGTCGTCCTCGAGCAGCTGAACCTGACCCTGCCGGGAAAGCCCCTGTGCGCGAACGACTGCGAGGGCATCTGCACCGTCTGCGGCGAGCTCGTCCGCACCGGGAAGTGCTCGTGCCTGGTCAAGGAGCCCGATCCGCGCTGGAGCAAGCTCAAATTCACGGTGAGAGATAAGAGATAAATGCCAAACCCAAAGAGAAGACATTCTCCGACGAGAAAAGGGAAGCGCCGGGCCCACGACGGCCTCACCCTGCCTGCCTTCTCGATCTGCTCCCATTGCGGCAATCCCATGTTGCCGCACCGGGCGTGCCCCGATTGCGGGCACTACAAGGGGCGGCAGGTCACGGAAGGCTCCAAAGACTGACCCGGGGTCCCGTTCATGAAGATCGCCGTCGACGCGATGGGGGGGGATTTCGGCCCCAAGGCCACGGTCCCGGGCGCCGTCCGGGCCGCCCAGGACTTCGACCTCGAGGTTCTCCTGGTCGGCATTGAGCCCCTCATCCGCAAGGAGCTCGACCGTCAGGGGCTTTCGCGGGGCCGGGTCACGGTCATCGACGCTCCGGAGGCCATCGGCATGAGCGACGGCCTCCTGGCTTTCCGGAAAAAGAAGGCCTCCTCCATCCGCGTCGGGGCCCAGCTCGTCAGGGATGGCCGGGCCGACGCGTTCGTCTCCATGGGCAACACGGGGGCGGTCGTCTATATCTCGCGCGAGGTCATGGGGGCCCTGAAGGGGGTCGACCGGCCGGCCCTGGCCCTGCTCGTCCCCGGCCTGGCGGGGCCTACGCTGCTCATCGATGTCGGGGCCAACGCCAACTGCCGGCCTCACAACCTGGTCCAATTCGCGGTCATGGGCAAGATCTTCATGGAAACGGTCGTCGGGCTCCCCGACCCCCGGGTGGGGCTGATGAGCATCGGCGAGGAAAAAGGCAAGGGCAACGAGCTCGTCCGGGAGACCTTCGATAGGCTCCAGGCGTCCTCCCTCCGCTTCATCGGCAACGTCGAGGGCAAGGACCTCTACTCCGGCGCGGCCGACGTCGTCGTCAGCGACGGCTTCACCGGGAACGTGGCCCTCAAGGTCTCGGAGGGCGTCGTCGAGAGCATGGTGTCCATGGCCCGGCGGGAGATCACCAAGAACATTTTCGCCAAGCTCGGCTACCTCCTCATGAAGAGGCACCTCAAGAAGATCTACAAGAAGGTGGATTATTCCGAATACGGCGGGGCCCAGCTCCTCGGGCTCAACGGCGTCTGCATCATCGGCCACGGGCGCTCGAGCCCCGTCGCCGTCCGGAACGCGGTCGCCCGGGCGCGGGAATTCGTCGTCAACCGGGTCCAGGAGAGGATCCAGGACGAGATCCTGCGCCACGGCCTGGCCCTGGAAGGAGCCGGCGCATGAAACGCTTCGAAGGACGGGTGTCGATCGTCACCGGGGCTTCCCAAGGGATCGGCGAGACGATCGCCCGGGAGCTGGCGGCGGAGGGGGCCGCGGTCGTCCTCGTCGACGTCCTCGAGGACAAGCTCGAGAGGGTCGCCCGGTCCATCGCGGAAGAGGGCGGCCGGGCCGAAGGACATGTCGCCGACGTCTCCGATACGGCGGCGGCCCAGAAGGTGGCCGAGGCCGTCGTGGCCGCCCACGGCCGGATCGACCACCTCGTCAACAACGCCGGCATCACCCGGGACGCCCTTCTCATGCGGATGAAGGAGGAGGACTGGGACGCCGTCCTCCGGGTCAACCTGAAGGGCATCTTCAGCTTCTCCAAGGCCGTCGTCCGGCCCATGATCGGGGCCAAATACGGCCGGATCGTCAACATCGCCTCCGTCGTCGGGCTCATGGGCAACGCCGGCCAGGCGAATTACGCGGCCTCCAAGGCCGGGGCCGTCGCCTTCGCCCGGTCCCTGGCCCGCGAAGTGGCCGCCCGGGGGGTGACCGTCAACTGCGTCGCGCCCGGGTACATTCAGACGGCCATGACGGAGAATCTTCCCGAGGACGTCAAGAAGGCGTTCCTCGATTTCATCCCCATGAAAAAATTCGGCCTTCCCAAGGACGTGGCGTCTGCTGTAAAATTCCTTCTCTCCGAGGACGCCTCGTACATCACCGGGCAGGTCATCAGCGTCAACGGCGGAATGTATATGTAAGGAAAAGGAGGACACAATGGAAAGAGAAGAGCTGCTCAAGAAGGTCAGGGCCATCGTTTCCGACAAGTTGAGCATCAGCGAGGAGCAGGTCACCGAAGACGCCTCCTTCATCGACGATCTCGGGGCGGACTCTCTGGACACGGTGGAGCTGGTCATGGCCCTCGAGGACGAGTTCGGTCTCGATATCCCCGACGACCAAGCCGAGAAGCTGACCACCGTGGGCAAGGCCCTCGACTACATCGTCGGCCACGCCAAGTAAGCCTTTCGCCCTGGTCTCTTCCGGATCGATCGACAGAATGATGAAGAGGGAGAGTTGTCTGGAACGGCGCGTCGTCGTGACCGGCATCGGGCTTGTGTCCCCGCTCGGGGTGGGGACGGACAAGAATTGGCGGGCGCTCCTGCGCGGTGAGAGCGGGATCGGACCGCTGACCCGCTTCGACACCTCCCGCCACGCCACCCGGTTCGGCGGCGAGGTTAGCGGCTTCGACCCCCTGCTGTTCATAGACCGCAAAGAGGTCCGCAAGATGGACCTCTTCGTCCAGTTCGCCATGGCCGCGGCCCACCTCGCCGTGGAGGATTCGGGCATCCCTCCGGCCGACCTCGAGGGGGAACAGACCGGGACCTACGTCGGCTCGGGCATCGGCGGGCTCGGCTCCATCGAGGAGACCCACAAGGTCATGCTGGAAAAGGGGCCGGAGCGCGTCTCGCCCTTTTTTCTCATCCAGACCATCATCAACGAAGCCTCGGGCCAGATCTCGATCCGTTACAAGGCCAAGGGCCCGAATTCGGCCACGGCGACGGCCTGCTCTACGGCGACCCACGCCATCGGCGATTCCTTCCGGATGATCGCCCGGGGCGACGCGGACGTCATGATCGCGGGCGGGGCCGAGGCGCCTCTGACCCCGCTCAGCGTCGCCGGGTTCAACGCCATGAAAGCCATCTCGGAACGCAACGATGCCCCTCAGAAAGCGTCGCGTCCCTTCGACGCCCAGCGGGACGGGTTCGTCATGGGCGAGGGGGCGGGGATCTTGATCCTCGAGGAGCTCGGGAGGGCCCTGAAGCGCGACGCCCGGATCTACGCCGAGGTCGTCGGCTACGGGATGACCAGCGACGCCTACCACGTCGCGGCCCCGTCGCCCGACGGGGACGGCGCCGTCCGGGTCATGCGGCGGGCCATGGAGGACGGCGGGGTCCGGCCGGAGGACGTCCAGTACCTCAACGCCCACGGAACGTCGACCCCGTTCAACGACAAGACCGAGACCATGGCCATCAAGAAGGCCTTCGGCGTCCACGCCTCGCGCCTGGCCGTCAACTCGACGAAATCCATGACCGGCCACCTCCTGGGGGCGGCCGGTGGCCTGGAGGCCGGCATCACCGCCCTCTGCCTGTTCCATCAGATCATGACCCCGACCATCAACTACGAGTTCCCCGACCCGGAATGCGACCTGGACTATGTTCCGAACGAGGCCCGGAAGGCCGAGATCGTCCACGCCATCAGCAATTCCTTCGGTTTCGGCGGGACCAACGGCTCGCTGCTTTTCAAGCGCTTCGAATAGAGGCCGAAACCCCGTCCGCGGTCCGGAAAGGAGCGACACATGAACATCCTCGTCTTCATCAAGCGGGTGCCCGACACGGAGTCCAAGATCCGCATCCGGCACGAAACGAAAGCGATCGTCGAGGAGGGGCTGAATTTTGTCATCAGCCCTTACGACGAGTTCGCCATCGAGGAGGCCCTCCGGCTGCGGGAAGCCCATGGCGGCGTGGTCCGAGTGGTCTCCGCGGGCAAGGACGAGTCCGTCGCCGTGCTGCGCAAAAGCTTGGCCATGGGCGCCGACGAGGCGTTCCTGATCAAGGACGCCGCCCCGGAAACGTACGACGGGCTGCGGACGGCCCGGATGATCGCCCGGGCCGTGGAGCGCAAGTTCCCCGGGACCGACCTGCTCCTGTTCGGGAAGCAGTCCGTGGGCGCCGACAACAGCCAGGTGCCGGCCATGGTCGCCGAGCTCCTGGGCCTGCCCCAGGCGACCGTGGTGACCAAGCTCGAGGTGGCGCACGGCGCCGCGACGGCCTGCCGCGAGATCGAAGGAGGGGCGGAGAAGGTGGCCCTTTCCCTTCCCGCCGTCGTCTCCGCCCAGAAGGGGCTGAACGAGCCCCGCTACGAGACCCTGAAGGGCATCATGGCCGCCAAGAAGAAGGATATCCCCGTGGTCACCCTCGAGGAGCTGGGGTTCGGGGCCGATGATCTCGCGCCGCAGGTCGAGATCATCGGCCTTGACGTCCCGGCCGCGCGCCAGTCCGGCAAGGTCCTGCAGGGCGACCCGGCCGACACGGCCCGCGAGCTCGTCGCCCTGCTCCGCAACGAGGCCAAGGTCGTTTAATAAGGAGAGAGACGATGATCGCCGTATTCATGGAAACGCGGGACGGAAAGATCAAGAAGAGCTCCCTCGAGGCTCTCTCCGAGGCGAAGAGACGGGCCGCCGAGCTCGGCGGCCAAGCGGTCGCGGTCCTCGTCGGGTCGGGGGTCGAGGGCCTGGGTTCCGGCTCATTCGCCGCGGGAGCGGACGGGGTCTATGTCCTCGACAGCCCGGCCCTCGCGGATTATTCGGCCCAAGGCTATGCGCTGGCCCTGGCCGAATGGGCCGCGGAGGCGCGGCCGGCGGCCGTTCTCTTCGCGGCCACGGCCATGGGCCGGGACCTCGCGCCCAGGGTCGCGGCCAGGCTCGGGGTCGGCCTGGTCTCGGACTGCACCGGCGTCGCCGTGATGAACGGGAAGCTCGAGTTCACGAGGCCCATTTACGCGGGCAAGGCCGTCCTCACCTGCTCGCTGAGGTCCTCTCCCCAGCTGGCCACCCTCCGGCCCAACGTGTTCCCGCTCGGTGAAGCCGTGCCCGGGGCCGGGGAGGTCGTCCGCAAGGATGTTGTCGTCCCCGACGGGGCGGTCAAGGGCCGGGTCACGGAGGTCCTGAAGGAGGAGAGCTGCGAGATCGACGTCACCGAGGCCGAAGTGATCGTTTCCGGAGGCCGGGGACTCAAGGGCCCGGAGAACTTCGCCCTTCTCCGGGAGCTGGCCGCCCTCTTCCCCCGGTCCGCCGTCGGGGCCTCGCGCTCGGCCGTCGATTCCGGATGGATCGGCCACCAGCACCAGGTCGGCCAGACGGGCAAGACCGTTTCGCCCAGCCTCTATTTCGCCGTCGGGGTCTCCGGGGCCATCCAGCACCTGGCCGGGATGTCGTCCTCCAAGGTCATCGTGGCCGTCAACAAGGACCCCGAGGCGCCCATCTTCAAGGTCGCCGACTACGGCATCGTGGGCGACCTGTTCCAGGTCGTCCCGCTTCTCGCGCAAGAGCTCAAGAAAGCTCTCGCCGAATAGCCCCGCGCCTCGCGGGCGGAGACGACCTCTGAAGCCGGGGCCCCAATAGCCGTCAACGGGAGGCGTCGTCGGGTGTCCCCGGCAGGAGCTCGAGCAGCAGCCGGTTCTTTTCGGAGCGGGTCTCGCCGACGCTGGTGACGAAAATGGCCGGGTCGTCCATGACCGGGCACTTGTTCTCGCAGATCCCGCACCCGATGCACAGCTCGATGTCCACGACCGGGCCTTTCTGGACGACGACCCGCCCGTCGGCGAGGTGGGCCTCGACGTCGACGAGCTTGATGGCCTTGGGCGACACCGGGCAATGTTCCTCGCAGACGATGCAGGGTTTGCCCAGGACGTAGGGGATACAGCGCTCCTTCCGGACCCAGGCCGTGCCGATCTTGACCTCGCCCTTCTCCTCGATGGTCAGCTCTTTGATGGCCCCCGTCGGGCAGACCTGCGTGCAGAGCGAACAATAGTACTCGCAGTAGCCGATCTTGGGGACCAGGACGGGCGTCCAGAGGCCCTCGGGGCCGGCCTCGGCGAGGGCCGGCTGGAGGCCGTTGGTCGGGCAGGCCCGCATGCACTGGCCGCACTTGACGCACTTGGCCAGGAAACCGGCCTCGGCGAGCGAACCCGGCGGCCGGATGAGCTTGGGGGAGGCCCGATCGCGGAACGGCGTCAGGCGGAAGAAGGGCACGGCGAAAAGGCCCAGGAAGGTCGACAGAAGGACCTTGCGGCGCGACAAGTCGACGTTGGAGACGTTGGTCGTCTTTTCCGCCGCGGCCCCGGCCGGGAAGCCGATGGCTGCGGTCGGGCAAATGGCCGCGCAGGTTTCGCAGTAGACGCACTCGCCGCTCTTCCACTTGTCGTTGGGGAAGGGCTGGGCCTGGGTCTGGCAGTGCTGGGTGCAGAGGCCGCACTCGATGCACTTCCCGGGGTCGATCCGCAGCTTGAAGAGGTTGACGCGGGAGAGCAGGCCCAGCAGGGCTCCCGCCGGGCACAGGTACCGGCACCAGAAACGCTCCTTCCGGGCGTTGAGGGCCAGGGCTCCCAGGAACATCAGGCCGATGGCGAACCCCTGGACGAACGTGGCGTTGAGGGACCAGTTCTCGAGGAAATGGGACACGGACCGTCCGACCGAAACGAGCCCCAGCCCGTAGATGACGCCGTTGAGGCTCGAAAGGCCCTGGGCCAGGATCGGGAAGACGGCCGTCGACAGCGACCGGGCCAGGAAGGAGAAGGGGTCGAGGTATCCGGCCAGGTTCAGCCCGAGGAGGGCGCCGGCCAGGACGGCGAACAGGATGAAATACTTCCACGCCAGGCTCGCGCTCTCCTCCTTGGGCGGCCGCAGGAACTTGGTCCGCTTGAAGGCGAAGGAGGCGAACTGATGGACCGAGCCCAGCGGGCAGACCCAGCCGCAGAAAACGCGCCCCAGAAGGACGGTCGCGACGACCGTGACGAGGGCGAAAGCGAACGAGGCGACGAGGACCCGGGCCGAGACGATCGTGACCAGGGCCAGCAGAGGGTCGAAATGGAAAAAGCGCTGGACCGTCGAGCCGATGTAATCCTCTCCGGTGTAGCGCGCTCCGATGAGCAGATAGAGGAAAAGGGCGAAGAACCCGGCCTGGCTGGCCATCCGCAGGCGTTGGAGGGCCCGGTATTTCTTAGATCTTTCTTTTATCAATATTCAGGCCCTCCAGGTCGATGCGCCCCAACCCCCGCTCGCGCGCCATGCGCAGGTAGGGGACGTCTTGGGGAGCGAGCTCGAAGAAGGACGCGCCCATGGCGTCCACGGCCGCCGCGTCGACGCCGGCCACGACCGTCTCCCGCAGCTCCGTGTCCGAGATCCGTCCCCCCTGAGGGCCGTTCCGGACGAGGATCCGATAGGCGTCGAGCACGGTCAAAGCGGGCTTGAAGAAGGCGGCCAGGTCGACCACGGCCTCGTCGATCCGCTGGTGGAGCTGGTTGCGGGCGCCGCTGATGCCTCCGAGCCAGTTCTTCATGCCCAGGGTCACCCGGCACAGGGAATGGTGCTTGGCGATCGGCACGTTGATGATCTTGTCGGCCTCGATGACGTCGAGGACGATGTCCCATTCCTTGAGCCACTCTCCGCCGAGGCTCATCTTCTTGACCCGGTGCTCGTCGACGAAGAGCATGGTCCCGCCGGCCTGCTTGACGGCCTCCTGGATGCCCGAGCGGATGTAGCAGCGGCGGGCCTGGTTGGTCGTGTTGTCGATGACGATGACGCTCTTGGCGCCGGCCTCCTGGGCCAGCTCGACGAGGGCCTTGACGACCTCGGGATTGGTGCAGGCGGCCATCTCCGGGGTCCGGTCCCAGCCGATATTGGGCTTGACGACGACCTTGTCGCCCCGGGCCACGAACCGGGACATCCCGCCGATGGCGGCCACGGCTTCCTTGGTGATGGCGTAGGGAGAGGCCCCTTCGGCGACGCCCAGATGAGGAAGCGCCGGCGCGGCCTGCCCGGCGAGAAGCCCCGGCGCCCAGCGAAGAGCCAGACCGCCGACGGCCACGTCCCTGATGAATGCGCGTCTTTTCATGCGGATCATCCTTTCCCGAGTGATCTGATGTATTCCATGATGCCGTCGTAAATGCCCTCAGCGGCCAGCTCGCGATACTTCCTCGTCTTGAGCTTCTCCTCCTCGCGCGCGTTGCTGAGGTGGGAGATCTCGACCAGCACGGACGGCATTTCTCCGCCGATGAGGACCCAGAACGGGCCGCCCTTGACCCCCAGGCTCTGGATCCCGGGGAGGTCCTTGGCCAGGGACTTGACCAGGTTCCGCTGGATCTTGTCGGCCAGGTCCCGCGATTCCTGGATCTTGCTGTTCTGGACGATCTTCTGGATGATGCCCTTCATTTCGCCGATGTTCTTGGTCGAGGTGGCGTTCTCCAGGGCGGCCAGCCTGTTGACCTCGGGGTCGGGGCTGATGTTCAGGTAGAACGACTCGACGCCGCCCCGGTTCCTGTCCCGGTGGGCGTTCGTGTGGATGGAGACGAACAGGTCCGCCCGCTTCTGGTTGGCGATGACCGTCCGGTTCTCGAGGGGCACGTCGATGTCCGTCTCCCGCGTCAGGACGGCCTCCAAGCCGGCTTTATCCCTCAGGAGCTTTTGGAGGGCCAGGGCCACGTCGAGGTTGATGGTCTTCTCCTGGAGGCCGCTCTTGCCGATGGTCCCCGGCTTGGGGCCGCCGTGGCCGGGGTCGATGACGATGGTCCGCACCCCCAGGCCCAGCTGCCGGGCCATCGAATATCCGGACGGAGCGGGGTCCGGAGGCAGGCCCGAGGGTTTCGCGGACGGGATGTTGCCGGACGGGTCCGCGCCCCCGTGAACGCCGGCCCTGTCGACCGGGTGGATGTCGATGACCAGTCGGAACGGGTCGAAAAGAGGATAGACCCGATAGGACAGGACCTTGGCGAAGTCGACGTCGGCCACCACCCGGACCGTGCTCGGTGTTTTCTGGGAGATCCGCACCTGGCTGATGTAGCCCGCCTGACAAGGGTAGGACTGGTTCTGGAGGATGGGATTGAGCTTGGCCTGGAGGACGTCGACATAGACCCGGTCCGGGTCCCGCAGCTCGCCCGAGGTGTACTCGCGCAGCGTCCCGATGTCGAGGACGATGCGGGTGAAGGCCGGGTGGGTGTGCTGGCGGAGGTTGGCGATCTCGGCCCGCGGGTCGGTCTGGGCGCCGCCCAGCAGGGACGCGCACAACGACCCCAGGAGGAGAAGGGGCGAACCGGGCCTCGCCATCCTCAAATCCCTCCAATCTTATATGAGGCGCCGCGCCTTGTCCACCGACCGGGCCCTTTCCCGCTCCGCCTTGTCGGCCTCCTGGGATCGCCCCGGGGGCCGGGCTCTCCGGCGCGCGGCCCCTTGGTTGGAGGGCCGTTTCAGGCCCCGAATTTCTTCAGCTTCAGGGCGTGGGCCAGCATCAGGGGCATGGCGTAGAGCGAACGGAAGCGGCCGAGGAGGCCCCCGGCGCAGGCCCTCTCCGTGAAGACGCGGGCGTCGTCGACGCCGGCCGTCGCCGAGACGAGCAGGAACGGGTTCGGATGCCACGAGTGGCCTTTGAGGAGCGAGGGCGTCGAGTGGTCCGAGGTGACGACGAGGACGTCCGGGCGCAGGGCCAGGAGGCGGGGAATGTGGGCGTCGAGCTCCTCGATGGCCGCGACCTTGGCCGCGAAATTCCCGTCCTCGCCGGCCGAGTCGGTCTTTTTATAGTGGATGTAGAAGAAGTCGTGGCCGGCGTAGCTCTTCTCCAGGGAATCGAAGAGGCCGGCGGTGCCGCCTCCGACGTCCATGACCTCCATGCCCAGGAGCCGGGCCAGTCCCTTGTACATGGGGTAGTTGGCGATGGCCGCCGGCCGGACCTTGAACAGCTCCGGCATGGTCGGGATGGAGGGGAACTTGGAGAAGCCGCGGAGCAGGGCCGTGTTGGCCTTGGGCTCGTTCTCGAGGGCGGCCGCGACATCGTCGAGAAAACGGTTGACGATGCCGGAGGCCTTGTCGGCCTCGGGCCCGAGCGGAGCCGTCGGGACCGGGGGCCGGCCGTCCTTCTGCGGGTCGGCGTCGGTCAGGGCGTCGGACAGCCCCTCGGCGCTGAACCGGGCCACGAACCGGTGCTCCTTGCCCGGAAAGACCCGGACCGCGGCCTCTTCCCGCCGGGGAAGGCGGGCGTTGAGGTGTTCGCAGATGCGGATGTTCTCTTCGGTCGGGATGCGGCCCGCGCGTCGATCGACGACCAGGCCGTCCTTGAGGGTGGCGAAATTGCCGCGGGCCACGAGATCGTCCCGGCCGACCTCGACCCCCGAGCCCAGGGCTTCGAGGATGCCGCGGCCGAGCCGGTAGCGGAGAGGGTCGTAGCCGAAAAGGGCCAGGTGGGCCGGGCCGCTCCCGGGCGTGATGCCCATGAAGACCGGATCGGACAGGCCGCAAACCCCTCGCGCGGCGAGAGCGTCGAGGTTCGGCTTGCGGGCCGTCTCGAGCTCGGTCTTGCCGTCGACGGGTAGCCCGCCGACGCCGTCCATGACCAGCAGGACGATCTTGGTGTCCGTCGTTTGACTCAATTCCCGGGCCATTGTTTCCCATTCCATGAGCGTTTCTCCCGCCATCGATCGCCCCCAGTTTAGCATAAACGGCGGGCGTCGGGGATAGGCCGCGCGGGATTTGAAACGCGAGGACCTGTCTGCTAGAATCACTCCATGCAGAAAGTCCTGATCCTCGATTTCGGGTCGCAGTACACCCAGCTCATCGCCCGCAAGGTCCGCGAGCTCGGCGTCTACTCCGAGATCCTGCCCTTCTCGACGCCCCTGGCCAAGGTCCGCGAAGCCGCCCCGTCCGCCATCGTCCTGTCCGGAGGGCCGCAGAGCGTCTACGAGAAGGGCGCTCCCCATCCGCCCGAGGGCCTTTTCGATCTGGGTGTCCCCATTTTGGGGATCTGCTACGGGGTCCAGCTGATGGCCCATTTCCTGGGCGGCAAAGTCATCCCTTCCAAAGAGCGGGAGTACGGCTTTGCGTCCCTGCGGGTCCTCGACCGCTCCGGACTCCTGGCCAGGGTCAAGGACAGGGAGCAAGTCTGGATGAGCCATGGCGACCGGCTGGAAAAGGTCCCGCCGGGATTCGCCGTCACCGGCAGCACGGCCAACACCAAGGCCGCCGCCATCGAGGACCGCGGCCGGAGGTTCTTCGGCGTCCAGTTCCACCCCGAGGTCATTCACACCCGGGAAGGCCAGAGGGTCCTCGGGAATTTCCTCTTCCGCCTGGCCGGCCTGAAGGCCGACTGGAACATATCCTCCTTTGTCGAGAACAAGGTCAGGGAGATCCGGGAGACCGTGGGCCGCGGCAAGGTCATCTGCGGACTGAGCGGCGGCGTCGACTCGCTCGTCACTTCGCTCATCATCCACAAAGCCGTCCGGGACAAGCTCGTCTGCATCTTCATCGACAACGGATTGCTCCGGAAAGGCCAGTACGCGGACCTCATGGAGGCCTTCCGGCACAAGTTCGCCCTCAAGGTCATCGGCATCGACGCCTCGGACCTGTTCCTGGAGAAGCTCCAAGGCATCGTGTCCCCGGAACGGAAGCGGAAGACGATCGGCCGGCTCTTCATCCACCTCTTCGACCGGGAGGCGACCCGGATCGGAGGCGCGGAGTTCCTGGCCCAGGGGACGATCTACCCCGACGTCATCGAATCCAATCCCGTCAAGGGGCCGTCCTCGGTGATCAAGTCCCACCACAACGTGGGCGGCCTGCCGAAGGGGCTGCGGTTCAAGCTCGTCGAGCCCCTGCGCGAGCTTTTCAAGGACGAGGTCCGGGCCCTGGCCCTCGAGCTCGGCGTCGACAAGGATTTCATCCACCAGCACCCCTTCCCGGGTCCGGGGCTGGCCGTCCGCCTCATCGGCGAGGTCAACCGGGAAAGCCTCGAGATCCTCAGGGCCGCCGACGACATCATCCTCCAGGAGGTCCGCCGGGCCGGGATCTACCGGAGGCTGTGGCAGGCTTTCGCCGTCCTGCTTCCCGTCCGGTCGGTCGGCGTCATGGGCGACCAGAGGACCTATCACCGGGTCGTCGTCGTCCGGCTCGTCCAGAGCACGGACGGGATGACGGCCAACTGGTACCCGGCGGCCCCGAAGCTCATGTCCCGGATCTCGACGCGCATCGTCAACGAGGTCCAGGGGGTCAACCGCGTCGTCTACGACGTCACGACCAAACCGCCCGGGACGATCGAGTGGGAGTAAAGGACGGCGCCGGGCCCCGCCGATAGCCGGGCCGGCCTGCGGATCGACATGGAACCGACATTCGTTCACCTTCACAATCATTCCGAGTATTCCATCCTCGACGGCTGCCTGAAGATCCCCGACCTCGTGGATGCCGCCTTCAGGAACGACATGCCGGCCGTGGCCCTGACGGACCACGGCAACATCTTCGGGGCCGTTTCGTTCTTCAAGGAGGCCAAGGCCCGGGGCATCAAGCCCATCCTCGGCTGCGAGGTCTACGTGGCTCCCGGCAGCCGGTTCGACAAGAAGCCCACCCCCGGGAGAGACGTCCATCACTTCCATCTGACCCTTCTCGTCAAGGACGAGGCGGGCTACCGGAACCTCTGCCGGCTGCTCACGAAGGGCTACCTCGAGGGATTCTATTACCGGCCCCGGATCGACAAGGAGCTTCTGGCCGCCCACGCCGAAGGGCTGATCGGCCTGTCGGGCTGTCTCAAAGGGGAGGTCTCCGTCTGGCTCAGCCGGGGCTTCCCGGAGAAAGCCGAGGACGCCGCCCGGGAATACGCGGCCCTTTTCTCCCCGGGGGATTATTATATCGAGCTCCAGGACCACGGGATGCCGGAGCAGAAGGCCGTCCTCCCGCAGCTCGTCGCCGTGGCCCGCAAGCTCGATTTGCCGCTCGTCGCCACCAACGACATCCACTTCGCCCGCCGCGAGGACGCCGAGAGCCAGGACGTCCTGGTCTGCATCCAGACCAACCGCAAGATCTCCGATCCGGAGCGCATGAAATTCAGCTCGGACCAGTTCTTTTTCAAGTCCGCCGGAGAGATGACGGAGCTCTTCCGGGAGATGCCGGAGGCCATCCAGAACACGG